>Ga0222647_1000736_pt1 | contig 12270 bp, 15 predicted proteins | sample AntAcemetagen333_FD_179864 | JGI IMG/M metagenome (GOLD analysis project Ga0222647, IMG submission 179864) | Saline water microbial communities from Ace Lake, Antarctica - #333 | ecosystem: Environmental > Aquatic > Non-marine Saline and Alkaline > Saline | place: Antarctica: Ace Lake...
CCGGAGTCCATGTGGGAAAGTATCAAGGGGTAGGAGAAGGCAGTCCATATGCCATCCTGCGTTACAGATGTCACAGAGGAGCATATGGTGTTCGTCAAATGGGCTCTGGCATACTTGACAATGGATCTCGTCTGATGGGGGGGGGAAGGAGCTAGTGGAAAGGGGGGAGGGAACGGGGTTAACAGAGGGGTGGGTAAGGCGAGTGTGAGAGTGAAGTGAATAGATAAGTTGCGTGGACTTGGGGAAGGTTAACAGAACCCATGCCTTCTCATGTTGTCTATCCAGTTTTGGCGGGATAGCTCCAAGTAGCATAGCTACTTTTTGGGTGTAAGTGTAAGTTGCCCATGCCCAGAGGTCAAATTGTCGAAGGTTGAGCATGACGCTATCGATTGCGGGTTTGGTGATTGGAGAGAAGTGGGGACAATAGAGGAGGACGTGAGTTTCATCTCCAGGGATTTGGAGGGGGAGACACAAGGGGCACTATCGTTCGGCATACGGGGTGTGCTTGTGAGTGTTACTAAAATGGGGGTGGGTAGGGATGAAGTTGGTGGGTTGAGTTCGAAGTCGAAGAACAGGGAGCTGGTTGTGAGGAATGCGTAAAAACTGGGCTGGTTTAAAAAGGTCTAAGCGTTGCAAATCAGTGTGGGCAATTCGAATGTAGGAGGTCTTTCGCCCAGGGGAGTGGAGTGCATGTGTGCGAGCATCATTGTAGAGTTGCCCTCTCCAGAGGGTGCTAATAGTTTTTCTCACCATGTTTCGAATTGCACGTTCGCGATTTTTGGTGGGCTGCAAGGTCATGTCAGGCAGGGGATCAGTTTGTGAGTCTACCTTGAAGGTATGGGTTGCGTATCGTATGTGGCAATCAAGGGTGGAGGTGTGGAGGTTGGGGAGGGCCAGGGACGAGTTCAGTTTGTTGAAGAGAAGAGCGGGAAGAGTGTCGGGTCTAGTGATGGTGAGTCGCAAGTGCAGTTGGGCGAGGTGAACGTATCTCGTGAGTTAAAAGGGGGGCATTCCTGTGTCTGCCAAGAGTCCTGTGTGGACGCCATATACATGGAGAACGCATGCCAGGGACAGAATGAGACTGGTTTGCATCTTTTTGATGTCTGTGTCGCTGCGAATGTAGCGCAGGTTCTGGAGAAAGTGAGGTAATACTATTGATTTCCATAATCCAAGGTTTTGTGTGGGGGTAAGTTGGGAGGAGTTCTTGTAGTAACGGAGCGAGTAAGAGACAGCTACAGCAAGGGCCTGACCCTTGGAAGCACGGCGGATGGCTTCCACAGTTGCAAGGTGCATAGTGAGTATAGGATCCAAAATAAGGCCAAGGTACTCAAATTGGAAGACTTCGAGGATAGGATACGAGCGGGGGTCGGAGGTGGGAAAGGGTGAGTACACGTGGGATGGGGGCATATTTGGGCTGGGCTGGTGTTGACCCCCCCGGCCGCGGAGGAGGGCAGGGGTTTCGAAAAAGCCATTATTTTTGTTTTTTATGTGTTGATTTGCATGCGATTTCGAATGCTCCAGTGTTGACAGGCTTTCTTTCTGAAGTATCAGCTCCACCTCCATTGTGAGGTCCATTTGAATTCAATCTTCATTCAGCAGTCTCATCTTGTGTTACCATCTCCTCTTGCGTTGCCATTCCTAATTGCGTTTGCATGTCTCTGTACAGTGCATCTCTTCTTGTGTTGGTAGCCCTGCGTCAAGGTACAGTCTCGCAAACAGAAACACATAGGGTAGAGAAGCGTTCAAGACCCCAAGGATAACTGATTCAACGGATGCACTCCAAGGGTATGTACCTCGGCTTGCAAGGCGCTTGGATTTTGGTAGAATTTTTGAGGGAGTCGGTAGTTTGGCAGAAAGCGTGCATGCTGGCGATTGGAGCAAACGACATCAGGGCAGGCGAGGGGTTTACATGACGATCCCCAACACGGTCTTTCTTCTTCGAAATTGATTTATTTCTATTTCTTACTTCAAACGGGCTACTTTGGAAGCTGGTGAGCTGACCAATGTGTTGTTAGAGCGGAGGGAATTTCAATTTTTTGCCAGGGTAACACACCAACGATTCTTTGGGATGCCCACTATCAGTTTTCAACAAAACAAAAACCCCCAAAGACACTCGGCTGCATCTCCCGTAAATTTCTCAGCCAATTCGACAAATCATTTGGTAAAGAGGGGAGTGACTCGGAATTAACATCATAGGAAAGAGAAGTGTATTCAACTTTTCTGTACAACACACCTACTAGTATTCAATTCGTTCCGAGGTTTTTGCAACAAGGCTTGACCTCCAGATAGTCTCATAGGGTACGTGAAGTTGTCATTGGAAACTGACATTTGAATATCCTGAAGATGTGGGTGTTACTATCAATTTACTCTGGCAAACCCAGGAAATTCTCTCCGCGGGAACCACACCACAAACTCATTTGTCCCCACCCTCGCCCACTCCAGCTAGATAGTGGTCTCAGTCATCAGTCTCCTTGCGTATGCCTGGAATGTTCACGAGACCACGTCATGTCCATTTTATTAACGTTGACAAGAACCACTGTGACTCTCGAACAGGCACACAACTATCTTTCGTGAAATGTCAAAGCAGACCTCACTGGAAGGGAAGTGGAAGGACTCGAAAGATATTGGACAAGGAGGTGGCAGGGCATATTTCGACTTGAGATTGGGGGATCAAACAAATGTGATCAGGATTTTTTGTTTGTTGTGTGTCGTGATGGCCCTCTTACTTTCAATCATGATTAGTGGATTATATGAAGGATCTCTGGCCAATTTAGGTGAGATCGAGGTATTTCAAGTTCAAGTTCAGGGAAAAAGGAAAGCGCACCTGGGGCATTTATGCAAGGGAGTTTGTTCTTAATTCAACATAGTACGTGGTCGGAGCCATTTCCGCTGGCGTCTCAACACACGCAGCACCTGTTGTTTGTTGCTGTGCTGTAGACTGGTTTTGAGATCTGATTCTGGTGCAGAATGTGATTTCGTGAAGGGACACAAGCTTTTTGAGTCCCAGTTTGTATCTCGTCATAAGAGAGTAATCCTGGTACAAATAGCCACCTTGTGAATTAGTCAACCCCTCAATCAAAATCAGTCTATGAATGCAGTCACGGTCATGTCAATTCCATTCCCGTGGACGTTGTCCCATCGCCAATGGCCAATGGCACTTTGATGAAACTGCAGATATTTGGATGAGATCACAATTTTATTTTTTTATAAATTTTGATATGGTAGGATAGATACAGAAATTTTAGTATATATCAGACAATGATACGAAAAAATGATAATTTTGATAGTGCAACCACCTGAATCCCACCAGCAGTCACACTCCCTTGTCGTATAAGAAGAGACGGAAAGAGTGGAAAGAGGGATGAAAGACCTAAACAGTGACACATAGTCAAAGACGAAGTCAACGAGAAACGAATATGGTACAGAAACATTTCCTCTCCTCCTGACAGGACGAAACATCGTGAATTCACCATCATCTTACACTAAAAGGCCAAAGCCCTCGTCCTCGCCCGCGAGACTTCGCAATCATCTGATCTTTCGCCATCACAGGTTGCATCATCAGACACGGTGCATAATGCAACATCTTGCGGCGACATGCCTGCACCATCCCTATAGCGCTCAAGGGTGTACCAGCACACAGAAGCTTATGTCCTTTGATGATCGGGAGAGTGACATTCTTGAAAAATCAGGCAGTCTCATAACGATGGTCAACACGCAATCTTTCCACGTGAAAACGAATTCTAATGTGCATCCTCACAACATCACAACCAAGGGTATGCCAGTCGCAAGGGCCTATCTCCACCACATGACTCCAGATGGTTGCCAGGCATTTCTGCATCATTGCTTCTCGACGTTAAAGGCAGTTACAGGCCAATTTGCTTGGCAGCCGCAGCTTCCTGTTGGCAATCTTGAAACATCCGATCCTCCCGTGGCTTTCACGTTCTTGTGGGATGTTTTATGCACGATTTGGGTCCGTGCTTGGATGATGCTTTTGTGCCATTGTATTATCTTTTTGGCAACGTTCTTGGGAACGGATTTGGTCCTCCTTTGCCAGTCTTGGTATCTGTCGTGCATAGGAAACATAGTCGACGTTCTTACACGTTGCCATCACGAGTCAGGTGCTCACAAACCTTCCGTGTTGCTTGTGCCCTGTTACTGCGCTGTCATACTTCTTGTGCTTCCCTCTTTATTACCTCTGTGCATAAGAGACTGGGTCAAATTCCTTTCTCTCCTGCTGCTGCCATCCGACCACCGGCATCTGCTCTGGATTGCCGGCTGTGTGAATGAGGCTGTGCATCGTTTTAACATCCTGTCTGTCTTTTCCCATCATAATGTGCCCCGACCTCTGGCTGGAAACAGTCCATTTTCCGCCACGAAGCGCATGATCCTGATTTGTTGGATCCACTTGCAAGTTCAGATGACACTCTCTTTCTGCTGTTCCCACCTGATGATTGCCGCACATTTCTGCATCATTGTTTCCCAATGCCGCAGCCAGTAACACGGCAGTTTGCTTTTCAACCACAGCTTGCTGCCGGCAATCTTCACACTTTCGATGCTCCCGTGGCTTTCCCGTTCTAGTCATATGTTCCCAGCACAGTTTGTGACGGTCGCTTCGTGGCAACGTTTTTGGCATCTCCGCAGTCTTTTGCCGATTTTTCAATTTCCTTTCTCTGCACAGCATACATCGCCGACGTTCTTGCAAATTGCCATTTCGGGTAAGGTGATCACAGGTGCGGGGAGCACATGCGCCTTGTCGCTGGAGCCCTGTTGCTGCAGCGCTATCATGTCTCCGGACCTTAGAATCATGCAGATTCATGGCTTTGTAACCCCCTCCACACAATCAAATTTATTCCAATACGGGGGGGGTTTCACATTTTACTACACAAAACGTTTCTTGAACAGGTTCATTCCGCATGTTTATCGTGCGCGGCCGACACACGGCCCCTGAACGAGTTCGAAAAAGGTCCGAATTTGGCTGAAAATAGAGAAGAGTACGTTTTGCTGACAACCTGGGAAATTTCGTCTACTGGTCCTGTTACATATTCCCAAATATGCTCGCTGATATGAATCTCAGTGCATAGCGTAGTTGGCGCCGCGGTTACACTCTGTGACAGAAGTCCCTTGTTCGAGCCCTTCCGACACACTTTTTGCACCACATGCACTTTCGACAAGATCAATCATTTTTCAAATTTGCTATTGTTAGTGTCATCCAAAAAGCACTGCCCGATCAGGTGTTCTCGTAAATGCACGACTCATGCATGCGTGCTCACCAACTTTGCCAATGGAACACAAGGCTGCAGGTGAGACACAAGAGAACTTTGTACACTTTACGCCGGTAGCAGGACTGATTTTTGAGGCAAAAATCGAGCGATATTTTTAGGAGAGCCTTTTTCGGGAGCGATATTTCGGGAGAAGCATTACTTGTCTACAACTTTGTTCCCAGTGATTGGCTGTGGATTCATAAATCCCCCTTTGTTTTGTTTTTTTTCTTTTCCTCGTCAAGATAGTTTGATTTAAACCGAAAGAAGAAAGCCCCCAAGGAGAGAACACGTTTTGACAGAAAATTCTCTCCCGAGTGGGCAACCAACGGCCCTTGATCCATGTAACGAGATTACTCGATTAATTAAAATCGAGCGACATTTTGTGCCCGGGAAAGCTGTTCTGGGCAAAAATTCCTCTCCCGAAAAAAGCTCTCCAGAAAATATCGCTTGATTTTTGCCTCAAAAATCAGTCCTGCTACTGGCGTTATATCCTCAAATTTGTGCTGAAAGGTGGAAAACTGAATGCAATGCCCTCACGAGCCCGTCAATGTTGATCTTTTTTGAATACTAACGTCGCGCAAGGAAAGGAATTTCGGTAGACATGCGGGCCCCGCCTGTTCTATACAGACTCGGGATTGGAAAGAAAATGTCCTTCATGTAAAAACAAGACCCAGGTTCAGGGGGATAGCCCCAGTATTGGCCAAGATAAAGGAATAACCACTTTGAATGTCATGTGACCCACTCTATCAAGGTTTCGATTAGGGTTTTGGTTTTCAACATCAAATACACACTATTTCTGAGAGTTAGGGCCATGCCTGGCTTTTGTATGCCTCTGTCAAGGGAGAATAACCGTGTTTTGGTACCTGATGCTTGACAACAAGGGTCTAGATACAGTGCAATTCACACAGAAATTGATCAGCGTCAGACACTCCAGAATGCATGCAAACGCTGTCTTTGTATAGACATGCGGCCCCCGCCTGTTCTATACAGACTCGAGATTGCAAAGACAATGTCCTGGAGGTAAAAACAAGACCCAGGTTCAGGGGGTTAGCCCCAGTATCGGCCAAGATACAGAAGAAACCACTTTGACTGTCACGTGACCCATTCTATCAAGGTGTCGATTAGGGTTTTGGTTTTCAATATCAAATACACACTATTTCTGAGAGTTAGGGCCATGCCTGGCTTTTGTATGCCCCTGTCAAGGGAGTATAATCGTGTTTTAGTACCTGATGCTTCACAACAAGGGTCTAGATGAAGTGCAAGTCACACAGAAATTGATTTGATCCATTCCATTAAGGTTTAGATTAGGGTTTTGGTTTTCAACTTCAAACAAACACTTTTAAGGAGAGTTAAGGCCATGTCTGGCTTTTGTATACTCCTGTCAAGGGATTACAATCGTGTTTTCGTACCTCTCGACAAGAATTGTTGTGTTAAACAAGTAAAATTCTTGTACAGGTTGACATCCATATATCAAATGATCAATACACATATTGTTGTGAACTTTATTGCATGGCACTATGCAACCTCACAGTCTTAATGTTTTGTCTTCTTCTTGAAATTTGGTGCAGGTTTCAATTTTCACATTCTCGATTGGCGTCCTGGAACACAAGTTATCGCAATTTACAGAATGCGGATCGTGACACAGTAAAAATGAGTACAATTTCAGCGCGTTTGTGCCCACAGTGTTGCCCACAAACATCGCATGATGAGAGTGGACACACGAGCGTGGAGGCCTTGATGTGGAGATGATCTTTGTGTCACGAATTTTTTTTGGTCTCACTCAACTTTTTGAATTATTGCCATTATTCGTTCGAATCTGCATTTCTGCACCTCGCCCGATTTTTGCACCCCGCCCGATACCCAATTTTGCCCACGCCCGCCCAAATTATCGCGGGAAGAAGAACTTTCCCTTCTTTTTTTCCTGTGTGTGGGGACACACAGGACACCAAGACAACAAGACAACAAATGTTGTCTTGGTTGAGGCCTGATGATGTACTGGATGCACAGCCCAACAACAACAATTACGTAGCAAAAAGAAGACGGCATGCAACATGCTCGTGCATAACCAGAAATGGCAAACCACAGGAACGTCGACGATGCAAGATTCATCAAAATCCAACACCTGCCAGCAACAAGCATCACGTGGCAGGAAAAAGACAACACGCAATATGCTCGTGCAAAACAAAAAATGGCAACCCCATGGAAGCTCGACGATGCAAGATTCATCAAAAATCAACAAAGCCGATCCAGGCTCAGGTCTCGCTCTCGCTCTCAACTTGACGCGCCAAACTGTGAATGCACAGAAAATCTGACTTGCATGACTCAACAGTCGAGCACGGGGCAAACGCCCTTGCATTCTGCTTCGCCAAAAGGCAGCGTGGATGGGAAGCATTGCGAAAAACCAGCACATAGCTTTTCCGCGGACGGGAAGCGTCAGGCAATACCAGCAGGCGTTGACCCCTCACTCGATGCCTCGCCATCATGCCCTCATCCTATGTCTCCCATGGCGATATCTCCGGTCTCTCTCTCTCTCTCTTGCTCTCTCTCGCTCTCTTGCGCTTACTTTCTCTCTCTGTCTCTCTTTGTCTCTCTCTCTCTCCCACACACACTCTCTCTTCGTCTCGTCCTCCTACTCTGTGTCTGTCTCGCTCTGTGCTCCTTCTCTCTCGCTCTCTATCCAGACGCATGTAAACTGCACATCGCTGTTGCAGTTCAAGATCTTTACCTCTTGCTCGATCTCTCGCGCTCGCGCTCTCTGCTCTCTCTCTCTCACACTCTCCGCGTTGTGTGTCTCTCAATCTCTCTCTCTATCTCTCTCTCTGTCTCTCTCTTTCACAAAAATCAACAAAGCCGATCCAGTCTCAGGTCTCGCTCTCACTCTCTCCCTCACACGTGCTCGCAACCCCATGGAAGCTCGACGATGCAAGATTCATCAAAAATCAACAAAGCCGATCCAGGCTCAGGTCTCGCTCTCGCTCTCAACTTGACGCGCGATCTCAAGCTTTTGGCATCATGTTCAAGCTCGTTCCTCGCTCTCTCTCTCTCTCTCTCTCTCTCTCTCTCGCGATCTCTCTCTCTCTCACACTCTCTCTCTTTGTCTGTCGATCTCTGGCTCTCTCTCTGTCTCGCTCTCTGCTCCTTCTCTCTTCTCTCTCTCGCTCTCCGCGCTCTCTTTCTTGCTCTCCCTTTTTCTCTCTCGCACGCTTCACCCCGTCTCGCTTTGTTCTCTCTCTCGCACACACCTCCCATGCACAGCCATAAATGCGCCAAACTGTGAATGCACAGAAAATCTGACCTGCATGACTAAACAGTCGAGCAAGGAGCAAACGCCCTTGCATTCTGCTTCGCCAAAAGGCAGCGTGGATGGGAAGCATTGCGAAGAACCAGCACATAGCTTTTTCACGGACGGGAAGCGTCAGGCAATACCAGCAGGCGTGGAGCCCTCACTCGATCACTCGCCATCATGCCCTCATCCTATGTCTCCCATGGTGATATCTCCGGTCTTTCTCTCTCTCTCTTGCTCTCTCTCGCTCTCTTTCGCTTGCTGTCTCTCTCTGTCTCTCTCTCTCTCTTTCACACACACTCTCTCTTCCTCTCGTCCTCTCTCTCTGTGTGTGTCTCGCTCTGTCCTCCTTCTCTCTCACTCTCTATCCAGACTCATGTAAACTGCACATCGCTGTTGGTTGAAAAGCAAACTGCAGTGTTACTGGCTGTGGCATTGGGAAACAATGTTGCAGAAATATGCGGCAATCATCAGGTGGGAACAGCAGAAAGAGAGTGTCATCTGAACTTGCAAGTGGATCCAACAAATCAGGATGATGCACTTCGTGGCGGAAAATGGACTGTTTCCAGCCAGAGGTCGGGGCACATTATGATGGGAAAAGACAGAGAGGATGCAAAAACGATGCACAGCCTCATTCACACAGCCAGCAATCCAGAGCAGATGCCGGTGGTCGGATGGCAGCAGCAGGAGAGAAAGGAATTTGACCAAGACTCCTTGTCCTGTTGGTTCCAGTTGCTGCCAGGGTTTTCATGTTTCCAGGCTCTCTATGCCACGGAGGACTCTGCAGAATTTGCGCCTACGCTCTCGCTGGAACAGTTGCAAATGAAGATGGTGTGCTTTGGCGAAATACGCAAGGTGCTCTTCAATTGGCTGATTACCAAACATGTTGTGTACAAGCTATCAGCCGAGACACTTCATTCCTCGTTTCAGCTTTTCGACCGCTGCATGCAGGTGCAGTCTTCAGTACACCTAGAAAATTTACCTTTACTAAGTGTTACATGCCTTTGGATTACATCCAAATTTTGCAAGGATGCGGGAAACAGGCGCATGTCGGTCGCGGACATGATGGACATTTGTGGCCCAAACTCGGACGAGAAAGTCATCAAGAGCATGGAGATACACATTTTGACCATTACTTGTGGCCGCATTCACTCTCCCACGCCTAGTGCTTTCATCCAGGGACTCAGTCTTCTGCTGCAGCTTCCACTTGCTGTTGAGGTCATGGCGTTCTATATGTGTGACTTGTTCATTATCGAGACTGATGCCATTGGCATAAAACCTTCATCCATCGCAGGCGCCTGCTTGATCGTGGCTATACATTACATTGGCGGTGCAGTACATGCAGATGGAGGGACAAGATTCCCCAACCCACAAGAAATGGCCATTGTCACACGCACACTGATCTCTGAGATGTGCACAATGGCATACAAGGTGCAGTCGCTTTATTTGCTTGATATTTGGATCAACGGTCTCAGCAAGGATGACAAGTCAGTTGTGCCACCGCCTCCTCATCCGGTTTTAAGTGGGTATACGTCCACCAGGAAAGACATCATTTCGCACACGCTGCGTGCTGTCTTTGAGCACCATTCCAATCGCGCTCTCATTCTTTCCACTCAAACTCTGACTTCAACTCCAGCCGCTCTCACAATGCCAAGACAAGCTCTTCTTGAGATGCATAGGAACTTGCGATGCGTTGTTTGCGGCGAGGATGCTTGTGCACGGGAGACAAATCATAAAATTGGCACTGTCTTTGTGAATTCGCAACTATGCTCGCCGCCTTGTGGCGCGTGAGAGCGCAAAATATGTTGTGTATCTTTGCATACAGGATCTTGCAAACTGATGTTGGAGACCCCTCAATTGCATCCCTGGCCATTATCAAACAAATCAGGCCAAAACTAAGGTCACTGCAGCTTTTCTGTTGGGCCCTATTTGTCCAACACAAACAGAAGTGTTCCTCTTTGAATACAGTTAGGTTGATGCGTCATCTCTAGCGAAGCAAGACCACAACGACAGGTAAAAGAATGAAAGCATGTTTGGGGAACATGATATATTAAACCGGGAGTCAAACCCCTTATGCACCCTTGACACCATCACGTTTCAGTACCCTCTCAAAAAGTTTCTTTTCTTCTGATAATGTTTCGTGCACGTGTGTTTGTGCACTACGTTTCTTGTATTGCACAAAGCTGTATTCTCTTTTGTAAGTGTGTGTGTGAGAGAGAGTTCGCGCGCGTGGTTGCGTGTTTGTGCAGTGGTGTGATTGTGTGCGTATGTGTGTTTGCCTGTGAGAAAGAGGAAAACAAAGAGAGACGGCAATAGAGGGAGGGAGAGCGAATGCAACAGAAAGACAAAGGGAGAAGATAAAAACCAGAAAAATGAAAGAGAGAATGTGTGTGCTCGTGTGATGGATGGATGGGAGTTTGTATGCGGTTGCAAGTACATGTGTATGTGAGTGTGTGTGTGTGTGTGTGTGTGTGTGTATGTACATGTGTGCATGTAGTTGTGCGTGTGTTGGTAGGTTGTTGCGTGTGGTTGTGTGTGGTTGTGTGTGGTGGTGTTTGTTTGTTTCTGTTTGTACAAATTTCTGTGTATGCGAAAACACACTGTTTGTGTGCCAAACAGTGTTTGTGTGTGTTTGCGTGTGTTTGTGTGTGTCCCTGATACCTGTATATGTTCGTGCGTGTGTATGTCAGTGTTTGTGTGTGTTTTAGTGTATGTGGGTGCTCGTGTCTCTTTCTTTTTCTCTCCCTTATCTTCTTCCTTTCTATGTCTGTGGATGTGTTTGCCTGTGTACATGTGTATACGTGTTTGCGTGTGCGTGTTTTTGTATCTACATGTGTTTGTTTGTCTGTGCGTTTGTGCATGTGTGTGTGTGGATGCGTGTAAAATTGTCCGTGTGATTGTAAGTGTGTCTGTGTTTATTTGTGCTGTTGATTGTATCTTTGTGTGTGTATCCAAGTGTGAATGCGATTCTGCGTGTGTGCGTGTGTATGTGTGTGTGTATGTGTGTGTGTGTGTCATGGGTGTGTGAATGCGTGCACTTGTGTTTGGGTGATTGACCTCAAGTTTTTATTTGAATGTGTTTAAGTTTTTATATGCGTGCATGTGTTTGTGTGTGCATTTTTTTTGTGATATTGCCTTTCTCTTTGTGTCTTTTTTTACGTTTTTTTGTGCGTGCATTTATGATTGTGTGTGTTCTTGATTGTGTGTGTGCTTGTATTTGTGTGTGTTTGTGTACGCGTTTATAAAATTTGTGAATGTGTGCGTGATTGTGTGAAGTTGTGTTTTTGTGTGTGATTGGTGGGTGTCTTAGCGTTTGTTTGCGTGTATCCGTCTGTATGTGTGTGTGTGCGTGTGTGTGTGTGTGTGCGCGCGTGTGTCTGTGTGTGTGTGTGTGTGTGTGTGTTTGTGTGTGTGTGTGCTTGTGTGTGTGTATTGATGTGTGTGTGTTAGTGTGTGAGAGAGTGAGTGTCTTTGTGTTTGTTTGTGTGTATGCTAGTGTGTTTGTGTGTTTTTTTGTGCATATTTTTTTATTGAGGTGTTTGTGTGAGTTTGAGAGAGAGAGAGAGTGTCTTTTTTGCATGTTTGTGTGTATGCTTGTGTGTATATGTGTTTTTGTGTTTTCATTTTTGTTTGCGTGCGTTTATGTGTGCGTGGGTGTTTTCATGTGTGTGTGTGTGTGTGTGTGTGTGTGTGTGTGTGTGTGTGTTTGTGTGTAGGGGTGTGCCT
>Ga0222647_1000737_pt1 | contig 12261 bp, 9 predicted proteins | sample AntAcemetagen333_FD_179864 | JGI IMG/M metagenome (GOLD analysis project Ga0222647, IMG submission 179864) | Saline water microbial communities from Ace Lake, Antarctica - #333 | ecosystem: Environmental > Aquatic > Non-marine Saline and Alkaline > Saline | place: Antarctica: Ace Lake | collected...
GTAACTCTACCAAAGCAATTTTTACATCAAATACAAAAAATCATAGACCCTAAACTTTATATCACAAAAAATACCCTTCATTTACGTTTTGATTATCAGTGAAATATTGTTTTTTCAGTAGACCCTAGTTACTTTAGTTATACTAATAAGCCTGAAAGTAACAAAACACTTTTCCACGTATTTACTTGTCAAAGAATTACTACTCTTTGGCCTTATTCACATGTGCTTTTTTTACTTTAAGGCTGTTAATAGGTTTTATGCCATATTTCAGTACGCTACACTCTATGCAGGTTCTTGTAGAGGAGTTCGGATACTTGAAAACTAGGATGATGAAGCTTTCTGTATCCTACTTTATTTTATTGGTGACTTCTTATACCTTGATTAGTATAATAGGCCTAGGCTTACTGTCACTGCTCTCATATTTTCAGATCATTACTATTTCGGGTACCTTATTGGTGTTTATCGTCATCTCTATTCTTACATTACTACATAGTATAGTTATGGATAATTTTTACTTTAAGTCAATAAAGTAAGCACGGAGTATTGCTGTGACTGTATCTTTTACGTTACACAATGAATTAGGCGTATTTACTGCCTTATAATTCTACTTTTTAATAGGTAGTGGTCACGTCCTGATCTACTACAATAACGAAATCTGCTTTCCTTAAATGTTCAACTTCTAGCGTATTTACATCTGACTGCACTACAGTAGATATAGTAGCGTATCTAAAACTTGGTGATTGTCTTTTGAGATACCAGAGTATTCCCTCATAATAGTCTGAATGAAAGGCACCATTGTAATGGATAAACAGATTCCCTTCTGTATGATTTTCCATTATAAAATGGGCCATAGTGGCATCTTTAGTAGCTTGAGACATGACCAGTTTAGGTGAGCCGTGTGTTCCCATTATCTTTAGGATACTTTGATACGTAGCTAGGTTAGCATCAAAAGCCATCGGCAGTGGAGCCATCCATGATTTTTCTACTTCTGTAAGAGTATCTAAAGCTTCAAAACCAACTTTGTACACCATACTTGCATACCTACGAGGGATATTAGTAGCAGTAACAGTAAGGCTATTGGCTTTAGCGAAATTTACAAGAGGAGCATAGTCTGTTTTGTAGTTGGGCCATAGGCGAGCAAGTGTGTCCAAACCTCTTTGGTCTATGGAGTCTAGCATATATAGATCTAGAGCATCTTGATTGTCTGCTTCTATCATTTCTATACCGAGTTCTAGTGTACGAGATTTGTTTAGTTTTTTGGTAACTTCTAGCTGTAGCCAGTGTATTATAGCACTATTGTGCTGTTCGCCAAAGAGAACTATATCCTGTTTGGCTAAGGATTTCACCATCTTTTTGTAGCTTACCTTCTTGCCTTTTGCATTGTATATTTTGTAAGCTTCAGGATTTTGTGAGTAGCCTGTGAAATAGGTTAAGATGAGTACGAGTGATATGACATGTTTCATTAGAACTTCAAAGGTAGAATTTTTAAACACTACTGGATAGTTAGTCCGTTGGTATTAAAGGACCAATAGGTAAATACATTTGAAGAAGAGTACGTTTGTAATCATTTTGAAAGACGCTATGCTTATTGTCTTTGGCAGAAGATCTATCTCTTAGGCAGCAGTGGTCTGATATGCTCTATTAAAGTCCTGTTTTTAGTTTCTAATCTTCAACAGTTCTGATTCTAATGCGATTTTTGCATTGGCCTCTAGAGTGGATAAAGTTCCAGTTAATAAATCTTTGCTTTCATAAGGATCGTTAATCAAGTCATACAGTACTTCATTTCCATTTGCGTTCACAATGAGTTTAAATTCACCATTGCTAATCGTCCATGAATCATTAGTACCGTCGTCCATTTCAGAATATTGATAATCTCTTATTTTGGAAGATTGGGAGAGTAATGACATGAAACTTTTACTATCATACACCTGCGGTGTACTTATTCCTGCTATTTCAGAAATAGTAGCAAAGAGGTCAGTGCTAGTAATCAAATTGTCATCTGTTCCTGTGCGGGAAACGCCTGATCCATTAATAAACATGGGTACATTGATTCCACCTTGAGCCAATGAGCCTTTTGCTGTCTGAGCTGAGTAAGGAGATTGTGCAATTTGATTTGGTGTGCCGTTATCACCTATGAAAATAATAACAGTATTTTCTCTTTCATCGGAAGGGATATTTTCTAATAATCTACCGATTTGAAAATCCATAGCTTCTATGGCTGCCATATAGTATGGAATAGGGTCCATGCCATTTGCATAAGCTGCCAGATCTCCTTGATTATGCATAGTGCTTGGAGGAGCGTGGAATGGCGTATGAGGTGCATTGTATGCCAACCACATAAACCACGGTTTAGATTGTTCATTGATCCAGTCAATAGACAAATCAGTAAAAAATTCTGAAGTGTAAGTAGTTTGAATACTAGTAGAACCATCTTCAGTCATTTCCCACCTAGAGTAATCCGTAACAGCACCACGTATCAAACCAGCGTAATAGTCTATTCCATATGATTCAGGGTTTGTAGTATTATTATTGCCAGATAGGTGTCACTTACCTACTATAGCAGAAGCGTAGCGGTCATTTGTTCTATCGTTGATGTATTTTTGAAGGGCTTCTTCTGATTGAGCTAGTTTATCACTTGCCCATTTCACATCCGTACGATACCCATATTTCCCGTAAGTATAGAAGATCTAGTAGGTGTACACGTCGGATATACCCAAACATTATTAAACGATAGTCCGGTATTTCGTATAGCATCTATGTTTGGTGTATTGGGTTTTATACTTCCTTCTGTAAATCCGCTAATAGCGTCTTTGCCTAGGTCATCTGCTATGATCAGCAGTATGTTGGGTGTGCTACTATTACTATCAGGTGCTAAAACAGGATCGGTACCCGTATCGCAACTGAAAAATAAGAGAGCTATAATCGAAAATAATAAGAATCTATTCATGGTCGTGTTTTAGTGCTATTAGACTTTGCTTTTAATTTTTTTAATTTGGGGTTCGTTTATAACAACCAATATTGTACGGGAAACCATACGTCTAGTGGTAATGATATAAATCTACCATTACGCCATCCCACAGTACAGGATGTGTGTGGCCATGGCATTCATCTAAGTCTTTAGACCAGATGACTTTGCCATTTTCACCGTGTGGCCCATAAATTCCAAATCCATCTAACATGTAACCCATAAGTTCTGAATGACCTTCTATATGAGTGTGCACGTGATCTTGTAATTTTTTTGTTGGGTAGTGGTAATGATAGGTGTTAGTGCCATCTGAGTGTCCTCCGAAGCTATCTAAAATCTCATGAGCTGCTGCATCAGTACCTAGGGTAGATGCACCGTGAGATATCACACTTCCAGTTAGAGATATGCCAGATGCCCCAAAGTTTACACAGCCTGGTTGAGCAGCTATTTCAGGCATTGCAGGAAATTCGTACAAGATTTCACGAGCTAATATTGCATTCTTATTACGGTCGTACTGATACGCGATACTTGCAGGGTCTATAGGAAAAATACCAGTAGGGTGATCGGGTAATGCATTTCCGGTTATTATACGTTTGCCATTTCCATCAAGAGATACGTCAAATTCGCTTATCCAACTTACATTTCCTTCTACCGTAGGTTTGCGGGTATAATCCCACGTGCCATCAGCATTGGTCCAGTCCGTTGCATTATTAGCTCCAGCACCGTCTACAGGAAGTCCACAGAGCCATAAGGATAAGAAGTCTGGTTGAGGATCGCCCTCTTTTCGTATTAAGATATTGGTAGGGTCTACGCCGCCAAAAGGTAAATGAGTCAGGTCTACTTCTTCCGTAACCGGTGTAATTTCTGGGGTTTCTGTAGTGTCATCGTCTTTGCAGCCCATAAATAACGAACTTGAGGCAAGAGCGATTATGAGTAGGGCTAAAAGTGATTTTTTCATTTGTTTGAATTTAGTATCAATCGTTCTTTTGACAATTGGTTAGGTAAATGTATTCCATCAGGTATAATTAAGTCCAACGTAGCCGCTATATTCACGTCTTGCTACAACCAAAAATCTGTTAACTGTCCTACTTATCCTTGCAAATAAACCGCATTCATTCCTATACCAATTTGTTACTCTTGGGGGTTCCAATCCGTATTTGATTTTGTTTTTACTTTTTTTCCTGTATTCAAATAACTGAATTGATAATGAGCTTTAAAGTCGTTTGGGATTTGCCATAATACTTCCGTTGCTTCTGTAATTTTCAAATAAGAACTTGATAAGAAAATCAATCTTGGATTTCTTATTTTTAATAAGCATTTATCTGAGAATGATAAGGTTAAAGTTCTCTTTTTAGGATTAAATTCAAGAGAGTTTAATTTATGTTTGACATTTAGCTGTCTGCCTTCCCAATCACCGTATATCGAGACTGTGCATTCTCCAAGTTCTATTTTGTTCTTTAAGAAATAGTTTCGAAGTTCATCTGGGGTTAGTTTAAGAACTCCATCCCCTCCAGTCGGTTCTAAATTGTCCATGTCATATGACGCATTATTAGCAGACATAACGGCAATGACACCTCTTCTTCTCATCATATTGAAAATTGATCGGCTTATATAAATACCAAGAATAAATAAAGTAATTGAAGCCGGAATATTATAAGGTGCTGGAAGCTCTGAATGTAGTACTGCACTTAGAATACCAAATCCAACGAGAGGAAGAAGTGCTTGTAAAAATGCTACAATAGTTCTAAATGTCTTCATTTTAATTATAGATAGAGGTTAGTACATGGCAAGTGGGGCAGTAGAAAGCGATAAACTTTCAGGTTTGCACTGAGCCATATTTTTGAATTTTGTTTTTAACTTATTCATCTTAAAAGCCATCCGTCAGCTGACGGATTGGCGGACTTTGTAAATATGCACAAACCTATCGGCGTGCTGAATGCTTAGTTGTTGTAGGTAGTACTTTATTCTTTTACACTCATACTTGCATTTCCATCAAATAATATTGCTGGTGAAGAATTGTTTTTTCTTTCACCAATTATTAATTCGGATTCGAATACTAGATTTTCGTAATAATCTTTAATCAATGATAATAAACCTAGTAGAGAGTTGTCAGTTAATTCTACTCCTAAATGCTTATTGGGCGGGTTTTCAACAATTATCTCATATCGAGCCTCATGCAGTCCGACAGGAAATCTTCTTTCCTTTGGAGTTCCTGCATAAGCAGTCATAAAAGCACCTTCTGCCGAATTGTGTAATGTTCTGGGGTCTGCATCAATCGGATGGCTAATAACTACTAATCCACTTTTATATGCTCGAGGCACTAGAGATATTACACTATGTTGATTCGCTAAAGGTCCACCGTGCTTTTCGTTATTCATTAGCTGTTCAAAGGAAAACAGTAATTCACCTTTTTTAGACAACTCCTTTTGACGATCAATCCACCGAGAAGATAAATCAAAGTTATCCAACTTCTTAATTTTTGTTTTTAAACTCTCTCTAAGTGAGTAGCAAGAGGATAAATAGCTTAAAATAATTGCTCTTGCAGCAGGAAAATTCGGTTTACCATAATGAGATAAAACAGAATCGAAAATAAATTGTAAATCTTCCAATTTGCCTCTTTCCCTGGCTAATTTTCCTTTAAAATAACCGAAATACCATCCTTTTTTAACTGCGATTTGTTTCGAGATTATGTTATCCTTATTAATCAAGTATTCACATTTCGATAAGCTTTTTTTATCGTAATCTAATAGGCATCTTTGATCAGTAGGGTGTAGTATTGGCTCAGACCAGTTAGAAGTGGTATTTTCGGGTTTGAAGTTAAAACAGTTATTGATTTCTGCCAATGATGCTTCACACTCTTCAAGTGTATCGTATATAATATATTCATTAATATTCATTCAGTATTTATTACACACAACATTAGTATAGACGCAACTCACCACAAAACATGCGTCCCCGCCTGTGGCGGCCAGGTATTTTTCATATAGGCATAACTAGGAGCGTAGCTGTAAATTGTATGATCAGGATACGTCACGGGTCTAAGTCAAAGGCGGAATATAACTCTAAAACTTCTCGCCTCCGAGGTTTTATGAAAATATGCATCTCAAAAGAATAGTTGAAATCAGGTTAAAAATAATATTCCAATCAGCTATATCTCTTTTCTCCAGAGGGAGATAATAATTTTTGTAACCAAAACACTAGAAGAATTAGATGGTTCCTCGTTGAGTAACGAAGAGCTTGAAGGTGTGCCTCCAAGCTACTTGATGAGCGTGGAGCAGATGAAATAACGTATAAAAGAAGGGGGATGTAAATGCTCAGATTAAATGATGGAAAGTAATGTGAAGTATTTTCATGTGGTGTTTACACTGCCCGAGTGCATCAATGTACTGGCTATGCAGTACCCCAAGATTATCTACAGCATCTTATTTAAAGCAGCGTGGGAAACGATAGTAGAATTTGGGAAAGACCCCAAGTGGCTAGGCGGCAAAACGGGTATGACGAGCATACTGCATACTTGGGGAAAAAACCTAAGTTTACATCCTCATCTGCACTGTATCGTACCTGGGGCAGCAGTAGATGAGCGAGGATATTTTAAGACCCTAAAGACGAGCAGTAAGATTTTATTTCCAGTGCGAGCGATGAGTAAGGTATATCGGGGTAAGTTTTGTCATCTGCTCAGAGAGCAGCTACTAGATGAGTATAAGCAGATACAGAAAGAGCTCTATAAAAATGACTGGGTAGTGTATGCCAAGCAGCCTTTTGGCGGGCCAGAGCAAGTCATCGAGTACTTAGGCAGGTACACGCATAAAATAGCGATTAGCAATCATCGGATAAAACAGGTAAAAGAAGGCAAAGTGACCTTCACATACAAAGATTATAAAGCGGCAGGCAAGCAGAAAACAATGACACTCAGCCAAGTGGAGTTCATCCGCAGATTTGCTCAACACATACTGCCCAAACGATTTACGAGAATACGGCACTTTGGGATATTAAGCAGCTACTGGAAGCGAGGTAAGCTACAGGAGTTGCAGTCAAAAATGAACTATCAAAGACCAGTGAATACACCAAAGACCGAGCACGGCAAGTGTCCTAAATGTAAGCAGCATACAATGCAGATAGTCTGTGTATTTGATAGCAGAGGGCCGCCACCGAGCTGGAAGAAACGACTAAAAGCATACGAAATAGAAATACGTAAACATAAGAATGCCAACTAGTTATATGTGGTAAATGGAGAAGCTAGGGCCAGAAATGAACAATAGAGATAGAAATGGAATGCGAAGGACAAAACAGGCGATAAAAGAATAGAGAAAGAATAGAACGAGACAAAGAAACAGATTAACTATGAGGTGTAAATCCAAAACAAAGACCTTACAAAATAGAAATTAAACCACGAAAACTCCATAACACCAAACCGGGCTTCACGGTAACAGTGCAACACTAGCTTCATTGTTGGTCTTACAGACCCAACGAAGCCTTAGTTATTGTATGCCGTTTTTATACTTTAGATGCAGAAGCTTTTCTTCTAGCATCAATTATTATAATATTTTCATCACCTTCTTTATCTATTTTTTTCAATACCCGATTTACTTTCCTTATGTCGCTTTCGGTGTAGCAAAGAACAACAGATATATCATTAGAGGATTTGGAAGCAGCCTTATAAATGTCTGTCTGGTTTTCTAAATTTCTCTCAAGTGAAGAAGATTTGGCTAGTTTAAATTCGACTATTGTTGAATCTCCACTACCAAACGAAACTTTGTAATCGGCAGGACCACGACCATTATTGACTTCTGCATTTACATCATATGGAGATGCATACCAAGTTAACCTAAATATTCTCTGTATCGTATCTTCTTTCGCAATAGGTTTAGAGCCATCATAGAAAATTCTATAACCATCATTGTTTTCTATAACATCTTTTAAATAATTAGCTCTTTTTAAAGCTTCTACATAACTATTAGGCTTTACAGAATAAAATTCACTATTATCATTCAGTAAGTTGCAAAGTGGTGTTAAAGAATCTATTAGTTGGTCTCTAAGCTCTTCTATTTTAGAATAAGCAACTCCGCTAACTACGTTCTTACTATCCTCTTTGAGTCTTATATATAAGTCAACTAAATCAGGATATTCTTCAACGGTTCTTACGAAAGCCTCAATTTTATCTTTTTTCTTAGGCCTTTTTGGTAAATGTGTTCTAAAGTATTCATTTATGGCTGTACGTAAGGAATCATTTCCAATCGAGCGTGTAACATTATTGAAGTTGTTATAGAAGTCACTATTATTAATTATAGCTTCATCAACAGTCAGAATATCTAATGGGGTTAAGAGTATAAAATCACCATTTTTTTCTCTGAAAAAATATGGTAATTTAAATGTCCTTGGTTGCCAAGTTTTGGTGGCTTTGTCAAATTTACACCTTATTGAAAATTCAGTTGTTTGATTTTCGTCAAGATGTTTTAAAGCAAAATTTTGAGTATATTCTAGTAGATATTCAAAAATTAAATTTGTTGTAAAGTCCCTAATAAAATCTTTGCCAACTCCTGAATTTAATAAAGTTAACTTTTCAATATGGGTTTCATCTGTAATCTTTTCTTCGCCAAAAGATTTGTAGAAGCCATTAAAGGCTATAATGGCACTTTTTGCAAATCTAATACCAAGTCCTTTGCCACCATTTCCGTATTGAGCTAAACCCAACCAGTTTTGTTTAATTTCTGGGAATCTAAACAGGTTTATATCTACATCTTGCCCATTACTTTCTGTAGCATAAGATTTTAAAAGAATAAGGTGTTCTACTACTTGCTTATGAAGTACTTTATATTCTGTCTTTTCTGAAGCAAATAATAAAAAAGGGTCAAGAAATAGAGGAAGGTCAGAACTTAAACAAATATTTAAAGCTCCATATTCCGTCATTTGTGATTCATCAATTTCAAAATACTCAGAAAATAGAAGCTTGAAGTTAGACATCTTGTTTTTTTTCTTTTTGATTAAATGTAATTGTTTCGCGTTTATTTCAAATGGCATACAACGGTGGTATATGCAGAGTGGCACTGCGGGTTGAGTTGAGCGTAGGTGTGGCATTCTGTATATACATGTGTTGGTGATTAGCCTGTCTTGTTCAGTGTAATTCTATAAAAAAAGTCCGCTATAATCCAGTGAGGGTATAGCGGACTTAATTGATTTTACTTTGGTGTTTTACATCCCATTACTAAATAGAAGTGTACAAGAATCTGTTATTCTATTTTGAGAACCTGCTCCTTCCATACCTTCAAAAAAGTAGACATTTAATTTAAGCTTGTTCTTATCATCGTAAAATTTACCTGTGGCCAGAGACTTTTTATTGCAATCAAATCGACTAGTATTACTAAACCACCAAAAATAGAGACTATCACTATCTGGGAAATAATCTGCTTGGGTACCAAAATAGCCACCGTTAATGTTAAATGCAAATTGATGGGTATAAAACCTACCGTCTTCATTCCATTTTGAAGGATTTTCTAAATCATCGGGACTATACTGCAGGTTTAGTTTGCCTGCTGCTATACAATCACAGGAGGATTCTATTATGCCAAAAGAGTGCTTAGCTTTGGTCAAACAACCATTTTCATGAGGGATTTTATCTTCGGGGCATTCACATTGTTCGTTTACGCTTACTTTACCGTCTGGGCAGCTCTCATCACTCGCACAGTCATCTTTACAGCTACTTATTCCGAGGATAACAAGAAAAAGCACTACGCATGTTTTACTTAATTTCATAATTTGTTTATTCTAATAGTATGTGGTGGATTATTGGTATTTAACTCTCGCAGTGTTATAAGATAAGTTCCTTTTCTTAAACCGCTGATAGTACTTGCAGAAATGGAAATACTTGACTCAGAGGTTATTCCTTGTGCTATAGTTTTGCCCATAATATCATATACTATATACGATAACTCTCTGTTTTGCGTATTACCTTGAATAGCAAGTCCAACATTCTCGTCAAATCTAGCACTGAATTCGTGTAAGTATTCTGACTTTTCACGGGCGACCCTAGTTTGAATAATAACATCATCACATCCTGAATTTCCAGTTAAATAGTCTACCTGAAAAGGCACATAAACATCGGAGCTGTTCCAAGTGCGAGGGTTCCGCGTATTATATGGTGCATCCCATGGTCCCACTTTACCAAATTCGACACCCATGAAATCTTGATATGCTTCTATAGGTTCTGGACTATCTGCAGATGCACCAGAATTATACGTACCTATTTTCTTCATACAGCAATAGTCCAATTCTGTTTGAGTCTTATTTGACGTAAGTGAGCCAGACATATAGTACCCACTTATGACTTTAGCCTCACCTCGTCCGCTCCGTTTCGCACCTGCACTTAGTTGGTGAGCACTGTACATGGTAAGTGCCAGAGGTTCGTTTGCTTTTAAAGAAACTATGCGAGTTTCCTTAAATAAGAGTGGGTCTTTGTCTACAATAGTACAGGTACCGTCTGGTGTTTGAAATATTTTTGTCCCACTTTCTACGGCTGCTGCTAGTTTTTTGATTTGATCAGCGATGTCTAAATTAATTGTAAATTCAGGTTTTACCACCCACAGTCCTTTGTCCTTGGTGAGAGTTATTTTACCCGCAAAAGGGAATAGAGCTTCTGCCATCTTAGCACCAAAATCTGCAACCTGAGCTACAGTATTAAGAGGTCCGACATCATCGCAAGAAGCTTTAACAATAGCTCTGCTGGATTCTAACACCTCATTCTCTTTATTTAGCTTATACCTAGTTAGTATTATACTCGCCCAGTCTTCTGCGGTAGCAGCAGCTCCTTTATCGCCACATAACAATCCGCAATTTATACTTTGGGCATTTGCAATTAAACGGGTATCATACTGATAACTGATTGTAAGTTCTTTTTCACATAGACAATTTTCTGGAACAGCCTTTCCACTTGCTGTCTTATCACACACTAAATGCCAGTATAATTGACTTTTATTGTTAGACGCACTTGTTTGGTCAATTAAGTTCCCTCTAGTTGCATCTCGGTTTGGCCCTTTCATCTTAGTGTTTTCTGTTATTAGAATATGCTGTTTTGCAGGGCCATTATTCCATTCTTCCAGCCTAGACCAGATGTTTGATCCCTTTCCATAGTACCATTTCCCCTTATTGTCATAGTTATATAACATTCGTCTATTTGGTTCATCACGTATACCAGGATAAATCTCTCTGGTTAGCTTTAGCACATAATTGCATTTGCAGTCTTCTTCGTCATCCTCCTCTTCGTGCAAATATTCTTCAAATTTAGGTATGCGTTCTTCATTTAATAAGATGTCATCATCACCAAATTCTGGTGGGTCAGTTCCTACTAGATCGTCACCAAAATGTTGATCGACATCATAAAAGCGTTGTATATAATACAGTCGCTCCATGTGGTCTAGTGAATTGTCACCTGCAATGTGTGTTAATGCTCGTGGTTGTTCACTAGTCTCCATAACAACCCAATTTTCTAACGAATGAGCAAGTGCATCAGAGACCTCAATGGGTTGTCCTTTTTTATTACGCGTATCTATATTCGCAACTACCATACTAGTGCCGTCTGATAAATACTGCACTACTGAATATGATTTGTCTAATGGAATAGAAGCGAATTGAATGTATTCACCGCTGCGTTGAAAATCTTCATGGTAGGTGAAACTTTCGTTATCATAAATAGCAATATTCACTTCATCTTTCAATTTAGTGAATTGTAGTCTAACCATAGCTTTTGTTTCTAGTCGGACGACAGCATTCAAAGTGTTTTCTACGATGACGGGTTGGGGTTCGGGAACATACGTAGAATCTGGATACCAATGATTCCAACTCGTATCTTGCTCGTCTTGTCCATAACCTGTAAATCCTAGCAATACTAGCCCCGCTAGCATTACCATTTTTGTTAAAATTGTTTTTTTCATTTTGTCTTATTCGTTTAAACCGTTTCGTTTTCTTCGGAACATTAAAATTTCTGCGAGAGTTGATTAAGCTCTAGCAGTTTTTCAATGCTGGTTTTAACCTTTTGTCCAGAGCCACATTCGTTTACAAGCGAATGGTTCGGTTTGCTAAGGTACTGTTTTTTGGCAGATTTAGCTATCCTACTTTTCTTTCTTTAGGTTGTACCTAACGTGAGTATAAGAGCCTGTTTTAATGGCTTTTTATACAATGTGTGTGCCTTGAATGGCAAATATACCTAGAAATAGGAAAAGCTAGGGAGTGTAAGTCTCCTGTGTGCCTGGACTAATGCCGGGAAGCACTAGTAAGCCGCAAGCTGGTTTATCGTGAGGTATGCA
>Ga0222647_1000738_pt1 | contig 12225 bp, 8 predicted proteins | sample AntAcemetagen333_FD_179864 | JGI IMG/M metagenome (GOLD analysis project Ga0222647, IMG submission 179864) | Saline water microbial communities from Ace Lake, Antarctica - #333 | ecosystem: Environmental > Aquatic > Non-marine Saline and Alkaline > Saline | place: Antarctica: Ace Lake | collected...
ACTCTCTCTACCAACACCAACATGTCTATCATCGAGTACTGCAATACCAACAGGATTCAATGGCAACCAGTACAATTGGTTCAAAAGCGACCCACGATGTGCTTTGGTGTCATGCCCAAGTCCAACGACTTTTACGGCTCAACCATGCTGTCCGAAGAAGAGTTTGAAAAACGCAAGTCGAATGTCGCGAAATACCAACACATTTGGATCAGCACGGTAGAAGTGCAGCAGATTGACGTTGACGACCCCGAGTACGATCATTCCGGTTTGACGATTGACATGCCGTATTACGAATCTGTCACAAAAAAACTGCCTCATGTGTTTGTTCACTTAAACAACAAGGCGCTGTACGGAAAACGGGAGTGTTTGTCAAACAACGACAAGCTTGAAATGTTGAACGGACAAGGCGCCTACTGTTTGGCGAACGCGGTCGTGTACAACGCGTACAGTCCAATCCAACCCGTTTCTGACGAGATTTTGAAAGGGTACAGGGAAGCAACAGCAACGCCTCCGTCACTACCACCACCAGTCTACAACAACACCGAAAACGACAATGACATGGTGACCGAGCTGTTGCAAATGATCAACCCCGCACGTGCCGACGACTACGCCGAATGGACGCGGATCGGTATGTGTTTGAAGTGTTTGGACCCAGTACACAACATCAAGCTTTGGATCGAATGGTCGAAGCAGTCACCGAAGTTTGACAACGAGGCTGTTTGTGTTGCAAAATGGGCCACCTTCTCAAACACAGGGATGTCGCTTGGTTCGCTGCGATTTTGGGCTCGTACCGATAGCCCCGAGGTGTACCTCGAGTTTTCGGAATCAAATGTCGAGTCGATTATTTACAACATCGAAAGCAATTCGGAGTACCCGATCGCGACGCTTATTCACGCGTTGTATAGCGACCGGTTTGTGTCTATCGCAGCCAAGAGCGACTATATTTGGTACGAGTTTGGTAAACACAGGTGGGAACGGAACAATGGGTTTCATTTGAAAGGTATCATGAACACGGAACTACACACGCTGTTCAACAACAAGATTATGCACCACAAGAAAGAAATCCAGCGAATTAAGATCGAGATACTGAATGAGAAAAAGAAAAACTTGGACGACAAGTCTCTTCTCGAAGAGCTCGGACGGTGCTTGGAAACACACACGGAAAAGGCCAAATTATACAAGACGATCTGCGACTCGCTTCACAAGAACAACTACAAGAATGGTCTACTCAACGAGTGTGGTTTGCTGTTTCAGCGACCGGAGAGTGATAAGTTTGTAGAGCGCCTCGACGAACATAAACATTTGCTTGGGTTCAACAACGGAGTGTTCGATTTGGACCAGTTTGTGTTCCGAGACGGCTTGCCCGATGACATGATTACTTTCACGACGGGGTACGACTACACGGACCAGGTCAACCAGACCACCCGGGACTCGATCATGACTTTTAAGCGTAACATCATGTCGAACGAGGACATGACGACGTACCTGCTAAACACCGAAGCGTACGCGCTCCATGGGGACAAGTATCTCCAGCACATACATATCCAGATTGGGATTGGCTCGAACGGTAAGAGTGTCAACTCGATCCTCAACAAGCGTGCATTTGGAGAGTATTTTTACGCACCTGATATCGGGATGTTTACAAACAAGCGTGCGGCAACGGGTGGGACCAATTCGGAACTGGTCAAGTCCAAAGGAAAACGCATGCTCTTGGGAACCGAGCCGGAAGCTGACGAACGACTGCAAGCGTCACGCGTTAAAGCGGTAACTGGTGGTGACATGGTTCAGGCCCGTGCGCTGTACGCGGAAACCATGGAGTTCTGTCCTCAGTTTTCTGTTGTGTTACAAATGAACTCCCGTCCCATCTTGAGCGGTTTTGATCAAGGCGTTTCGCGTCGACTCAAGTTTGTTCCGTTTAACAACAAGTTTATGGACCCCGACAAGATCAACACGGACGATGTCACCCACAGGGAGATTGACAAAACACTTACCAAGCGCTTCGACACGACCGAGTACGCGCAGCAGTACATGTTGTTACTGTTGGAGTACTTCAATAAGAATGTCCGAGGATGCAAGTCGTTCGGTATTCCAGAGTGTGCCGACACGTACACCAGCGACTACTTGGGTGATGAGGATGTCGTCAAGACGTTTATCGACACTTGGTGTATCCGCACGGACAACAAGAAGGATCGTATCTCGAGCAAGACGTTGTTTGAAGCGTTCCGGTCCAGTGAGTTCTACCGTCCGATCATCTCCAAGAACAACTTTCCCGACCACCTGTTCCGAATCAATTTACAAAAAATCCGAGTCTCGGGCGTTTGGTACTGGTCCAATCTCAAATTGAACCCTCCAGTGACCGAGGAGGAGGACCTTGGGTTTTAAAAACTTTGTTACAAAACTAACACAAAAAAAAAAGGGGAGGCCTCACCTGTTTTGGTGATACCGAGGTGATACCTCCAATGAAGGTATCACCGGAATTTTATACCACTGGAATCATGAATTCATTTGTTTTACCTATTGAAACACGTTGTTTATATATTAATTATTCTTATTGTATTAAAAATATAACAAAAAAGGGGATGTAGAGATACCTATGTAACATATTCTATCTGAGAATGAAGAGTCCATGAACTACTTGTATACTGGAAACTTCCCGGGAAGGTCTCCCCGGCCTCCCCATATCACCAAAAGCCTCACCAAAACTCATTGACCACCAGATACTTTTGTGAGAGAACCAACTTGGGCGTTTGTATTAATTTAATTTTTAAATTTCTTATTGCATTTGGTTTGGGTTTGGCGGGAAAGGTTGAGGTGATAAATCTTGTGGCCCAAACTGCCTCCTAGCAGGTGGAGAAAAAAGCTGGGGGCCAAAGTTTCTTCGAGTAGGTGGAGCAACAGGCGGTGTCGTAAATCCTTCACCACTCACTTGGACGTAACCAGGTAAAAAATCGGGCTCCTTTATTTGTTCATTTTTACCAAATATCGACTCTTTTATCCATTTAAAAGTATTTGAGATTTCACCTTCAGAAAATCCAACCAGCCCTGATTCGAGAATGTCCCCTTCACCTATGATAGGTAAGCTGCTCTCTGCGCTACCTAAGACAGCCCGGTACGATTCCTCGGATAATGTACCACTATTCGCCTTACCACGCATCGCGCCTTCATATCCTCCATACATGGCACCACCAATTAATGCCGCATGTCCGAGACTTTTTCCAAGGACATTTTTTTTTTCCACAAGGTTATCTACCCCACGTGGACGTTTGGATGTAAATTGATCCAACGAATGCCCATCATCAAACTTGGTATTCTCTTTTAGCGGATTAAGACTTGTATATTTTCGATTATGAGCAACGGGGTGTTTAAGAGGGGGGATAGCCGATTGGGCCGTGAAAGGATCTTCGACGACACGTATCATTTCTTGCCGTGCCATGAGCTTTGGGTTTTTGATCGAAGACCGTTTGTAGTCGGCCAAAGGCGACACGAACGAGTTGATATGTGTCCCCTCCAAATTATATCGTTCTGCTAAATGAAGCGATTTTGATGAGCCCAAAGAATAACCAACGAGTTTTATTTTAGCTTCCGGATTGACTTCGGCTATGTGACGCATGAATATATTTAGATCTTCGTCTGCTCTCAGAAATTGCGCGTCCTTGTCGAAACGAGTTCCCATGACGCTTTTGATCGACTCCCAGTCCTCTTTTGCGTTTCCCCCTTCGGCGTTTGCCCCATGCCAGGCGACCGTATATACGTTCTCCGCGACATCGTGGATCACGACAGCTTCTCGGTTTGAAAAATTCCTCTTAAATACCAAGTTTTTGGACTGCACCGCTTCGTTGAATTCACTTTCCGCGTCGTTTAAATCACTATCATTTTGCGCCGCGGAGACTGCGTAGGAGAGTTTCACCATGTGTGCTTTATCATATAGCCCTCCAGGTGTTTTCTCAAGCACTGTTTTTGGAATGAGAGTATTTCCTTGGCGAATCGCGCGCACGACACCAGACGCCATAATATCGTTGTGTTTTTCAACAAACTTGTCTCGTGATATTACGAGATCTTGTTTTTGTTTCTTTTTTTCTTCTTCTTCCTGTTCCAAATCTTGTTGTATTTGTAGCTCCATTTGATAAATTTCGTCCTCTTCGTCGTCCGTGTTTACCACCGCTGGCCCAACCATGTCGTCCAATATCTCAGCCATCATATAATCGACCTCCTCTTCCGATTCCATGTTATCAAAATCAAAAACAGCCCCTTCTTCCTCTTCAAATTCCAGTTGTTCCATCTCGTCGGTGGAGTCAGGCTTGACCCATTTTTCTTCAAACACCGGATCCATTTGTTTTTTTCCTTTTTCTGTACGAGTATATCTACCCGTCTCATTATTAAACACAACGATACTACCACCACTTGGGATCAAGAAAATCGGGTCTTGATCATCGGGTAACAATTTTTTTTGTTTCATTTTCTTAAGCTTGCTTGTTTGCGAGACATTTACATTTCCAAACTTGACGTTATAAGTACCCGTCGTTTTGTTGAACGTAAACATTTATTTTATTATAACTGTATTAATTTAAAATAGAATGGAGAAACGATACAAGATTGACCTCCCCAAAGGAGGAGGTGTGGAAGTTCAAACACCCGACGACTTTTTTCGGCTGCCGTTGGTCATGCTGTCGATTGCGAAGCGTATGTCCGGCAAGACGTGTTCCATGAGTAATTTCCTACATATTTTACACAAAATGGATCGTCTAGATCGGTTAATTTTGGTGAGTCCCACATATCACAACAACGCGCATTACTTTACAGGTTTGCCGTTAGACCCTCTATTGGACGTCATCGAACCGACGGTCGACAGCGCACAGATTGTGATGGACAAATTGGAAGAAGAGGGTCGGTTGTACGACGAGTACCTCGAGAAGCTAAAACAGTGGAAGGAGCTCATGAGGCTTGTCAAGTATTCCAAAACCAACATTGATGATATCGACGACAACTTGTTTTACGATCTCAATGAGCTATTAGAAAAACCCACTTACAGGTACATGCGCGACGACAAACCGTACAAGCCCGTCGTGGTTGTGTTTTTCGACGACTGCCAAAACACAATGGCATTTAGTCCCAAGTCCAAAGTCAGTTACTTGACCATTAAGCACAGGCACGTAGGAAAAACGGTACACGGCAGTATCGGAGCCAATTTAATGTTCTCCTGTCAAAATTATACCAGTAACAGCGGAGGAATACCGAAAACCATTCGAGGTAATACCACTATTTTGTGTGTATTTAAGAACAAGAACCAAAAGGAACTCGACTTGATTAGCGAGGAATGTTCCGGGGAATGTGACTCGGCCAAATTTATGCAAGTGTTCGAACAAGCGACGGATGAAGACTACGGGTTTTTGACCATTGACTTTAATCGTAAGAAACAACACGCGAGTATGTTTCGTAAATGCTGGAATCGTTGGTTGATTTAAAAAATATATGTAACTTTAAGAACAATACAAATGTCTGAAATCAATCTTGAATTTAAGCCTGAAAATGAACCCGCCATGGAGTCAACCAAGCCAGTAACGGAAACACCGACTCTAAAGAGAGCGTACACAATGAGTGACTCCAAAAGAGACCAACTTGCCCGCGCACGTGCCCGTGCTTTACAGCTACGTAACGCTTTGAACGCAATTAAACCACCTAAAGAAAAAACGGTCAAGGTTAAAAAACCGTCCAAACTGGAAATCGAAATATCCGAGATTCAAGCAAACAAACCAGCAGAACCAGAAGTACCCGTAGAGCCCGTACCAGAACCAGATCCCGTAGATCCCGTAGAACCAAAGACTAAACAAAAAAAACAAAAAAAACCCCCACCCATTAAGCAGCAATCACCACCTTTGACGTTTTCATTTCCGACACCACCGTCAAAAGAACCTACGGTTGGGTTTCAGCGTAATTATAATGGTTTTTATGTGTTGTAAATAATAATAAATTTTAAAGAATGAGTTACAAATATTTGCTTGTAGACAGCCAGACCGCGAACACGCGCACTGCGACCGTCCCGTACACTTCGGAAGTGAATATAAGGCTCGATCATCCTATTCAAAACGCGACAGCCGTGGAAATGATTTCGTTTAGTACACCTAATAATATGCACAATGTCCGTGGACACAATAACCGGTTCGAGTGCATGCTTTATAATATGAGTCTAGCTCAGCCAACTATCGAGAGAAGAGCGTACCAGATCCAGCCAGGATTATACACTATATCGGAATTGGTAGATAGTCTTAACGCTGCTGCATCAGCGAGTCCTTTCGGGGCCACTCCCACCTCACCAACACTGACCCCTATTTTTTCGTTGTCGAGTAGTAACAAGGTAGGGATTACGTGTTCCTCTACGGGGCCTGGGATCCGCCGTTTCGTACTTTTCGCGACGAATTTTTGGAACTCCATCGCGCATCGCCTTGGTTTTAGCGAGACCCAAATTTTTACTACTCACTTCGATTCACAGGCCGGGGTGGATTATAACGGTACAGGCGGGGAGCCCGTATTAGGCCCAGATAAACTGTTTAATTTAATTGGTACGTCCGTTGTTATCAACAGTATGACCGAATCGGGTTGGAGGGCAAACCAGTATCCTTTGGTCTGGAAAACCGACGGCGCAGGCGAGACGCTTTACGGAACAACCATTGGTTTTGAAGCTTACCAACATTTGTTGATGAAGTCCAGCTTGGTGTCTCATGATTTCGAAAGCATTTACCGTCAATCGGATGGTGTTGTTATTTCCAAAACGGACAACATTCTCCAAAAAATCGACACCAACGTGCCTTTGTTTTCGTACCTCCATTGGGGATCTGGTGGAAACGTTCAGCCGTTCGTGCACAAGTTATCCGGGAAAACAATTCAGTCATTCTCTTTGGAGTTAACGGACGATACATCGCAGCCGTTCAAAATAAACGAAAGTAAACATTGGAGCGCCGTGCTACGATTCAAAATCGCGGAAGAGAATAATCAGGTTACTAGGGACACGTCACTTATGAATCAAAATTTACGATTTAAATCCTCACACGGTTGTTCGCGTTGAAGTAAAAATTTATTATGTTTTACCTTATATTATATAATAAAAAATGTCAGCAGCTATCCCACAACAGCTCGTACCGGCCGCATCCCAAATTGGTGTTGATTCGTTTAGCCAAATCAAACCACAACGTGTCGTGATCAAACCCAACCTGGACACCACGTACCGACCAAACGGAGTGAACCGTGTTGTTTTTAAAATCCCTTCATTCAGTAATTCTTTTTTGGACACCTCTAAAAGTTTTCTGTCTTTTAACGTCGCGTACGAAACGTCTACAAACGTTACCGTAAAAACGGATCAGTGTCGTCTAAACAACGGGGCCCCTGTTTTCCAGCGTCTTACTTTGAAAACGAGTAATGGGTTGGTGATCGACCAAATCGACAATTACCATATCTTGTCTCAGATCATCTCCGCTACTAAACCTTATTCTGCAGCTATATCTCCACAGGAAGGTTTTGATACTAGCAGTGTATATAGTAACGGTAGTCTTCTACCGGACTCGTGTATTGCACAAAAGTTTTCGACGACTGGTATCCCGATCGTCCAGTATATCAACATGGGCCTTCTATCTAAACACACCAAAAAGTGGTTGCCGCTCTCGCTCATGAATGGCGGTGGTTTCGCTTTTCAACTAGAGCTTCTTCTCAGTGACAACACAGCCGTCCTTTCTCAGGAGGGTGTTGTGTCTAGTCCGGTTTACCGATTGGCAAATGTCGCGTATAATATGGAGATCCGTACTTTGGACGAATCTCTCTGTCGAAAATTCAACCAGATTGCTTGCTCTGGGGACGAGATTCGCATCGGGTTTAAGACGATGCATAGTCACACAGCGCTTCTAAACTCACCTAAAAATATCGTGAAAATCCACGAAAGCGCAACGTCACTCGACCGTGTATGGAACGTGTTTCTAAACTCGACCGTCATGAACTCACTGTCTCGTACGTCCGCGTACAACCTCATTGGAGGAGTGGGGTCCACTGGTAATCGTGTCATTACTAGGTATAATGCTCGCGTTGGGTCCATGTGGTTGTTCAACGACTACGTTTCGGAATCTAGTGAGGCTGAAGGGAACGCTGTTACCATCTCCCATGTTCGTAACGCACTCAACGCACAGGACACCCCTCTTGTGATGCAGGTTGTCGACGAGGCAACTTTCAAGCCGTCAGCGCGTCACTACGTCCAGTGTCTGGACTTTCAATATTCGGGTAACTCCGGGTTTGTTAATGGGATTTCCACCAGCACCCCCCTAGAGATGTATCTGGACCTACCTTCCGCGTACGCGTCCAACGACGTCATCTGTTATTCGTTCGCCGAAATCAGCTACGACCTAGTGATCAAGGGGGGCATGGTACACTATGAAGAGGTGCGACCGGGGTCCAACTCCGTGTACGCTTAAAAAAAAAAATTCACTTAAAGAGCGTCTATCCTAAATGATAAACAACAAGCAAGGCAAAGCAAGCATGACTGTTCTATCAAAAGAAGCTCGAATCAAGACTAAGACTGAGAGCGACGACGAAGAATGGGAACGCGAACGCCAAAACTGGCTTCAAGTACAAAAAATAAAAAGACTCAACCAGTTTCATACCGATGCATGTCGCGCTTACATGAACGGGACACTACCACAGGAGAATATAGATATGTGTAACAATACTCCGGGATGGACTTGGAATATTAATGATAAAATGTAAATTTATTAAAAAAAAAATACTTCCGTTATTGTGTTAAATGTTTTTGCGCATCAAAAGGCGGTGATTAATTTTGCCGTTATTTTTTTTGATTTAATTTTTTTTGACAGAACCCCGTGTTGAGTCTATTGCCCCTGACATGGGGTTCTGTCAATTTTTCTGATGACACAGCGACCCGTAAATTTTAAAACAAAAAGCTAGCCTTTAAGTTAAAAAATAAAAATGATTATTGAGCTTATCGCTGTAATTGGAAGTATTTTGATGATGTGCGTGCCAGTTGTGTCCTGGAACCTGCGGCGTTCTAGATGTACACATTCGGAGTGTTTTTGTGGAAAATGCGACAGGACACTCATGACTCTAGAAGAGCAACGTCTCGACAACCTTAAAAAAATTATATTGCCCATTTAATAAATAATGATCGAAGCAGTTGCAGTTGTTGCATCCTCAGTCGCTGCGGCACTCGCTTTATTGATCACTACATGCTGTTATAACGTCCGACGGTTACGATGCGCGACCATAGAGTGTTGCGGGGCCAAATGCGCGCGTGTTCCTATGACGACCGATGAGCTTCAAATGGACACATTGTAAAAAAAAAATAAATTAAATGTTATTATTTTAAATAAAGAGAGAGACACACATGAGTTACCTTTTAAACAGTTCAAATCTCTTTTCGATTCGATCTGCGATAGATGAGTTTAAACAAGTGATATTACTACAAACTCAAGAGATAACAACCTTGAAAACCGCGCTAAACACATCCTTGTCGAGAGTGGACGCGCTGGAACTTACAACTGCTGCAAACACAAGTGCAATTGCGGGACAGGCGTCCTCGATTGCTTCAAACACAAGTGCGATTGCGGGACAAGCGTCCTCGATTGCTTCCAACACAGCCGCACTGAACGCATCCTTGTCGAGAGTGGACGCACTAGAACTTACAACGTCTTCCAACACAAGCGCGATCGCGACCAACACAACCGCCATCACCGCAAATACGACTGCGATTGCTGAAAATGTACTTGAACTAGAAGCTACTAATCGGACCGTGTTGTCAAATACAACCAATTTATCGGCTAATATGACTGCTTTAGGGAATATGCAACCGGTTGTCGCGAGTCATACCACTTCCTTGACAGCATTAGAATCCCAAGTTTCAACAAACACGTCTGATCTCGCCACCAAGACGACCCAGATCTCTGTTTTGGATTCGATCTCCGGAGGTCACACCACGAGCATTGGTGTAAATTACAACGAAATATTCAGGTTAAACGGAGTCTCATTAAACCACGCAGCGCTACTCGCTGGGTTGAGAACCGATATCGACTCGGGTGGTGGTTTACAAGCGGATATCGCAGCATTACAATCGGATCTATCCACGGTCAACACGACACTCGCCGCGTATGATGTTCGTATCGGATATAACCTCTCTGTTTTTACCGGTTTTTTGGTATCTTCCCAGAGTTTGGTTACACGTCTTAACGACGCCGAGTCTGACATCTCTACAATCAACACGACACTCACGTCACAAGGCGGACGATTAGGCAGCATAGAATCAGCGGCGTCTGGTGTGGCATCCACAATATCCACCATCCAGAGCAATGCTACTTTCCACGCGAACGCACTGGGCGTGTTGACGACACGAGTAAATAATCAAGTCGACACTATATCGGGGTTGACAAATGATCTCGACGCTCTCGGCGATCAAATTGCTTCGTCCGGTGACATCAACGCGCTATCATCAACTGTGGACGGTTTGACTAGTCAGGTGTCTACCATCAGCACAAGGTCGTTTACGAATATGCAACAGATAGGCGTTTTACAGCCAATTGTTTCAAGTCACAGTACTCAGATAAATGCTAATACTCTAAGGGGAAATCAATTATTAACCGCTATTCAATCTAACGGTGATAGTATATTTGCGACGGAGAATGCTATTACTACATTGAGAACTGATACAGACGCAAACACGCTCTCGAGTACACAATTTTTGAACGCTCTCCAGTATCAATCCACAACTATATTCGCTATTGATACCGCTATTCAAATATCAAATGGAAAAATAGCAAGTTTAGAAGCATCGCAGATTACTCAGGATGATTTAATACGTGAATTTGACCAACTCTTTAATGAACCTGTGAATGGTGTAGTTGATAAGTTAAACAACCTTCGTAATAATGTAAATGATAACAATCTAATTTTGGGAACGTTAAGTACCAGCACTACGTCATTATCGACTGCTGTAACGATGATATACGCGAGAGTTCAAGTTTTGGAAGATAACGCACCACCAGCACCAAGTAATTTTGATTTGTTCGATAGATATCCAAGTACCAATTACATTGCAGGAGGTGTTATTCAAACTTCGGGGAATATTACTGAGGAACAAGCATTAGAGATTGGATTGACTATCAGTAATTTACATGCTATCGTTCATAACGTGGGTGGAACGACCTACTTTTGTGGGGCGGGTGGAAGTCTAGTGGATGGACAACCCGTGAGTAGAACTACCTTTGTCAAAAAATAAACAAAAAAAAATATAAGTAACTAATAACAAGAATTATGTCTTATTTTGTGAAGAACAGTAATCTATTTTCGATTCAAAGCGTCGTCGACTCGTTTACGGACGTTATTACGCAGCAGAACGCGCAAATCGCTACACTGGAAACAACAATGGCGTCGATTGTCTCTTCGGGTGGTACCGGCGGTGCATCGATCGCAGACTTGACGGTTGTCCAAATGACCGTGTCCGCCTTACAGGCAGCTGTTATAGCTATAAATACAATTGTCTCCGATAACACCACGGCGATCGCCGCTTTACAAGTACCCGCTTTTGTGGCGACCACCCCCACTCTACAATGGGATTTCCGGGACTTTATTGACACCAGACAAGGCATTGAGTTTGTTCCGATCCCTTCCGACGGGGTGCAAATTGTAGATCAAAAAGCCGTAGTTGATCTGCCAGGACCACTGCACTATTTGAGAGGGTTCGTTCCCATTGCATTGGTGAGTAAGTTTTCGAAAAGTATGATGTTCCGGTTCAAATCTATTGCGGGTATGGACCCGAACGTCGATTTTGTGTTTTCGACATTCTCTGGGGACCCTCGTTTTGCATTGGGGTTTGCTGTACGCGTTTTTAACGGTGCCATTGAAACCAACGTGTACGGAGGTTACGGACCCTCTGGTAGCAAACCAATATATAGCGCTTTGCATCCGATACCCGGATACCCGAGTGTAATTTTCAATCAATATGCTCACATGGCTGTTGTTATCGATACCGATACTGGGTTTATCACGACATATATAAACGGGGCCCAAGTCGGTTCCACCAATTCAGTCACGGCAGGTACGACCCAAGCCGAGTTGGACGCGGGCGAGTACCACGCTGGTGTTTCGTTTCTCCCCTTCTTTGTGAACAAAAGTGGCGAAGGAGGCGAAGGCAACGCGAGGTATGATCGGATCGATTACTTTGATAACGTAGCTCTGACCCAA
>Ga0222647_1000739_pt1 | contig 12221 bp, 7 predicted proteins | sample AntAcemetagen333_FD_179864 | JGI IMG/M metagenome (GOLD analysis project Ga0222647, IMG submission 179864) | Saline water microbial communities from Ace Lake, Antarctica - #333 | ecosystem: Environmental > Aquatic > Non-marine Saline and Alkaline > Saline | place: Antarctica: Ace Lake | collected...
CACTTCGATATCAGGTCTATTTCTTCATTTTGTGGTCCTTCGAATACTCCGTATCCGCTGACTGACTTCTGTTTAGTTGATATTTCTCCATCTTGTGTTTCATAGACTAAACTGATGTCTAATTTCTTGCCATCATTATGACTAAGATGAGGAAGTAATGGGAACCCATTAAAGAAAGGGAAGTTGGCATCTAAAAAGTATATGTTGAAATTTGGATCTTCTTTTTTTAGTATTTCGTCGAGCCCTCGGAGAACGGTATTCATTTCTGGTCTTACGTAGTTTCTATTGAGTAATACAGTTCCATAGTTTACAGGTGTTGCGTAAGTGACTTTCGTTCTTCCAAATTTAGATGCGGAGAAGGGAACAACTAAGAATGTAAATACTACGTATATGGGAATGAAAATAGCTAATGTTTTACCTGTAAAACTTCGTTTAATTGTCTTAGATATAGCTAGGGATAATAGAAAAACGACACCACCTATCTGTGTCAATGCGGTGAGAACTACAAAGATAAAAACGGAATAAAGTGTCTTGAAGAATCTCTTCACATTACCAAGGGCTAGCTCCGTCTTGTAATTCTAGTTGTAGTCCGCCGCCAGTTTTCTTTTCTGCTAGCTTCTCTATGCCATAGTATTTCATGAAGCTTACTTTTTCGTAGGTATCTACGTCCCACTCTTTTAGGATTTCACCATCTTTCACGTAGAGTATTCTTGGGTATGTTTTACCTTCTAGCATGCGTTTAAAGTCTGGAAATTCTTCGGTACGCGTATGTGGTGATTTCACGTTTCCTGCTTGTGTAAAGAAGTAGTTTTGCTCGTACTCTGTGCCGTAGTTTACAAGGTAGATATTTGGCAGTTTCCCACTTGCCTTCATCGCTACTAGGTCAGCATAGACTTCTTGGCAGTGGCTGCACGTCATACTAAATAAGCATACTAATTTAGATTCATATGCTAAGTTCTGAGATTCTATAGCAGGAGCATAAGTATAGAGTAGTTGTAGTGTTTTATCGCTTGGTGTTATTTGTTTTACTGCTGGTAGCTCCTCTTGAAGTCCTTCGTCTTTTGCTTGGGCTTTTTTAGGTTCTTTTTCTGTTTTAGAGGGAGGTGTAATTTTCTCTTTGACTATATCTCGCTCCATTTTTACAAGGTCTTGTTCTATTGGACTAACTGAATCTATCACAAGTGTTTCCGGTGTTGTTTCAGTAAGTCCCAGTTCCTCGGTCACAGGTGTTACAGCTTTTGCCTCATAGCTCTTTACTCCGAAGCTTAACGTGAACAAAGTGATAAACCCAAGGAAAGTAGGAGCGACCCAGCTAGCAAATACATTGTCTTTGGTGTACTTGAGCCATATGAACACTACGATGGCCAAGCCAATTACATTTTTCATAATAGACTCTAGGTTCGTCATGGGTAGTATGTCTCCAAAACAACCGCAGTTACCTTCAGTGAAGCCATTGACTTGTTTGAATCCTTCGTAAAATAAATGAATGGTAAAAATCACGAGCATGCCGAGAGTAGCGGGAAGCACTAAGCTTTTAAACCACTTATTTTGTAGTATTGCTATACCAAGTACAAGTTCAGCGGCTACCAGTATTCTAGTAAACCACTGTATCCATAGCATTTCGCTTGGGTGATCGTAGTAGTTTTGACCTAGCAATAGTTCCGCTACCATGCCATCAAAAAACGGCATAGAAACAAGCTTACTCACCGCTCCAAAAACGAAAAGGAAACTGAGTACTAAGCGGCCAATTTTGAGTAGTAAATCTTTTTTCATTATGCTCTAAACGTTCGAAGATAGTATTAAGTTGTTTCCACTCTGAGGTGCTAGGACAAACGTCCTATGTTTTCGGTAAGTGAGTCGTCTGTATAGCATCATATCCGCCAGCTACATCTGTGAAATTATGGTATCCACGCATCTTTAGTATGGATGACGCTATCACAGAGCGATATCCTCCTGCACAGTGCACGTAGAAGTTTTCATCTTTCGGAAATTTTGCTAAGTTCTCGTTAATACCAGTTAGGCAAACGTGAGTTGCACTTGATAAGTGACTACTGTCCCATTCGCCTTGTTTTCGCATATCAAAAACGGGAAGGGTGTTCTCAGTTATTTCAGTGGCAAAGTCAGTGGCTGGAATAGAGCGTAGTGTATCCACTTCTTTATCATCTGCTCTCCAAGCGTCAAAGCCACCCTTTAAGTAGCCTATAGTATTGTCAAATCCAACACGGCCGAGCCTTGTGATTACTTCTTCTACACGGCCTTCATCTGCTACGAGCAGTATCGGTTGTTTTACATCTTTAATAAGAGCACCTACCCAAGGGGCAAAACCGCCGTCTATTCCTATAAAGATACTTTGAGGTATGAATCCTTTGACAAAATCACTTTCATGACGCGTATCTATTACTATGGCATCAGTTTCGTTAGCTGCTGCTTCAAATTCAGTAGGAGATAAAGCCTTATTTCCTTTTGCGATGATGTCGTGTAAATTATCATAACCTTCTTTGTTCATAGCCACATTCATAGGAAAATATGCAGGCGGTGGAGCTAGTCCATCGGTTACTTCTTGTATAAATTCCTCGCGTGTCATGTCTGCACGTAAAGCATAGTTCATTCGTTTTTGGTTGCCAAGCGTATCTACGGTTTCCTTCATCATGTTTTTACCACAGGCACTACCGGCACCGTGTGCTGGATATACCGTCACGTCATCTGCTAGCGGCATTATCTTATTTCTGAGACTATCAAAAAGGATTCCTGCCAACTCCTCTTGGGTCATAGTAGCTACTTTCTGAGCAAGGTCTGGACGACCTACATCACCTAAGAACAAAGTATCTCCTGAAAAAATAGCGTGATCCTTACCGTCTTTATCTTTCAATAAATAGGTAGTGCTTTCCATAGTGTGGCCTGGTGTGTGCAGAGCCGTGATGGTAATATCTCCGAGTTGAAATACCTCTCCGTCTTCGGCTATATGAGATTTGTATCCAGTCCTGGCCGTAGGTCCGTAGACTATGGTGGCTCCGCTTTTAGCAGCTAGAGTGATATGTCCACTTACGAAATCAGCGTGAAAATGTGTTTCGAAGATATACTTGATCTCCGCGTTATCATGTTCAGCACGAGCTAGATAGTGTTCTGTTTCACGGAGTGGATCTATGATGGCTATCTCTCCGTTACTTTCTATGTAGTATGCTCCCTGTGCTAGGCAGCCTGTATATATCTGTTCTATGTTCATCTCTTTCCTAATTTGCTACAAAGGTAAAACGAAGTTCTTTGGTGCATGTCACTAAAGTTACGAAGTAAGATTAAATACTGACGATAGACATAAATGTCCAGGACGAATAAGGGCTAAAGTTTAGGTGATGTTGTTAATGCTAATAAGAGTGCACATTGGTTTATTCTCTGATTATATAGGTAATCGATGTTGAATGTAGATGCAATGGCTTTTTTACGCATTCGCTAGTATGAAAACGAGTATTGATTGGTGGCATTTTTATAATGGAGTAAATAAGTCTTGCAGGAAGAAAACCTACTATACCTGTATGAATTCGGAATACTACGTTCAGTAAAGGGGAGGACTAAAATGTGCAACTATGCTGGTACTTAAGGCCTTGATTTTTATAGGGAGGTCTAGCATTATAGGCATTCTGTTAGTTGTCAGTTAGTGGAAATAAACTGTGGCTATGGATACAAAATATGATAAACTTAATCTACTTTTAAACTACTGTTAATAGAAGGTTGTATCTGGTAAACCAATACAAAAAAGGTTTAAGCGAATTTGAACAGAACATTTTTTTTTAGTCGCTAGTATTAATTTTGAAAAAAGGGGGGAAGTCTGTTGGATTATGTTTTTCGTTATATTTGACTTAAATCTATAATGGTTATGAAATCATCATATTCTAATTTGTGGTTAAAGTCTAGCTTGAAGTTCATAGTATTTCTACTATTGAGCTATTTCAATATGTGTATCGCTCAAACGAGTATGCCTCAAGTACTAGTAGATGATTTAGTATATAATTCACCTCCTACCCTTACCTCAGGAGAGTATCTGTCCACAGACTATACTGGAGTTACAAAGCCACTGGTGTTGGAAGCCTTTTCGACAAACACAAAACTTGGTGTGACTTCTGGGAGTATATACGGTCCAGCTGCTGGAAGGGATAGTATTTTTTTTGGTGGGGATGAACCTAGTGATGGTTTTGGAGCTGGGGCATGGCCTATTTATACTAAAAGGATATTTAAAAAATCCGATTTCCCAATTCAGATGAGTTGTAGTTTTTTTTCAAGAGAAGACGTACCTCTTTACAATGAAAGTTATTTAGTATTGGTGCCAGCAAATTATAAATATTTTGCAACATCAACTTATTATGTAGATGGTCAGTACACTCAAAGAGAAGGATTGCTTTTTGGAGGTTTCCCATTCCGATCTCGGATATTTGATAATAAAGGGAATTCACAATCTTTAGTAATTAGGAGGGATGTGACTCATAATTCCGCGTCAAATGGAAAGTGGTTTAATATGGAAGTTTACTTGTACTTAAAAGATAACGACTTGATTGTTAAGTATTTTAATATCGATGGGAGTAATGTTTTTCTAGATGATTTTAATCTAGGACAATTTTCCTATCTTGATAATTTTCGACTGGGTATAGCGGCGGATGATATGGCTCATGGTTTCAGAATAGTATATAATAGTAGCACGGTGGAGGCACGTTTTGACTCTCTAGCAAGCATCTGCGAAGAAGAGTGTGTCGCTTTTGAGAATAAAAGTGTATTAAGAGAAGATGGTGCTGAAACCTTTACTTGGCTTTTCCCTGGAGGGACTCCTAGTACTTCTAGTGACAAGAATCCTGTAAATATCTGTTATGATACAAAAGGGACCTATCTGGTTACACTGATAGCTTCAGATGGTGTAACTAAGGATACCGTTATACACAAGATTGTGGTAACACCTATTCCCGAAATAGATCTTGGGAACGATACTCTGGTCTGTGAATCTAGTATTCTGTTAGATGCAAGCTATCCGTTGGCTTCTTATGTTTGGTCGGATGGAAGTAATGATCCTATTCTAGAAATTAACGAAGCAGGAGAGTATTGGGTGCACTTGACTTTAGGTAATTGTGAGTTTAGGGACACCATAGTTTTGGACTTCAAAGAGGAGCGGGAGATTAGCTTGGGCTTGGATACGATTATCTGCTTAGGGGAAGAGCTGACACTTGGTCTAAATTTTCCGCCTAGCTGGCGGTATATTTGGAATTCTGGTAGCGAATCAAATACGCTTCAAGTCAATCAGACTGGTAGTTTCTCAGTAATTGCCTTTGATGATTGTAGATATTACAAAGACACGGTTAATCTTCGGTTTGAAGAATGTGCTAATTTTAAAATGTATGTGCCAAATGCATTCACCCCCAATAGGGATATTAACAATCCTGTCTTTAGGCCTTTTGTCGTAGAGGGTTCATGTTGCACAGTACGAGATTATGAAATGAAAATTTATAGTCGTTGGGGAGAATTACTTTTTGATAGCTATGAGGTAGCACAAGGTTGGGACGGCACATACTTAAATGAATTTGCTCAGCAAGGAGTCTATCTGTGCATTCTAAAGTACAAAAATGGCTTAGATGTAAATTACGAAAAACACGTTGTACACTTACTCAGATAGGATATAGCCTTTTGCTGAGAATTTAGACTTAGTTTTTTGGGTACCTTTCTTATAGCCTTACTAGCTCTACTTTATTTCGACTATGGGTAATGAGTCCATCTTTCTCTAGTTTGCCGAGCATTCTAGAGATTACCACTCTTGAGCTATGCAGATCATTGGCTATATCTGCATGTGTTCCGTGTATTTCTTTGCTGCCAGATACCATAGCTTTATCTCTTAGGTACTTGAGTATTCGTTCTTCCATATTGTGAAAGGCTAGGTTATCTATTGCCTCTAGCATTTCGCTCATACGGTAATTGTAGGTGTCCATAATGAAATGTCGCCATTCTTTGTATTTCTCCATCCACTCATCCACCTTACTTATTGGTAGAAAGAGAACTTGTGTTATCTCCTCTGCTATCGCCCTTATCTTACTTTTTTTGACGTGTGAATCAAGTGTAAGAGTCACAGCACATGTGTCGCCTACTTCAAGGTAATAAAGGAGTAGTTCTTTGCCGTCTTTATCTTCTGTTAGGATTTTTAGTGAACCTGACACTATCAGCGGGAAATACTTCATTTCATCACCTATATTGACAATGGTCTCTTCTGTTTGGAAGTTTTTTAATTGACCATTGTAGCAGATGTCTTGAATGAGTTCATTACTGAATATATTTTGAAACCGTTCGTGGAGCTGGTTGTAGCAAGTGATATCAAGTGGTTTAAATGACATGCTACAAAGATAAGAATTGGACGGAGAGTAAATTGGATAAGTGCACTGAAAATGACCTTAGGAGCATAGCATAAAATTTTCTTATTATTATTTGGACTAATTAAAAATAGTGTTTTATTTGCACCAGATTATAACAACAAAAAATAAATATAAAATGAATTTTCAACTCAAAACTTTAGTAGCGTGTGCTGCTCTATCTATCGTAGGACTGCAGTCTTGTAGGGATGATGATGATGATGTCCTAGTAAAAACGGATTATGCTATACCTGGTTCTTACAGTGAATTTACCAACGTAGATTTCGATGGTCAGACCCAGCGATTGAACCAATTACTAGAAATGAAAAGATACTTAGCTACTGCTAATACCGTGGGTAGTGAGGTAAGTGAAGTTAGACTACTAGCTATGTACGAAAATGATAAAGCCAATGCAGGCTTTACTGGTACGTATGATGATTCTAAGCAGATCAAGAATAAGACGTTTGCCAATGTACAAGAAGATTTTGCTAGCGTACTGAAGAGTATAGCAGATGACAGTAAGTCAACAGTGGTTCACTCAGAAGGTCAAGCAGGTGTATTAGCTTATAGTGACAACTCTAAGAGCTATCTTATAAATGAACGTGGAGTAGATGAGCCGCAGATTTTTGAGAAAGGTTTATTGGGAGCTTTCTTAGCCTACCAAATAAATGAAGTGTACACATCTTCTGCGAAAATGGATGTAGATAATGTAGACGTTACTGAAGGAAAAGGAACTGTAATGGAGCATCACTGGGATGAAGCTTTTGGTTATTTCGGTGTGCCAACTACTTTCCCAGCGACCACAGATAATTTACTTTTTTGGGGAAGCTACAGCAATGGACGAGACGCTCTATTAGAAACCAATAGTAAAATAATGGATGCTTTTATAAAAGGGAGAGCAGCTATTTCTAATAATGCAATGGATGACAGAGATGCGGCTATTTTACAAGTGCGTGCTGAGCTAGAGCGTGTATCTGTAGGTACTGCTATTCACTACATCAACGTATCTATTGATAATTTCACTGATATATCTAAAAAAGGACACGCATTGGGTGAGGCTGTAGGTTTCACATATGCTCTCCAGTTTAATGGTGATAAGGTGATTTCTACTACTCAGTTTGATGAGATAATGAGTCTGCTAGGTGGTGGTACAGCTGAGCTGGATAAGCTTGACTTTTACAAGGTGACTATGGCGGATTTGCAGTCTGCTAAAGATAAACTTGTAGCTATCTATGGTATGGAAAACATAAAGGACCAATTATAGGTTGTTTCTCTTTAAAAAGTATGAGAGATATGAATCTTAAGAATATGAAGAGAGCGGTGCTAATCGCTTCCTTTTTCTGTTTGATATTCGTAGGCTGCAAGGATGATGATACCGTATCTGCACCAAGTTGTCTTAATGAGTATGACCTAAGCCCACTGCTGAGTAATTATGCAGATAAGGTTATTTTGCCTCGATATGTGGAGTTCTCTTCGGAGTATGATGCATTATATACTGCTGGGCAATCTTTTTTGTCTTCACCGAGTAGTACTTCTTTGGCGAGTTTCCAAGCCAATTATAAATTAACGTATATCGGCTGGCAGTCAGTTAGTCCATTTGATTTTGGGCCAGCAGAAGAAGTATTTCTGTTGAATACATTTAATAACTATCCGCTCAATGAAGGTAAGGCGTATGCAGATGCTCTGGCAGGTAAAGTAGATTTTTCGTCGCCAGATGATTACAATAAAGGACTTCCATTGCTGGATTATTTCCTATTTGGTCTAGCGGCAGATGATGAGGCTACGGTAGACTCTTTTCTGACTAACGATAAACTAGTCATCTATACTCAAGCAGTATTGGATGATATGAAAACTAAGCTGAGCCAAACAGTAATTGGTTGGCAAGTTTATAAAAGTACGTTTATAGGTAGTACCGGAACCAAAGATGGTGAGTCCGTGAGTATATTGATAAATGCATTTAATAAGAACTACGAGTTTATAAAACGAAACAAAGTTGGCGTGCCAAGTGGAGTACTATCGTTAGGTTTTACAAACCCCAAAGAAGTAGAAGGTTTTCACAGTGAACTGTCACTAGAGTTAGTATCGGCAGCAGTGAAATCATCACGCAACCTTTTTGAAGGGGAAGGTACAGACGGTATGAATGGTGAAGGTCTAGACGATGTACTTCGTTCGCTTAATGCAGATAAAAATGGAGAGAACCTCGCAGATGTTATTTTACAACAATACAGCGAGATAGAAACAAATATTGCCAAAATAAACGGCCCACTCAGTACTGCAGTAGACCAACAGAAAGACGAAGTCATAGCTACATATAATAGTATGACTCAGCAGGTGATTTACATAAAGAGTGACTTGCCTAGCGTCATGTGTATTCCCATTACGTATGTAGATAATCCGAGTGATTCGGATTAAGTAAAAATAGTGTGAAAGCAGTAGTCCGATTTCTAAATAGGAGTAAAAGCATTACTCCCTTAGTTACCTTTAGGATTACCTATGGGTTACTGCTTTTTTTTAGTTCTATTCGGTTTTGGTATCAAGGATGGATAGATTCTCTATTTATTGAGCCCTCTTTTCATTTTAAATATTTTGGCTTTCATTGGGTTAAGATGTGTCCCGAGGTACTCATTAAGCCTCTTTTTGCTGTAATGATACTAGCTGCATTATGTGTGGCTCTAGGCTTGTTTTATAGATGTGCATTGAGTCTTTTCTTATTGCTATTTACCTATTTTGAGCTCGTAGATGCTACTAATTATCTCAATCATCACTACCTGGTTATTCTCTTTGGGGTATTGCTACTATGTGCACCAGCACACCGTTATTTTTCTTTTGATGTAAGAAGAGGGGCAGTAACACCACGTTCTGAGATTTCACAGTTTTATATATTAATATTAATAGCACAAATAGCTTTGGTCTATACTTTTGCAGGTTTGGCTAAGCTTAATAGTGATTGGCTGCTTCAAGCCATGCCACTTCGTATTTGGCTTTTGGAGTATCAGGATCTCCCATTAGTAGGCGGTTTACTCAAGTATACTCAGACTGCATTTGCATTCAGTTGGTTTGCTGCATTATATGATTGCACTATAATCTACTTTTTGCTTTACGGCCCCACTCGCAGATGGGCGTATTTTACAGTAGTCGTATTTCATATACTCACAGCCGTCTTTTTCAATATCGGCATCTTTCCTTGGCTCATGATAGTGAGTAATCTTATCTTCTTTGGAGATGTGTTTCACAAGCGATTGTACGCTCAGAAAAATACCTTTGCACCCACCAAAGAAAATGTACCAAGAGTTCAGCCATACCTGATGATTACTATGCTCGTGTTTTTTACGGTTCAACTTCTACTACCGCTTCGTCATTTGGCGTACTCGGGGAATACTATGGTCACAGAACTTGGTTATCGTTTTGGTTGGCGGGTTATGCTCTTAGAAAAGGCGGGCATAGCTACATTTACGCTACGAGATAAAGCTGACGATCGCTATATGGAGATTGACAATAGGCAGTATCTTACCGAGTTTCAAGAGAAGCAAATGGCTATACAGCCTGATTTTATGGTTCAATTTGCTCAGCATATAGCAGCTCGAAATAGCGATATCGTGAAAAGTTCTGCTGTGAGTGTAGCTTCTTTTATTACCATCAATGGGAGAGTATCTCAGCGTTTTATCCAGCAAGATTTAGATTTACTACAAGTGCAAGATGACTGGAGTGATAAGCCTTGGATAATATATCGTAGTGTAAAGTGAGAGTATTAACTGCATATATAGCTCTACTTTGTACGTTAGTAGGGTTTTCTCAGGCTACGCTGCGTGTGAAGGTTTTGGGTGAGTCAGATTGTACAGGCATATTTACTATTGCTAATACAGTTGTAAACTTAGAAAGTAGTGACACCTTTATGCTTAGAGAATTGCCAGTAGGCGAAATCAAGTATTCCTTGGAGCTAAGTAACTATCAGCCACTGCTAGGTAAAATGCGATTGGTAGCAGGTCTGAATAGTATAGTGCTAAGACCGTTGCCGCTTATTCAAAATATAGGACAGGTTTTAGTGAATGGGCAACTACAAAGTCCTACGCTGGGTAGTGTGAAAGGAACAGAGATTTTCGCTGCTAAAAAGACAGAAGTGATACTCCCAGATTATAAAAGTGTAAACCTTGCCAATAGCAGTACACGACTTCTTTTTAAGAGTATTCCAGGTCTGAATATATGGGAAAATGATGCTTCTGGTTTGCAGCTCAACATAGGTGCACGAGGTCTCAATCCCAACAGAACGAGTAACTTTAATACACGGCAAAATGGGTATGATATAAGTGCAGATGCACTCGGCTATCCAGAGTCATACTACGTTCCACCTGCAGAGGCAGTGGCACAGATTAATCTGGTACGTGGTGCAGCAGCATTACAGAGTGGTCCGCATTTTGGCGGGTTATTAGACTATCAGCTCAAAGAAAGAGAAAAAGGACCATTGGTAGTGACCCAGAGTATGAGTGCTGGGGCCTTTGGTTTTCTGAAAAGTTTCACAAGTATAGGAGGACAGCACAAAAAGTGGAAGTACTACGGTTTCTTTCAGAAAAAAGTAGGAGACGGTTTTCAGCCCAATGCTGGATTTAATCAAAACACAGCATACCTCTCTGGGGTGTATGATGTGTCCAAATCGATGAGTATTTCTGCTCAGTATACACATATGAATTATTTAGCTCAGCAGCCAGGCGGGCTTACGGATAGAGAGTTTAAGGAAGATGCTTTTCAGAGTAAACGAACACGTAATTGGTTTAGTGTAGATTGGAATCTATATGCTCTATTGCTTAATAAGCAGTTTGGTAACGGAATGAAACTAAATGCTCGAATATTTGCTTTAGACGCTGGGCGAAAATCTGTGGGAGACCTGAGCAGACCGAATAGGCCCGATCCTAGCAGAAACAGAGATCTGATTTCTGGAGAGTTTAATAATTATGGTACAGAGGTGCGATTGCTGCAAAACTATAGAGTGAAAGGGATGCCAGCGACTATATTATTAGGCACACGGCTATACAGAGGAGGTAATAGGAGTATGCAGGGCTTTTCAAGTGCGGAATCTGATGCAGATTTTTCTTTTTTGAATCCTGAGAGTGTGGGGATATCCAGCTATACGCATCCGGGTAATAATGGAGCGTTATTTATAGAAAACATATTTAGGTTTCCGTATGATATTTCGGTAATTCCTGGCCTTAGGTACGAGGCTATTCAGACTACGGCTGACGGTTTTTATAAGAATAGACTTATATCTGGTGGCAGACTGATTTTTGAGGATACGGTGTTTGTTTCTCGTTCGGAGTTTAGGCATTTCCCGCTATTTGGTATTGGCGTGTCTAAGAAGTTTAAGGCTTTAGAGCTGCTCGGTAATATTACACAAAACTATCGCTCGATTAACTTTTCGGATATTACTGTAACCAATCCAAACCTGAGAATAGATCCGAACCTTACGGACGAGTCCGGATACAATACAGATATTACGTTGCGTGGCTATTTGGTTCCCAAGGTATTTTGGATGGATGTGAGTCTTTTTTATCTAGGGTATAATAATAGGATAGGGATAGCTGAAACCGTGGTAAACACAAACGGAGCAAATCAACTGGTCGCATACCGTACGAATATTGGCAAGGCTTATTCTCGAGGTTTAGAGTCTTATTTTAGGCTTAGCATATTAGACGTACTGCAGTTGAAGAGTAAGAACTGGGGCGTAGACGGATTTGTTAACTATAGTTTTATAGACGGAGCATACCTTGAGGGGCTTAGCTCTTTTGTAGGTAATAAGCTAGAGTTTGTTATTCCTCATATTTTCAAAACGGGCCTTACTGCAGAGTACAAAGCGTT
>Ga0222647_1000740_pt1 | contig 12192 bp, 10 predicted proteins | sample AntAcemetagen333_FD_179864 | JGI IMG/M metagenome (GOLD analysis project Ga0222647, IMG submission 179864) | Saline water microbial communities from Ace Lake, Antarctica - #333 | ecosystem: Environmental > Aquatic > Non-marine Saline and Alkaline > Saline | place: Antarctica: Ace Lake...
CAGCGTTGAGGTCGCTGTGTCCGTAAGGATGTGCAAGTTCGACTCTTGTCGTGGGTACTTATACAGAACACAACCCCTTGTAAATCAACGATTTGCAAGGGGTTTTTTATTTTTAGGTCTCAAAAATGGTCTCAAAAACGAGCATCAAATTCAACCTTTTAGCGTATTTTATACTATTTTATAATTAAGCTATGGACAAAGAAAAATTAACGGACGAACAAGTCACTTTATCAAAAGATTTAGAGTCTTTTTCTAATGGAATTGAAATGAGGAAGGATATTTATGAAAAAGCAAGTCGTGAAAAAACCCCGGAAGCTTATACTGACGTTATTAGGCTTGCTTTAATGGATAAAGATTATGATGTTGCTATTTATAGTGCGGTTCGGTTAGATTTGTCATTGACCGAAAATAAAAAACGACCAACACTCCTGTACATATCTATAATGATAGAAAAGTACCATTTCAACAATATTACTAAAAATATTTTACCGAATCTAACTAAAGTATGGGAGCAGCTTGAAAATGGTAAACACATTAATTTCGGTGTCGAACAAAAGATTAAAATCTCTCAATTGATTGACGCGTATATATATTTCCAAAATTTTCAAGAATATCAAAAACAAACACTATTTGAAGTTAAAAATAGATTTGATATAAATGTGGAATTGAGCTTTCCTTCGCTTGCTACGATATTTGATGACTACTTTAAATTTAAAAACTTTGTTAAAGATTTAGGACAGCAAGATATGTCAGACTTTATGAAAGAATCGACTGCATTTACTCAAAAAAAGGTAACGGATAATTCATTTTTTATATGGGGAACCCCAATGGATTATATGGTTGAAAACTTAAATATTTTTGAAAAATATATTCACAAAATGACAAGTATTGGTACTATTAATATCCCTATTTATATTTTCAGTAAAATAATTACGTTGGCAGAAGAAGAAAAAAATTCTATTTTGACTTATTTTTGTTTTGAAAATCTATTTGAATTAGTAACTAAAGATAGTACAGATATAAATAAATGGGGTGCGTACAGAGATTTATATCCATTATTCCAGTTAACTCATAATTTACCCACAGAAGACAATTATAATGATTTGGATAGTTATCAGGACTTTAAAACATGGAAGGCAGGGAAAGTAGAATTAATACTTGGGCATAAAAAAAAGGCAGGTGAAAAGCAACTGCAAAAATTCTTTAATTTTACTTAACGCCTTTAGTAAAATTACTTTGTTCCTTGATTGCCGTGAAGTAATTATTTTCTATTCCATCTTTACCGAAAATAATATTTTATAATTCCTCCAAAATTAATCCATAGACATTTTTTCTGAAAGATGCTTAGGTGAAAAATTTGAACTGTTCAAATTTTTTCACCCAAGCATCTTTTTTTTATTCCCCTTAACTTGCACTCAAATTCATTGGTCATCAAAAAGTAATAAAAAATATGAGTGATTTAGAAATTGAAAAGCAGGATGAGAAATTGGACATCGTTATCCAAAATCTGAATTCTATTAGAGCGTTGCTACAAGAAAATTTGGAGTATGCTCAAAATCGTAAATGGGTTTCTGAAAAAGAAGCACAAAGTATTCTTAATAAAAGTCTAACTTCTCTTTGGCGACTTAGAAAAGATAAAAAGGTAGTATGGACAAAAAATGGTAAGTCAATACTTTATGATTTAGAATCTATCCATCAGTATATTAATGAAAACCTTATTAACTAATTTATTCATCCATTAAATATTACTATCATGATAATGACAGAAATGAAGTCAGAAGAAATTCAAAAAATAATTCAGGAAGCTGTAGAAAAAAGCGTTACAAAAGTAATTAAAACAGTAATTGCAAAACAAAATTCAAAGATTGAGATGGTGAATATCAAGGAGTTATCAAAAATTATAAAATTAAGTGTACCGACAATATGTGGTTTGCGAAATTCAGGCGTAATTCCCTTTCTGAAGGTTGGCAGTCGATTTATATTCGACCTAAAAAAAGTAGTCGTGGCTCTAGAAGATTATACTAAAAAAAATAAAAAAAACCTCACAGCGTAGGTTTTAAACCATTTAATCTGGCGAATTATCGCACATTCAAATTGACTAATAAATAAGGCGAACTATCAATCACTTGATAAGCTTATTTTCAAAATACACCAAATCAGGTATGGCATTTCTATATCTTGTTGGAAGTAAAGAGTTGTTTTGGAGTGTGATAATTCCCATACAATCAAAAAAAATGATAGCTAAAGATAACCAAAGATTATTTCCCATTGAAGTCTTTCCAAAAGAGCTTCAAGAAGTGATTACAGCGTTACATGAAACATCAGGTATTCCACTTGATTTTTATGCAGGTAGCATGTTGAGTATTTTCTCATCTGTGATGGGCAATTCTTATCATGTAACTGATTTGAATGGTTATGAACAGATAGGTAGTTTATTCCTTTGTATTGTAGGGAATTCCTCTATTGGTAAATCTCCTGCTTTTAAAGCTTGTTTGCGACCCTTGTACAAACTTGAAATAAAGTTTAAAGAAGAATTTAAAGCGGAAAAAAACAATAAGGCTATTCGTAAAGAAGTTTTAATTACCGATGCAACAATTGAAAGCCTTACCGATACTTTATCGAATAACCCAAGAGGGGAATTATTATATAAAGACGAAATGGTTGGTTGGATGAACTCTATGACGAGATATAGCAATAGTTCTGATATAAATTATTATCTCGAAATATGGCAAGGGAATTTTGCTAAAACAAACCGAATTGGACAAGCAAGTAATTTTGTAAGTAACCCTTTTTTAGGAATTTTAGGAGGAACGCAACCCAAATTATTGTATCAATTCACAAAGGGAGATAATCTTCATAACGGATTTATTCAACGACTCCTTTTTGTGTATCCTGACAATCAAAAAAAGGCTAAACGAAGTAAAAAGCGAATTGACCCAAATTTGAAAAATAGATATGACGAGTGGGTGAATCGAGTTTATGATTTGCCTTTTGATAAAGATGCTGAAAACCCAATACAGACATTAAAACTAACGGAAGCAGCAGACGAAAGATGGGGTGAATGGTATGATGAACTTACCGATGAAATCAATAGCTATGAAGACCCAAATCATCCAATTATATCGTGTCTTAGGAAATTAGAACAATACTGTTTGCGATTTTCGCTTATCCTTGAAGTTGTACGTCAATGTGAAGATACTTTTGCTGAAATAGAAACAGTGTCTTTAAACTCAATAAAAGGGGCAATTTTATTAACGGAATACTTCAAAAGTATGCTTCTTAAGGTTTTTGAACAATTAGAAAATCCTTTGAAATCGTATTCCAAAAAGGATTTGGCGTTTTTAAATGCGTTAGATGATGATTTTGATATTTCAAAAGGGCTAGAAGCAGCTCAGAAAATAGGCTTATCTAACTCCATCAAAAAAGAAACCTGGCGAAGAGCCTTTTTTAGAAAGATGAACCAATTTATCAAAGATGGAATCATTGAGAAAATAGGTACAGGTCATTATAAAAAATTAATTTAATTATTGTCACTCTTGTCATTAGGGTCACTTTATTTATAATCCATTGTGAACCATTATATTACAATCTTTGAAAGTGACCATTTAGTGACAAGGGTGACATTATGATTGTCAATATCACTCTTATCACCTATTTGTCACTATTAATTCTTTTAAGTGTTTAATAGTCAGCGAATTAAATCAAAAATGACAGTAGTGACAACAGTGACATATTACAAACCTATTTAATCTTATGAATATTAGCGATGAGTTAAAATTAGATAGTCGTAAACGTAAACGAGTATCGTGTTGTCCTTGTGGAAAATCAAATAAAGATGGGAAATCTGTTCCTTACGATGGACATGATAGCTTCGGCTATTGTCACTCCTGCGGAGAAACTTTTTCACCCAGATTTTCCGCAGAAAAGACAACTGTTTACAAGTCTAAACCAAAGAATACAGGCTACATTCCTTTTGAAATTTTCAATAAATATAGACAAGTCCATCACGGTTATTCGGAGAATTTAGGCAATGATACTTGGCATGAAGACTTCGAGAATTGCGATTTATTAAAAGGATTAGACAAGATATTGGTTAAGGATGGAAATTTATTACAAAGCCATTTTAAATGGTTATTGTACCGTTACCAAGTCACGCCTTCTGGCAATCGAAAAGGTGTTGTTTTTTGGCAAATTGATACGTTATTTCGGATTAGAAATGGAAAAGTTATGTGGTATAATCACGAAACCTGTAAACGCAAAAATGGAGCTTCAACTATTGCATACCAAGAGAAAAGCAGCCTAAAGTCGAACTATAAACATAGCCCTTGCTTCTTTGGTGAACACCTACTATCACTTTGTCCTGATGCAAAAGTTGGAATTGTAGAGAGTGAAAAAACGGCTTTGTATATGGCAACTATTTATCCAGCTATGGTTTGGTTAGCAACGGGCGGTAAGCATGGTGCAAAATGGACAAGTCGAAGCGTATTTTTTTCTCTTATCAATCGGGAAGTAATAATTTTTCCTGATTTAGATGCATACGAAGAATGGACGACTAAAGCCAAAATTTTGAAAAGTGGAGGTGTCGATATTGAAGTATCAGAGTTATTAGTAAACGCTACAATTGAGTTTAAGAGTCAAAATCCAAAAGCTGATATAATGTTTAGGACTTGTCGAAAAATAGCACACTAAACAAGGCAATCAACGATATGAAATTATCCAAGCTACTTGGAAAATTTCACCACCAAAAGATATGGTGAAATTCATTTTATTTTAATTTTTTTTAACAAATAATCTTACAATGCAAATAACAGAAAACAAGAGGACGTACCAAAAAGCTATTGCGAAACACAAATTAGCTGCAGATTATCTAGTACGCACTAAAACCTTTGAAAAATGGCTAATTATATTTTGTATTGATATGTTTCCTGACGAAGCGTACATTCGAAGACGTAGGAGATTTAGTGCAAAAGAAGTAGAAGTATTCAAAGAACGTCTGGGAGCAACCTCTCAACCCTTTAATAAGTCTGACTTTAAAAGGATGGCAGAAACTACTTACAGGACTATTCGTGAAAATATTCAAAAATATCCTTTGGTTTATATCCTTCCGATTGAAACATATAATCATATTTCTAAGTTTCCACCAAAAGTGGCAGAACGAATCCTTAATGGCTTAGGGTGAGGGACTTACAAGGTTTGTTGATAGTCTTTAGAATCATATCAATAAAATAGTTTAACTTGCTGGAGTAATCGAAACACTTGTTTACAAGTGTTTCGCTCTTTTTTTTTCATTTAAAATTAACAACCCATTATGGACAAATCAGTGACTATCTCGTGTCGTGTAACGCCCGAAGTCAAAATGCAGCTTGCAAGACAAAGTAAAGAGCTAGGTATTAATCTATGTAATTTAATTGAGCTATTTGTATTGAATCAATTGGATAATAAATTCCAAAATACTTCCAAAAACGAAAACGAAAATGGAAACGAAAATGGAAACGAAAATGACGAAAACGAAGTCACTTTTCAAAAAGTCATTTTAGCACAAACCCAAGCTACAAGTCAAGTTCAGGTATTTGATACGAAAATGGAAGCCCTAAAAAAAAGGCATCAAGATTCTTCCGAAGCGGAAATTGTAAACGCTTGTTTAATTCATGCCATAGAGAACCGATGGGCATTAGTTCAGAAAGGATTACCTGTATTTATTAACCGATTAAAAGAAGGAAAATATGACGCTTAGAGGATGGCTGTTAGTAATAATCATTTGCTTCCTAATGGTACTACTTCAACAGCAAAAAGCAAAGCAGGAAGCAGCTGAAACCCTAAATTTATCATCACGAAAACCATACATAACATGAAAGAGGTTTTTTTAATTTATAATTCAAAACCGACAAAGTACATTGTCTTTACAATTTGTGCCATCGTGTTATTGAACGTTTTACAGCGATTTATTCTATCGCTATCCGACTGTGGTAATGTAAAAGAAAATGCTTCGAAAGCGGTTGAGTTCGGTGGACAAGCCTATGATACTTATCAAAATATTAGGGGCAACCAATCAAATAAATAAACGTATATTTTATAATAGGTTTCCGTTTGCAATCAAAAACGACTGTAAACGGAAGCCTATTTTTTTATTACCCTTTTACTTTTTTTGCTTATATTTATTTTCTAAATGATATTTGCCAACTAAAGCCTTTAAAATGACGACTAAGACGCCTGTTGCTTTATTTATTTTTTCCAATGATTTCAATAACCGACTCAACGTAGAAACGGAACGAAAAGTTATTGAAAAGATACTAAGACATTATGAAGATAAAGACCTCTTAGTGGCATTTCATTCGTTTGTAAGTATTGATGAATTATTTGAATTATTCAATCATTATAAAGGTCGAATTCGTTTATTTCATTTCGCAGGTCATGCGATGGAAAGTGGTTTACAGTTTAATCAAACTATTGAGCATAATGAATTGGGTAGAACCGCAGGTCTTTCGAGTTTGTTGGGAAGAGAAGTTACTGATGGACAACTACAATTCGTATTTCTAAATGGTTGTTCTACCGCTTCGCAAGTTGAGCAATTGAAAGCGGTCAATGTACCGAATATTATTGCCACCAATTATTCGATTTTAGATAAAGATGCAATTCATTTTGCTGCTCAATTTTATAAAAGTTGGACAAAATCGGATAGCCCAACTCCTTTCGAGTCCCCTTTGATAACGCTTCAACAAGCCTTTGATAATGGTTTAACTTATTTAAAGACAAAATATACCGTTCATACTAAAATCACAACAAGAAGTTTCGTTTTTAATATTGAAGAATTAAACACAAATGAACATTGGGAATTATTTACAACAAACCCTGACTTATCTTTTATTGACAAGCCTACCACTATTACTTCCGTAAAAACTAAAAAACAACAACGTCACACAGGAAGTGGTGATAATGTTAAAGGTGATAAAATAATTATAAATTATCCTAATAATGAATCACTAGAAATTACCAACACCTCCAATTACCTCCTACCAAAATACAAATATCGTTGGTTATTCTGTTGGTTGCCATTTTTAGATTTCAAGCAGGAATTTTGGAAAATATTGAATAATGGTTATTTCACAAAAGAAATTTTAAAACTGACTTTAAAAAACTATATCACACCTTCTCAATATCGTTTTGAGTCAGAAGAAGAAAAACGATTATTACAAACTTTTGGAACAAAAAAAGAGCGAGTTGCACAACAACTAACGCAACAAAATGTACTCACGCTTTTTAAAAAAGGCTTTTTGGCAAGTCCCGCTAAAACACCTGTTTTGATTTTGGCAGATGCAGGAATGGGAAAAACCACATTGCTACAAAAATTATTTGTAGATTATGCTCGAACCTACCCTACTTATCAATTAGCCTTTATTTATTCGGAGGAAAAAAATACAATAGCGAAAATCAATGCTATTCAGGATAAAGGCAATACCATTTTATTTTTAGATGCTTTAGACGAAGATACCGAAGCTCGGAAAGATTTACAAAATCACATTATAAACTTAACGGAAGCGATAACAGATTTTCATAAGGTATTCGTGACTTGTCGCAATCAATTTTTCAAAAACAATAGTGAAGAATGGAAACATCTACAAGGGAAAACAGATGTTTACAGAATAGAATTGTCGGCGTTTACAATAAATGAAGCGAAAAGCTATATTAATACATACATCAAAAAACCAATAACGAACCAAATCGCACATCAGATTTTTAATAAAAATCAATCCTTTTTTACTCGACCGCTGCTATTGTCATATTTAGACTTTTTGGCGGCGGATACAAAATATGCCCAAACTTATGCGTTTTTCTATCAAGTCTATGAAGAAATTATTCAGAAATGGGGAAAAAGAGAAGCCGAAGTCACACAAACAGAGGAAGTTCAAAGTAGAGATTATACCAAGCGATTAATCAAATTTTCAAAGAAGGTCGCTCAACAACTTTATGAAAATACCGATATAGATTTACTAAGTATAGCAGAGAATAATCAAATCATTAATAATATTAATGCTCAATCTCGTTCACTCTTGACAAGGAATAGAATAACCGATAAGTTTGAATTTACGCATCGTTCTTTTCAAGAATACTTTTGGGCAACCTTATTTTATGACCAAATATTCAGAGAAGAAACTGCCATTAATGGCAGTTCACATCCGCTTTTATCCGATATAGGTAAATATCCTTACACCTTGCAGTTTTATAATGAAATGTGTTGGGGAAAGATTGTTAAAATTGAAAATGCTAAAAAAGTTACTATTAATGGAAATATAGTTGATTTAGGTTCAAATCAATTGAGTCGATTAGCAATTGCTAATGATGTAAACGCTTTGTTTACAATACCGAATAGGCAGATTAGAGCGTTTGCGATTAAATATAAAGATAATTTATTTATTGAAAATAATGACAATCAAGGAATTAAATTGACAAATGAAAAAATAAGCAGTTTTTATGATATTTCATTAGTTAAAAAACCTATTGAATATGGTTATCAACTGCTAAGAACATTATCTCAAAAAGATGCTTTCAACCATTATTTCAAAGACTTTTTTAATCAATTTAACGAAGCATTGACTGCGAATGAGCCGCCTTTAAAATCTAATATTTTTATTGAGCAATATTTTGAGGAGATTTTTGAATACTTAATTAAAAAACTGAAACCAAGAAAGGTTAAGGTCAATGATATATGGCAGCTTCAAAGCCTGACTTCGTTAGATTTGACTCATAATAAATTGAGTGTTTTACCGTCAGAAATTGGGCAGCTTCAAAACCTGACTTCGTTAGGTTTAGGAAATTGTCTGAATTTAGACTTAATAGATACTTTTAAAAAACTTAAAGAGCTTCAAAGCCTGACTTCGTTAAATTTGAGGTCAAATAAATTGAGTATTTTACCGTCAGAAATTGGGCAGCTTCAAAGCCTGACTTCGTTAGATTTGAGTCATAATAAATTGAGTGTTTTACCGTCAGAAATTGTGCAGCTTCAAAGCCTGACTTCGTTAGGTTTGAGTGGTAATGAATTGAGTGTTTTACCGTCAGAAATTGGGCAGCTTAAAAGCTTGACTTCGTTAGATTTGAGTAGTAATGAATTGAGTGTTTTACCGTCAGAAATTGGGCAGCTTCAAAGCCTGACTTCGTTAGATTTAGGAAATTGTCTGAACTTAGACTTAATAGATACTTTTAAAAGACTTAAAGAGCTTCAAAGCCTGACTTCGTTATTTTTGAGTGATAATAAATTGAGTGTTTTACCGTCAGAAATTGGGCAGCTTAAAAGCCTGACTTCGTTATATTTGAGTCATAATGAATTGAGTGTTTTACCGTCAGAAATTGGGCAGCTTCAAAGCCTGACTTCGTTAAATTTGAGTATGAATAAATTGAGTGTTTTACCGTCAGAAATTGGGCAGCTTCAAAGCCTGACTTGGTTAGATTTGAGTATGAATAAATTGAGTGTTTTACCATCAGAAATTGGGCAGCTTCAAAGCCTGACTTTGGTAAATTTGAATAGTAATAAATTGAGTGTTTTACCATCAGAAATTGGGCAGCTTAAAAGCCTGACTTCGTTATATTTGAGTCATAATGAATTGAGTGTTTTACCGTCAGAAATTGGGCAGCTTAAAAGCCTGACTTCGTTACATTTAGGAAGTTGTCTGAACTTAGACTTAATAGATACTTTTAAAAAACTTAAAGAGCTTAAAAGCCTGACTTCGTTATTTTTGAGTGATAATAAATTGAGTGTTTTACCGTCAGAAATTGGGCAGCTTCAAAGCCTGACTTCGTTAGATTTGAATTTTAATGAATTGAGTGTTTTACCGTCAGAAATTGGGCAGCTTCAAAGCCTGATTTCGTTACATTTGGGTTTTAATAAATTGAGTATTTTACCGTCAGAAATTGGGCAGCTTCAAAGCCTGACTTCGTTAAATTTGGGTTTTAATAAATTGAGTGTTTTACCGTCAGAAATTGGGCAGCTTCAAAGCCTGACTTCGTTAAATTTAAATGATAATGAATTCTCAGAAGTAGAAAAACAAAAAATCAAAAACCTCTTACCAAACTGCAAAATCGAATTCTAAAGCAAAGAGATGACACCAAAGCATCACCTCTAAACACCCTATACTATCCTACTGCTTTGTCTTCCTCAAATTGAAACCTTTCCAAACTCGGAATACTACCATTCAGCTCAACGACCGCTTCCCAATTGTTCGCTTTCAAAGTCGGGTTATTTAACTTATCGAAGTGTAACAAGGAGGATTCACTTTCATCAACCCAAACATTAAAACCTTCAAATAACAAAGCGTTAATATGTTGTTGAGCAGTCGCCATTCGGTTTTGAATCGTTTGTGGTTTACGATTTTCTTCAAATGCTCGTTTGAATGATTGTCGGGAATTTCGGACGTGGTTTTCGTAAGGAAAAAACTGCGTTTCTAATTGGAGAACCGTTGCCATTTTTGAAACTGATTTTGCTAAATCAGGCTGTAAATTTTGATGCTCAAAGGTTTCAGTTTTTGCTTTCAGTTTCAATTTTGCGTTTACGCCTGATTTTTCTCCCGTTTCTGATTCATTATTCGGTGTTGTTTCAGTTTCAGTTTCTCCGAGTTCTTGGAGCAGGCTACCCTCACTATCATTTTCACTCAAAGGTTTCTTTTTTTTCGGTTTTTCAATATTACCGCCACCCTGTGCAAACTTCAAATACAACTCAAAACCCCACATTATCAAAAATAGCCTGCTCCGAGAACTCGGAGAAAGGATATTAATACCAACATTCGCACCCATGGCAATCAAACCAAATAGGGCGAGCTTTTCCTGTTTACGTTCGTTTTCCGCAATAGTAGAGTTAACATCGCTAATTTTCGATTGTTCGGCTAAAACTATGGTTCGACCATGGCGTTTACGTGCGTCTGCTAAGTCGTTTTTTTCTCGTTCGAGGAGGTTGGAAAAGGAGGTGTTTAGGGTTACTAATCGCCGTTGACCTTTGATAATTGCGTCCCGATTTTCCCACGGAGCTTCGACCTTATTCGCATACGTATTGACAATTTTTTGTTTGTCAACAATCGTTTTTTCTACCTTTGAAATCTGATTTTTGACTTCATTTTGTGCGATTTTCGCTTCGGATTTTATCGTTGTTAGTTCCGCATCATTTTTCGATTCTTTTGATTTTATTAAATCATCGTTATACGTTTTATCATTTTCTAATGATTTGGCTTTGAGCGTAGGAGAGACCGATTCGATAGCGTGAACGCTTCCTTTTTGACTCAAAAAGATAGTAGAATACAACGAACCACCCGTAAACATCAACGTCACCAGCATCATTGTTCCATACGCCAAACTAAGGTAAAACAAACCTCGAAATAGATTTTTAGCGGTAATTGTAGCCGATTCGCCAAGCATGACTTGAATGATAATTGAACCGATAAAAGCGATTACTATACTTTGCCAAACGGATTCTTGAGCAGCGTAAACTAAGCCGTAGATTACAAAGCCGTCGGCAAAACAGCCGAGTATTCGCAAAGGGTAGCCGATGACGTAATAGACAATAAACCAAAAAGGAGCGTACAATTTTTGGAAGTTATAAGATTTGTCCGCTTCGACTTTTTCTTGCATGAAAGTTTCTATATTGACCATGATATTTTTTTTTAAGTACCACCACTCTCCAGAGTGGTGTAAAATGAATAGCTTAAATAATTTTTTTTTCTACACCACTCTGGAGAGTGGTGGTACGTTAACAATCGCTTGGTTTACATTTCCTTTTGAGGTGTTTTTTGTACCACTCTGGAGAGTTGTGGTACGTTTGTAAAACCAGGTTAATTGCCCTGCTTTTCGTCCTCGCTCGACTAAGTTTTGGGCATTTTCAATATCTTGAATCCAAGTGTTTACAGCGGTTTTATTTTCGGTATCAAGGATATTTACTGCATTTTCGTAAGTCGCCAAATGGGTTTCCAATAATTGTAAACAGCGGTATAAATGGGCTTCATTATCGCATTGCTGCCCATAGATTTTATTCAAAATTGTATCCGTTTTCGGCATCAAAGCAGCGACTTGTTTACGTACCTTTTTTGGTGCAATAGCTTGGATTTCGATATAATTTGATAAGGCATTTTTATTCAAATTGGCATTGAACCAATTGAAAAAGTGGCGTTTTATCGCTGTAACATTTGGATAGGTTGCACCGCTTGAAATTGATGT
>Ga0222647_1000741_pt1 | contig 12182 bp, 5 predicted proteins | sample AntAcemetagen333_FD_179864 | JGI IMG/M metagenome (GOLD analysis project Ga0222647, IMG submission 179864) | Saline water microbial communities from Ace Lake, Antarctica - #333 | ecosystem: Environmental > Aquatic > Non-marine Saline and Alkaline > Saline | place: Antarctica: Ace Lake | collected...
GATTTCCAATTTTTAATCCTATCTTCGTCACGTCTTTTAGACATAATCCTCGTTGTTTTTGATTGTTTGAAGACTCAAAAATACGAGGAATTTTTTTTATCTTTTGTACAGCCTAAGTCTAACAGGTTCAAGTTATTCACCTGCTAATACCTTTGAAGGTGTAGGAGGTACATAGCGACACCTACTACCAAATAAAATCCACATCACTCGCCAAAACTAACACAACCGACGGAGGCAAAATCTGCATATTCCTACTGATGGGCATTCAACTCAACAAATACAATATAACAAGGGATTATATTACAAAGGTATTGTTGAAGGAGAACATAATACTTTAGCTGCTATTAGCTTTTTTGAAAATGAAATAATTGGAGTAATTGCCACAGATGAAGGAAACTTTGTTATTGGATTATATGGTAATACAATACCTTCATTAGAAAATAATAATTCACAGACTATTGGTTCTCATATTATCTATAATGATGCAAACTTACTAATTTCAAATAATTTTAATTGTGAGGTAGATAGTTTTAGACTTTGGGCAAAAGAAGGCTGAAAAAAAAAGGCAAAACTAAATTCGTATTTTTAGAGTGTGAAAAAAAAAAGTCAGAACAGTTTTGCCCCCGAGGTGTCGGGACAGGCAAGATATATTAGACTTTGACATAAAAAATGCCAAAGGACTAATTAGTGTACTCCTATCGTTGGGAAGTGAAGTTGGGGCAAAAAGCCCAACAGCGTTAAGCAAAAATAGCTTATTTCAATATCATTACAGCATCTTGAATAAAATAACGGGGGAATTATCAGAGGAATTGAATTTATACGATTACGAAAAGGATAGCGACCATTGTAAAAATAAAGTGAGTGAACTACGCCAAAAGATTTGGAAACATTGTATGAGTTATGCCCCTAAACAAAGGTGTTATAAGACGGCATCGGATTTTACGACCTGTCGTAAACCGTACTCAAATTGTTTAAAATCAAAAGGATATGTGCAAATACCGAATAATAAAATAGGAGGAAATCAACCAATAGATATTGGTTTTTATTATTCGTATATTAATTTAGGATTATATGATGAAGCACATCCAAACGCATGGAATTGTCCGTTGGATAATATCCGTGTGGGATTAGGCGATGACGGATTGAAAGTTGCCTCACAGCAACTGATTAGCTTGATGCAAAATGTAGATTTGCCATTTTTGGAAGCGGAACGGGTCGTGAATAGTGCGGATAGTGGTTATGCCAAACCAAGTTATATCCATCCTTTAGTAAGTAAATGTACTAATTTAAACTTGGTGATACGCTTGAGGTCGGGGATAAAAGTTTATCGTCCTTATCAAGGCGAACAAAAAGAAAATGGTCGTGATAAAGTGTATGATGATACTGCTTATTATTTACAATATGATAAAGAAAAACGAGTCTATAATCTTGAAACAAAGACATATTTTATAAAGCCACAAACACCAATATTTGACATAGATGCAGCCTGTCCCGAAACCTCGGTGGATGAAATCTATGAATTTGAAACAAAAACTCGAAAAGGAAGAGCATTAATTATACAATTACACAGATGGAATGATTTATTATTACGAGGAACTCGGAAATATAAAATGAGCGAATATCCATTTGATTTGATTGCAATAACTTGTGTAGATAAAGAAACGGGCGAATTAATTTTTAAGCGCCCCACCGAGGTTTCGGGGCAGGCAATGTTTCTCAGTTTTTGGGGTGAAAATCGAAAATCTTATGACACCAAAAATATTCATACAGATTACCGTCATCGTTATGATAACTTGTCCCGAAACCTCGGTGATTGAAGGGCATAATCGGTTTTCAAAACAGGCTTTGCTAATGGATAAATATCAAACACCTGATATTGCTCATTTAGATGCTTGGATGTGGATTGTACAATTAACTTACTGGTTACTTTACGCTGCTTCAGATGAAGTGGAAATCTACGTTAATGAGTGGGAAAAATATTTACCAGAAGTAAAAAGAGCAAAACAAAGTACCGCTCCAAAGTCTGTGGCAATGACTCGAAGAGGTGCTAAGGCACTTTTTTCTACTTTTGATTTAAACGCCTTTAAACCCCAACCTTCAAAAAATGGAAAAGGTAGGGCGAAAGATAAAGAAATGCCTAAAAGACGATGGCATAAACCTCGAAAAAAGGAGGCAATCAAGTTAAAAAATGAACAAATGGAATAGTTATATCTAAAATATTACAATATGAATGGCTGTGATGCTACATCACATGGAATCTATATGTCAAAAATATAAACACGGCCATCCTCCTGAATTTAGGAGATTACTCGGTTTGCATCAAAATATTTCGTCCAAAGTCTAAACCGTTTACACATTGGAGTTTGGAACTTTTACAAACGGAGCTAATAAATAGGGGAATAATATTATCAATATCGACGAGTCATTTGGCTCGTCTTTTAAAAAATAAGCAAGTTACAACCACATAAATCATCATATTGGGAATTTCCGAATATAAATAATTGGGAAGATTTTAGTAATAAAGTGGAGGAATTATGTGAATTAAATGCTCAAGCACCAGAATTACATAAGCAAGGAATACACTTGATTAGCATAGATGAAAAGACAGGAATACAGGCTTTGGAACGGGCAAATCCTACTATGCCTATGAAAGCTGGAAATAGTGAAAAACAGGAATTTAATTATATTCGACATGGGACACAAGTTTTAATTGGAAATCTTGAAATTGCAACAGGAAAAAGCATTGTTCCAAGGGTCGGAGACACTCGAACAGAAGAGGATTTTGTAAATCATATTGAGCAAACGGTCGCTACAGACGAAGATGGAGAATGGATTTTTATACTTGACCAATTAAATACTCATAAATCTGAATCTTTGGTACAATATGTAGCAAAACAAACTAATCATAAACAAGAATTAGGAAAAAAAGGAAAATGTGGTATTTTGAAAAATATGGCTACTCGAAAAGAGTATTTAGAAAATAAAGAACACAGAATTAGATTTGTCTATACTCCTAAACACACCTCTTGGCTCAATTTAATTGAGTGTTTTTTTTCGGGACTTTCAAAACGAGTTTTGAAGCGTGGTAATTTTAAAAGTCAAGCAGATTTAAAGCAAAAAATTGTGGCATATATTGAATATTACAATCTACATTTAGCCAAGATTTTTAATTGGACAGTTGCCAAAAAAGAGGACATTAAAAAGTTAGTTAAAAGCGTCAAAAGATATGTAGCTAAATTTATGGGATAGTGCACTAGTGTAGTTTCTCATGAAATTGGACATAATTTTGGTTCACGTCATACTCACGATTGTATTTGGAATGGAAATAATACCCAAATTGATGATTGTGGAAATCAATACGACCCTGGAAATGCTGGAAGCTGTTACAACTCTTCAAGTCCTACAATTCCATCAAGTGGAACAATTATGAGCTATTGTCATCTGGTATCGGGTAGTTCTGTTAATTTAAATGTAGGTTTTTACCCACAAGCACAAACTGTAATGCAAAATCATTGGCAGAGTAGTATTCCTTGTGCAAACCTTTCATGTGGTAATCCCATATCTTCTTTTTTCTTTCCATACACAGAAGATTTTTCCTCTGCATCTCTCTGTACTTCATCTTCTTGTGTTCCCAATGGTTTTTGCAAAAATGCGTTACCGTCAGCAGGTTTTTTTAGTGCTTATGATTGGACAAATGGAGCAAAGGATGATACTGACTGGTTAGTAAGCAATATAGCTACTCCAACGTCTAATACCGGTCCAATAAGTGGTTTTGGTGGTTCCGGTAATTACCTATTTGTCGAAGGAAGTAATATTAGCTGCAATCAATATTCAGTATATCCTCCTAGAGAAGCACATCTAATTACTCCCTGTATTGATTTACAGTTGGGCAGTATGAGTAATACTCCTAAAATTGGCTTCGCGTATCATATGTATGGTTCAGATATAGGAACACTTTTTATAGATGCAAGTGATGACAATGGTATGACATGGACTAGTTTAGCTTCGATTTCTGGAAATCAAGGTAATGAATGGAAACAAACGTATGTTTGTCTAAATGACTATCTCAATTCTATAATCCATGTACGATTTAGGGCAATTCTTGGAAATGGAGAAGAAAGTGATATAGCTATAGATGAAATTAGTTTTGGATTTTTTGAGCCTGGTAGTAACATAGATACAGCATTATTAGTAAGTCCATTGAATAGTTCCCTTAATGTGGAAATAGGAGGAGGTATTCAGTTTGACTTTAATCACAGTTATGGAATGAATATCTCAAACCCAAGAATTCAAATATCTAAAATTCCTCCAACAGGTATTCCTCTTGATGATTTCAAAGAAAATGCATGGCAATGTGGTGATATTAATTTAGCCTATAGTAGTTTACCTATAAATACCAATTCTGTGATGCTGACTAATGGTCAAGGTAGTTTTCTTTGGAATCAAGTTGATACTACATTAGGTATTTATGAAGTGCCACAAGCAAATACGACCTACTACTGGACAATTAGGTATGATGTACCAACGGGTAGCAATATTGGATACAGTTACTATACTTCTCCGTATCAATTTACAACGTATTCTCTGTCATATGATTTAGATAGTATCAATCATGTAGTATGTAAAGGAGATAACACAGGAAATATTAGTTTATCTGTTAGTGGAGGACAATTACCTTATTCGTTTAGTTGGAATAATGGTGATACCACAGAGGATTTGACAAGTATCTTTGCAGGGGCATATTCTTGTACGATTACAGACGCTTTTGGAAAAGCGATACAATCTGAAAGTATTGCGATTTTAGAGCCTGCCGATAGTCTTGCAACTCAATCAGTTACAGTAGATGTAAGTTGTTTTGGAGGAAGTGATGGGATTGTAGGTGTAATTCCTATAGGGGGGACACCACCTTTTAATTTTAACTGGAATGTTAGTATAATCGATTCATCAGTTCTAAATGGAATTTATAATGTGATGGCAAATATTTTTATTGTAACGACAGAAGACGGAACTAACTGTGTTACAACAGATACGATTGTTGTAAATGAACCTAATGAAATACAAACATCGGTAAGTTCTACTATTTGTCACGGTAGTAATTATGAAGGCTACTCAGCTACGGGTATTCATATCGATACATTAATAGGATATAATGGTTGTGATAGTATTCGGACTATCGATTTAACCGTCAATCCAACACAAATGACAACGTTAAACGAAATGATTTGTCAAGGACAATCTTATACGGTTGGCACTTCTGTTTATACGACTTCGGCAACGTACACAGATATTTTACAAACATGGCAAGGTTGCGATTCTACGGTAACATTGAATTTAATTATCAATCCAACACAAATTACGGTAATTGGCACAACGATTTGTGATAATGAAACCTTTGTAGCGGCAGGAATTTCGCATAATACAGTAGGAAACTACACTTACATTTTACAAACGTGGCAAGGTTGTGATTCTACGGTGACATTGGATTTAATTGTCAATCCAACACAAATTACGGTTATTGACACAACGATTTGTGATAATGAAACCTTTGTAGCAGCAGGAATTTCGCATAATACAATAGGAAACTACACTTACATTTTACAAACATGGCAAGGTTGCGATTCTACGGTAACATTGAATTTAATTATCAATCCAACACAAATTACGGTAATTGACACAACGATTTGTGATAATGAAACCTTTGTAGCGGCAGGAATTTCGCATAATACAGTAGGAAACTACACTTACATTTTACAAACGTGGCAAGGTTGTGATTCTACGGTGACATTGGATTTAATTGTCAATCCAACACAAATTACGGTTATTGACACAACGATTTGTGATAATGAAACCTTTGTAGCAGCAGGAATTTCGCATAATACAATAGGAAACTACACTTACATTTTACAAACATGGCAAGGTTGCGATTCTACGGTAACGTTGAATTTACTTGTTAATCCAACTCAGATTACGGTTATTGATACTATAATTTGTGATAATGAAACCTTTATAGCTGCAGGAGTTTCGCATAATGTAACAGGAACGTACACTTATATTCTACAAACCTATCAAGGTTGTGATTCTACGGTAACGTTGAATTTACTTGTTAATCTAACTCAAAGTACGGTTATTGATACTATAATTTGTGATAATGAAACCTTTGTAGCAGGAGGAGTTTCGCATAATGTAACAGGAACGTATACTTATATTCTACAAACCTATCAAGGTTGCGATTCTACGGTAACATTGAACTTGCTTGTTAATCTAACTCAGATTACGGTAATTGATACTATAATTTGTGATAATGAAAGCTTCGTAGCAGGAGGCGTTTCGCATAATGTAACAGGAACATATATTTATACTTTACAAACATGGCAAGGTTGCGATTCTACGGTAACGTTGAATTTAACTGTCAATCCAACGCAAATTACGGTTATTGATACGATAATTTGTGGTAATGAAACCTTTGTAGCGGCAGGAATTTCACATAATACAATAGGAAACTACACTTATATTTTACAAACGTGGCAAGGTTGTGATTCTATGGTTACGTTAAATTTAACTGTCAATCCAACACATTTGATAAATCAAAACTTTATAATTTGTCAAGGCGAAAGTATTTTGGTCGGAACGATTATTCACGATTCTACAGGAATTTATACGGATACTTTAGTGAATATTTACGGCTGTGATTCGATTGTAATTACGGATTTGAATATCAATCCAACGCAAGTAACAAATCTAACCGACACGATTTGTCATGGCGAAACTTTAGATTTCAATGGACAAATAGTAGATACTTCGGGAACATATCAAGTGACTTTACAAACGTGGCAAGGTTGTGATTCGATTGTCAATTTAGACTTGACCGTTCAACCTTCGATTACAATTTTAAATACTATAATTATTGATGGCACAAGTATTCCACTAGGTTCGATTGATATTACACCTTCGGGCGATACGTTGACGCAACAATATTTATGGAGTAATGGTGTAACGACACAAGATGTTAGCAGCTTGGGAACAGGTTTTTATGGTTTAACAATTACAGATAATATTGGCTGTCAAGATACTTTTTCTTTTGAAATTGGTGTGGTGAATACATTTTTCATGGATAACAAAAAACAAATTCAAGTTAAATTATATCCAAATCCAACAAGAGAAAATCAAATCACGACTTTAGAATTTGATAATATTTTATCTAAAGATTTGACCTATCGAATTGTTGGTGTTGATGGCAAAATTTTAGAAGTTGGTGTATTGTCTAAAAATGAATTAAAACATCAAATAAAAGTGCCGCAGGTTGTCGGAATGTATTATTTGCAGTTATTTTCGGAGAATCGACAAATAAAAGCAATACCGTTTATTGTGCGATAAAAAACAATTCTTTGCAATAAAGAATAATTTAATTAATTATACCCATATTTGTTTTTTTTACAAAAACAAGTACGGGTATTTTACCTCAACCTATAAGATGTACCACATGAAAAAAATAATACTTTTAGTCCTCTTATGCTCATTTGTAAAATTGCTATCTGCACAAGATCCAACTTTCTCGCAGTTCAATTTTAATAAACTCTACCTCAATCCTGCTTTCGCTGGACACAATGGCGGAACGTCAATTAATTTTAACAATCACAGTCACTTAGTTCGAGTGCCAGGTGATTATCGGGCGACAAGTGCGTCGATTGATTTTCAGAGTCCGTGTAATAATTTTGGCTTAGGATTTATGGGAATGAATGAAAAAGAGGGCGTTATTCCTTTATCAAGGAGTAGTTTTGGGGTTTCTGCTGCCTATATTTTTGATAATTTAATTAAAGATAAACAAGGAGCAAATAACGAGGTTGGTTTAAACTTTTCACTTGGTTTTGCCTTGCGCTATGTCAATGTAAATATTGATACAGACGGAGCGATTTTTTCCAGTCAATTAGACCATATCAACGGTATTATTAGCAATACGCCCAACACTCAAATCATGCTTACGTCCAAAGATTATTTGGATAGTGATATTGGAGGTGTTGGTGTTGGTAATTTTCGGAATGGAGATAACTTAACAGTTGGCGTAAGTCTCAGTCATTTAGCGATGACGAATCCTGATGAGTCTTTACAAAATAGAGGCGTGCGTCGCCCTGCGAAATATACGGTTTATGGCGGTTATTATAAGCCGTTTAAAATTGCGAAAGCAAGATTTGCTTTATCGCCACACGTTTTGTTTAACAAACAAAATCAATTAGAAAGTTTGACGATTGGCACTTATTTGTCAGGAAATGTAACCAGCGAAGGCTCAACTGGCGTTTATCTGGGGCTTTTCTATCAAAACACATGGTATCCCAGTTTTCAAGATGCCAATTCTTTTATCATCAATGTTGGGGTAAATGATATTCAACCTATTGGCTCAAAAGCCGTTTTTTCATTCGGTTACAGCACCGATATTCCAAATCGAGGTTTGAATTTAGGAACAAGTCACGAAATTTCTATTCGGATTAATTTTCCCGATTTTGCTATTATGTGTCCTTCGGGCAGCGGACGGATTTATCCTTGTTACCCTTTTTAAAATATTACTTATTCAAAATCCAAAATACCTTTCTATTATGAAGTCTTTATTATTGTTTTTGAGTTGCGTTTTTGTTGTTTTAATTAATGTAAATACAATTTATGGACAGTGTAATGCTGGTTTTACAGCCTCATCTACCAGCGTTTGCGAAGGTGGAAATATTACATTTACGATTGATAATGCAACAGCTTTGACAACTTGGTATGTTGATGGGCTCGTTCAACAACCACAGGCTTTTCAAAATACAACTATTACTTTTAATAATTCAGGTGTTGTTAAAGTGAAGGCGGTTGGAAATAATAATTGTGCGGATTCTGTTTTTATCACCGTTCATGCTCCGCCAACTACCAACTTTACTTTCAATAATAACAACCAATGTGCGCCAATGCTCACAACTTTTGCCAATACAACGACTGGTGGAAGTTCGACTTATAGCTTTGTTTGGCAAGATAATAACAACCAATTTTCAACACAAAATAATCCACAACGTACTTTTTCGGATATTTCATCAAGTACCGTTTCTCATGATATAAAATTAACGATTATAGATGCGAACGGTTGTACCGATAATATTACGAAAACCGTTACGGTACTTGGTCGTCCAGATGTAACTTTGACCGATGATGATACTGGTAATGAATGGAGAGAATGCGGTTCGGCTACAAATGTCAATCTATCTGTTTCCAATGGTTCTTCGACAACTAATAATTCAAATTATAGTATTATATGGAATGGAAATGCGGCAAATTATGGCAGTACAACACCACCTGTAAATCTATCAACTACGTATAATAACCTCTTAGGATATGATACAATAACTTATATCATTACAAATACAAACAGTTGTACAAATACGGAAAATTATTTCTTTTTTAATGGTAGTAATCCATCAGGAGGTATTTCTTCACCTGACAATACGATTAATTTTTGTGCACCTTTAACAGTTGATTTTCCTGTAAACAACACCGTTGGTAATACTCCAGGAACAATTTATATTTTTAGTTTTGATGACGGTAGTCCAAACGATACTATTTTGCATCCAGTGCCTTCTATTTATTCCCATACCTTTACAGAATCTTCATGTAATAATACCACGATATTTGGAAGTGTAAATTCCTTTTCAATCAGAATGAAAGCGGAAAACCCTTGTTATTTCTCAAATAGTCAAGTTGATCCCGTCATTGTAAGTTCACTACCTGCTCCTGACTTTACACACCCCGATAATGTGTGTCAAAATACGCCTGTTACTTTTAACAGTATTTCTGAAACGGCTTACATTGTATCGTCTGGAAGTTGCGACAGTTCGATTTATAAAAGATGGGAAATCGTACCCATGACTGGAGTAACCATTAATTCATCTAATCTAACAGGAACAAGTTTACAAGCAATATTTGGAATTGAAGGAACTTATACGGTATCATTAATAGATTCTAACTCTTGTGGGTTCAATACCGTTTCATATTCTATTTGTATTGTTCCCGTTCCGATTGCCAGTTATGATATTGGAAATAATACACAAAATGATACCGTTGGTTGTTTACCAAATTTTATTATAAGTAATATTACAAATACCTCAAATACCATCAATAGTTGTTTTGAAACATATAGTTGGTCAATTAATAATTTAAGTTCCGATTGTATTACATCAGGTGCAAATCGATGGACATTTATCAATGGAACAACCAATACTTCCGAAAATCCCGATATTCAATTCAATGAACCTGGTCAATACGAATTGGTTTTATTTATTGATAATAGTTGTAGTATTAATTCCTCCTTTTCCCGAACAATTACCGTTCAAGAAAAGCCACAAGTCAGTATTTCACAACTCAATACAACTTGTCAATTTCAAGATTTTTTCCCGAACGTTATCGCTTTTAATAATTGTTATGCACCAGTTACCAATTGGACTTGGACAGCAACAAATGGAACTATTGATTTTCCAAATCAAGAGGCACCTGGTGCGATTAATTTTAATACTTTTGGTATAAAAACAATTACCGTCTCAGCTCAAAATATCTGTGGAACAACAATTGCAAATTCTACTTTAAACATCAATGTTGCACCACCACCACCAACCCTAACAGGAAATACACCTTGTTTAGGTCAAGATATCAACATCACTTCATCAGGCGGAACACAGAACACTAATTACCAGTGGAGTTTTCCCGATGGTGGTGGCCTTTCGCTTTCTAATATTTCACGTCCAAATTCAACCTTAAACATGGGCGGAGATTATCTATTAACAGTCACAGACCCAACGACAAACTGCTTTGATACGGTTTCTGTTTTTGTGCCAGTTTATCCTTTACCAAATATCACTATTGCGGCAAGCAACCAAAACCCTTGCGTAAACACACCAATAATATTAACAGCATCAGGTGCAAACAGTTATATTTGGCAAATATCAAATGCAAATGATACAGTAAATCCGTTACCATTAGTACCAACACAAGATTCAACTTACATCGTTATTGGAACAGATAATTATGGTTGCGAAAATATAGATAGTGTTAATATTACTACAATTGATTTACCAATCGTTTACAAAGGACTAGACACCATTATTTGTACTCAAGATTCTCCGATTCAAGTTCAATTAACAGGAACACAAAATACTGGAAATCCGAATGATGGAATTTGGTCAATAATAGGAAATATTGGAACAAACACCATTACAACTGACGGATTATTTACTCCAAATGATACGACAATAAATAATATAGAACTGGTTTATACTTATACCGCAAATAGTGGATGTAAAAATACCGATACAATAGAAGTACAAATTATACTTCCTGATGTTGCTTATGCAGGCGATGATATTGAAGTTTGTAAGGACGATCCAATTATTACATTGAATGGAAATTATAATAATACAGGAACGTGGCGACAATCGGATTCAACTACCGAAATCACAACTTTTGACCCAACAACCGTAGGAATATATTACTTCGTTTATACGATTGGAATCGAAAGTTGTATTACGCATGATACAATGAAAATTATGGTCAATGACTTGCCAAACGTCATCATAACGGCGAGTGATTTAACGCCTTGTGCTACCGATAGTATTACTTTGGTCGCTTCGGGAGCTTTGACTTATACTTGGGCATTTTTAAATGGTAATATACCGACAGATTCATTATTTGTAAATCCATCACAAAGTACAACTTATACCGTTGTAGGAACGAATAGTAATGGTTGTAAAACTGTTGATAGTATCACTATTAATCCCGTTTTGTTACCAATTGTCGATGCTGGAAATGATACTTCTGCTTGTTTTCAAACACCAACAATTTCGATACAACTAACAGGAACACAAGATACTGGAATGCCAAATGATGGAACTTGGTCAGCAGTTGGAGATATATCCCCAAATACGATTTCTACAAATGGTGTATTTTCACCAAATGGTATCGCAAGTAATATCCAATTAGTTTATACTTATACAGATATAAGTACAGGTTGTGTGAGTTCAGATACATTAGAAATTGATGTGATAGCACCAACTATTGCAGCAAATGTTGGAAATGATACTACTTTTTGTGCTGGTGATGCAGCCATTACTTTTATTAATATTGGAAACTCGACAGCAGGAACGTGGCGAAGTTTACCTTCAAATATAATA
>Ga0222647_1000743_pt1 | contig 12171 bp, 15 predicted proteins | sample AntAcemetagen333_FD_179864 | JGI IMG/M metagenome (GOLD analysis project Ga0222647, IMG submission 179864) | Saline water microbial communities from Ace Lake, Antarctica - #333 | ecosystem: Environmental > Aquatic > Non-marine Saline and Alkaline > Saline | place: Antarctica: Ace Lake...
TTATCGAAGGATGAACAAAAAACTCTGACGGACAATCGTCTTCGATTCATGTTTCAAGAACCTTGTCATCCTGAGTGTTTTTCGATTGAAATGAGAAAAATTTATCGAAGGATGAACATACTAAAATTAGGCTAAAGCCTCTCCCTTTTACATACCATAAAGCGGAGCTAAAGCACCGCCAAATGGAGTTTTCCTGTACGAGGGCAAAAGCTTTCACAGCAAAGCTGGGAATCTTAATGTGCTTATTAAAAGTTTAGAGCCGCCACTAAGCACCTCCCCTTGCACTAGAAACACAGAGCTAGCACATATAAACACTTTAATATTTAATTTTTTGCGTCGGCAATTTCGCTAAAGGCGAAATCTTAATGTGCTTATAAAAAGTTTAGAGCCACCAAAAAACATCTCCCTTTATACTAGAAACATCGAGTTAGCACATATAAATCACCTTAATGTTATTCCTCTGGCAGACAAGTTTTAAATCTTAGTGCCTTAGTGTTTAAATTTTGCGTGATCAGTTTCGTCAAAGACTGAATCTTAATGTGCTTATTAAAAGTTTAGAGCCGCCACTAAGCCTCTCCCTTTCTACTAGAAACATCCAGCTAGCACATATAAACATCTTAATGTTATTCCTCTGGCAGACAAGTTTTAAATCTTAGTGCCTTAGTGTTTAAATTTTGCGTGATCAGTTTCGTCAAAGACGAAATCACTTTCAACACATCTGGTAAACGCCCTGATAATCGTCTCCGATTCATGTCTTACGTTATTATCCTATCTTTGTTAAAATGAAAATTTATTTAACTGTGTCAATTATAGTCTTGCTATTTATTGGATGCTGTGATGACTGCTGCGACGGTTGTCCTGGATTAAATTGCGATACCATCTACCTAGGAACAAACCATCTTGACACTACTTTATTAAATAAAAAACCCCTCAAAGCAGGGGAAACATTACTATTTAAATATAGAAATGAGAATCTATTAACCTACTCACAGAGCACTTGGACTAGAGACACATTCCCTCTAAATTATTGTGATTCTAGTTTTTATGCGGAGATCGTTACTGTTACTTACTCTACCAATTCTCTATCTCCATCCATAAGATTTGAAATGAGTAATAGCTCTGGTTTTGAGCTAAATAGAATCTCCATTGGTAGCAGTTTTACAGCAACATATAGCTTAGACTCACTAGTCTCCTATGGCAATTATCAGATAAACTACAGATCTACCATTGATACTTTGGGCACTCGTTTTAATGATGTCTTTATGCTTCAAAAAACTGAGCCACTACAGAATGATATACATTTTATCCTCTTAGATTCTAATCATACGCTTTTGGCATTTTATCAAGGAACAGATAACTACTGGCTTCAACAATGAAAATACTTTTATTTCTCGTGCCATTCTTAGCAATTGCTGGGTGTAACAAATGTGATCGTTTTGAATATGCAGCAAATCTATTTGAAAACGTATATCCCGAAGTTGAGAAATCAACCAATCTCATTGCGAACTCAGGCCAAGGACCGAGCACACAATTGTCCCTCACTAAATATATCTCATCAAATACTGTAAATCAAAATAAAAAGCACTGTTTTGATCAAGAGTTCATTTCACTCAAATTTACTGACAATCTCTTAGGATTTAACTTTGAATTATATCTTAGGCCTACAGCTTGGGGTGGGCAGACTCTTGGTTTTGAACAAAAATTCGGTTCAGGTTCAATTCATACTTCATTGTATGACTACACCATAAGTGAGAGTAAAATGTCAAATACAAGTTATGGATTTGATACTTCAGACTTTTTTATATCAAGAAATGTGCAAATGACTATAAGAGACTCTTTATCAACAGAGTTTGGAGTTTTTAATGACGTCTATGAATTTGTGATACAAGACAATGACGCCATAGAGAATGAGCGGTTTATTAAGAGTATATTCATACATAAGAGATATGGCCTACTGAGATTTTCTAATCTGAATGACCAAACATGGGATGTAGAAGTGATTTTATAGTTCCCTTTCAATGAATACTCACTCAAAATAATTAGGCTGAAGCCTCTCCCTTTTACAATCCATAAAGCGGAACTAAAGCATCCCCAAATGGTGTTTTCCTGTGCAAGGGCAAAAGCCTTCACAGCAAAGCTGAGAATCTTAATGTGCTTATAAAAAGTTTAGAGCCGCCACTAAGCACCTCCCCTTGTACTAGAAACATCGAGCTAGCACATATAAATACCTTAATGTTATAAATCCTTCAACAGCTAATTTTCAAACCTTAGTGCCTTAGTGTTAAATTTTTGCGTCAGCAGTTTCGTCAAAGACGGAATCTTAATGCACTAATTTAAAGTTTGAAGCCACCAAAAAACATCTCCCTTATACTAGAAACATCGAGTTAGCACATATAAATCACCTTAATGTTATAAATCCTCCGACAAGCAATTTTCAAACCTTAGTGCCTTAGTGCCTTAGTGTTAAATTTCCCTAAAAATTCGCAGCAATGAACGCAGTAGATCAGGGCATTGTTCAGTCTTCGATACAACCAAGCTAAAGCTTGCCCACTCAGACTGATAATCGTCTTCGATTCATGTTCGGTGCTTTTTTGTCATCCAGAGTGATTTTTTAATGGAGCACAGCGAAAATAAAAATTGGACCGAAGTGTGGACATACAAAATCTCACATTTCAAAATCTCATATCTTATTTCTTCAGTCTAAATATCTCACATCTAAAGTCTATCTTCTTACATTTGCCACACAATGAATGCAGTAGATCAAGGAGACGTAGAATACAACATAGAAAACGGAATAGCTACCGTAGAATTTCACCATCCACTAAGCAATAGTTTGCCGGGCAAAGTGCTCGCTAAACTAGCAGATACTATCACAGAGCTAGGAACTAATGATGAAGCTTTAGTCATCATAGTACGCAGTGCAGGCGAGCGAGCATTCTGTGCAGGAGCTAGTTTTGACGAGTTAGTTGCTATAGACGACTTAGAAATAGGAAAGGTATTTTTCTCTGGTTTTGCCAATGTAATCAATGCGTGCCGTAAATGTCCTAAACTAATCATAGGCAGAGTACAAGGCAAAGCCGTAGGTGGCGGCGTAGGACTTGCCGCATCTTTTGATTATACGCTTGCTACCAAGCACGCTGCTGTAAAGCTGAGCGAACTTGCCGTAGGTATAGGACCATTCGTAGTAGGACCGGCCGTAGAACGCAAAATAGGTTTATCTGCTATGAGCCAACTAGCTATAGATGCTACCGAGTGGCAAACTGCCGAATGGGCTAGAGCAAAAGGATTGTATACAGATACATTTGATACTGCTGACGAAATGGACATTGCTATAGCAGAACTAGCCAATAAGCTATGCAACAGCAACCCTGAAGCTATGCGATTACTCAAGCAGGTCTTTTGGAGAGGAACTGATAATTGGGATACTTTACTCGCGGAGCGAGCAGCTATGAGTGGTCAATTGGTGCTTTCTGACTTCACTAAAAACGCAATTAACAGCTTCAAGAAGAAGTAAGCTACTAATGATTTGATTGTTTTTACCTTTATTTGAAAGATAACCAACAACCAAAAAATTATGGAAAAGAAAAATTACTGGCAGTATTTCACAGAGTCTATTACTCAAAATTATGTGAATTTTGAAGGTCGAGCTTGAAGAACAGAATATTGGAGTTTTCAATTATGGAGTTTTATTATTTCTTTTGTTATCAGCTTTACAGTAACTGTGCTAGACCCTTCGTTGTCCATAATCAGCTCACTATTTTCACTAGCTATTCTAGTTCCTGGGATAGCTGCAGGAGTTAGACGAATGCATGATGTAGGAAAAAGCGGGTGGTATATTCTAATCCCTATCTACAACTTAATACTTGCATTCACTGAGGGAGATCAAGGCACAAATCAGTATGGTCTTGACCCAAAACATCCAGAAGATGAACTAGAAGCTCTAGGAACAGAGTAATCCTATTATATAGCATATAAAAGCTGCCTCATATAAAATGAAGCAGCTTTTATAATTTATTATCCTACTGGCGATAGACTACGTCTTCTTCACATACTCTGTGATGATCACGATAGTCTGTCCATCTACCTTGCCTTCTATATAGGTCTCATTATCTGGATCTAAGCGAATATTTCTTACTGGCGTACCTCTTTTTGCGATCATACTACTGCCCTTTACCGGAAGGTCCTTGATCAGCACCACGGAGTCTCCCACATTTAATAGTACTCCATTACTATCTCTATGGACCACACCGCTAGAAGGTGCAGCTTCCACGCCTTCTTTAGCCCAAACAGTCGTTTCTTCATCCATGTACATGATATCCAAAAGACCTGCTGGCCATCCTTCCTCTTTTAACTGAGTAAGCATCCGCCACGCCACTACTTTCACTGCATTGGCTTCTGCCCACATGCTATCATTCAGACATCTCCAGTGATTGGTATCTACTTTTTCTATATCTTGGAGTTGCTCGTTGCAAGTCTCACAGGTCATCACGCAGTTATCTGCCACACTGGAATCCTTCGGGGCTACAGCATATACTGATAAGCCAGCTTTGCCACCGCACAACTATCGCTACCTCTGTCTCTTAAATCTTGCTCTACACTCATATCTCCTATTTGTTTTTTAGCATATCTAGTGCTACGTCTACGATCATATCCTCTTGTCCGCCTACCATTTTTCGCTTGCCCAGTTCTTGTAAAATATCTGCGGTATTGAGCCCATACTTTTGTGCTGCTCGCTCACTATGAAGTAAGAAACTAGAATACACTCCGGCATACCCGAGACTAAGCGTCTCCCTGTCTACACGCACAGGTCTCTCCTGCAGTGGACGAATCACATCATCAGCCAAGTCCATTAGCTGATATAAATCTGAATTATGCTCTACTCCCATTCTATCCAGCACAGCTATGAGTACCTCTAGCGGACAATTACCCGCACCTGCTCCCATCCCTGCTAGTGACGCATCTAAGCGTGTAGCTCCATGCTGCATAGCTACTATAGTATTGGCCACACCTAGGCTTAGGTTGTGATGGCAGTGAATTCCAACTTCGGTCTTGCTATCTAAGTTATCTTTAAAAGCCTTCATACGGTCGGCTACGTCATCCATGAGTAATGCTCCTGCACTATCTGTCACGTACACACAATCTGCTCCATAGCTTTCCATTAGTTTAGCTTGCTCTGCAAGTTTCTGAGGGGCATTCATATGTGCCATCATGAGAAAACCACCTACGTCCATTCCTAGCTTTTTAGCAGCTTCTATATGCTGTCTACTTACATCTGCTTCTGTGCAGTGTGTAGCCACACGTACCGATCGAACGCCTAAATCATACGCTTTTTTAAGATCTTCTATTGTCCCAATTCCTGGCAATAGCAAGGTGGTAAGTACCGCGTTATTCAACTCTTCAGCTACACCTTCTAGCCAATCCCAGTCTGTATGAGCACCAAATCCGTAGTTAAAACTACCCCCGCTAAGTCCATCTCCGTGAGAAATTTCTATCGCATCTACTCCTGCTTTATCTAGCGATATCGCTAAATCCTTTAGTTGCTTTTTACCGTATTGATGACGTATGGCGTGCATTCCGTCTCGAAGGGTTACGTCTTGTATATACATAGTTTAAAATTCCAAAGTTTTAAAAATTCCAAAATCCATTAGTCTAGTTTATTAATTATTGCTGACAATATTTTTCTTAGTTCTCCAGCTTCTTGTATCAGATTATCTAGTTCTTGGGATTCTAATTTATTAGCTCTTTTAATAATAGTCAACCAATAAACACTTTCTTTGGCTTCCTTCCTCGCTATTCTAAGTCTATACGCAAAATCCTTCGGCCCTAATTTCTCATTGGCCTCAATATAATTAGCACCCACTGAACCAGATGATCTTACTACTTGCTTTGCATTTTCTATATTAGCAATGCTCCTAGGTAAGTCTTTTATAAATAATCTTAGATTAACAGCAAAATCGAGCGTTCTATCCTCTAAATCGTATTTTATCATCCTATTTAAAAATAATACTTTTTGTTATTTTAAAATTTACGCTTTGGTACTTTCGGCCACCAGCCTCTCCCCTACAGCCATTGCAGCACTGGTCATTATATCTAGATTACCTGCATACTCTGGCAGGTAGTGTCCTGCTCCTACTACTTGTAAAAGTACTGTAGTTTTTAGTCCACTCTTAAGTCCTACTCCCTCTATAAATACTGGTTCATCTTCGGGAATATCATCAAATTGTACTTCTTGATGCAGGGTATATCCAGGAACATATTTCTGCACTTCAGCTACCATAGCATGTATGCTTTCTCTAATCTCTTCCCTATCCGCTTGCTCACTTAGGGTGAAAACCGTATCTCGCATTACCAAAGGTGGTTCTGCAGGATTTAGGATGATAATGGCTTTCCCTTTGGTAGCTCCGCCTACTTTTTCTATGGCCTCAGATGTAGTCTCTGTGAACTCATCTATATTAGCTCTGGTACCAGGACCAGCACTCTTACTGGCTATACTGGCTACTATCTCACCATAATGCACTTTGGCTACTCGGCTAACTGCTGCTACTACAGGAATAGTGGCTTGGCCTCCACAAGTAACCATGTTTACATTGACTCTATCGTTTGCGGATAAGTCAACATTCAAACCTAGTTTTTCACTTAGACTACTATCTCCATTTACAGCTGGCACAAAATATGGCCCAATAGCTGCTGGAGTCAAATCCACCATTTTCTTTTCTGGGAATGCTTCCATCTTACCAAAATTATACAGATGTGCTTTGGCTGATGTAGCGTCAAATACCACATCTATCTCTTTCCAAATGGGCATTCCTATCAATCCGTCTATGCCTGTGGCACAAGTTTCTATCCCCATTCGCTGAGCTCTGGCTAGTCCGTCACTTGCTGGATCTATTCCTACAAAACAGCCCATCTCTAATACCTCAGATGTCCGAATTATCTTTATCATCAGATCTGTACCGATGTTTCCGCTACCTATAATGGCTACTTTTTGTTTCATTGTTTTATTCATTTTTAATTCTGTAAGAACTCACTTCAAAAGCAAGTTCCTACAGAAATGAATTCCTACAGAATCTCCAATTTCACACTCCCTAGCCCCTCAACCTTGGCTTCAAAAACATCTCCCTTTACTATAGGTACCATAGGCCCTAAGGCTCCACTGAGTAATACCTCTCCTTTTCTGAGCGGACTACCTTGTTTAGCCATAGTCTGTGCTAGCCAAAGAGCAGCATTCAGCGGATTATCCATACAAGCTTCCCCAGTACCTTCTGACGCTATTTCGCCGTTTTTAGTCATAGTCATTTGGCAGCCCACTAAGTCTACATCATCTATGGACACCTTAGCATCTCCGAGAATGTAGTGACTAGCACTGGCATTATCCGCTATAGTATCTGTTATCCTGATATTCCAGTCAGCCACTCTGCTGCCCACTATCTCTATACTTACAGTAGCATAATCTATAGCCTCTATGAGGTCTGTGATGTTAAAATCGCCTTCTAGGTCTTCTCCCAGTACGAATGCTATTTCTGCTTCCGCCTTAGGCTGTACCAGATCTGAGTAGGCTAGTTTACCTTCCTTTACTTCCATAGTATCAAAAAGAATCCCATAATCTGGCTGATCCACACCCAGCTGCTGCTGTACAGCAAATGAGGTAAGGCCAATTTTTTTTCCTTTAATCACTTCCCCATTTGCTACTCTTCGGTCTGTATTTACCCGCTGTATGGCATAGGCCGTATCTAAGTCTGTTTCACCTATATGCTCACGGATGGGTGCTATGGTACTTTTCTGAGTATGTGCATCCCACAGAGACTTTGCTATTTCTTCTACCTTATTCATCAAGGCACGAATATAAGTCCTAATATATCCCTACGTTTGTTCTATGTCAGTTGGCAAACAAATCAAGTCATTCAAGTACGCATTCCAAGGTATTTATACCTTTTTTAAAACCGAGCGAAACGGAAGAATTCATCTGCTCACTGCTACAGCCACAGTGATTCTGGGAGTCTACTTAGGCGTAGGTAAAACTGACTGGCTCTGGCTTTCACTAGCCATCACTCTGGTGATAGTAGCTGAGATGATTAATACCGCCATAGAGCAAGTGTGTAACCGCATCACTACAGACCAAGATGAAGCTATCAAAGCTATCAAAGACATAAGTGCCGGCTTCGTACTTATCTGTGCTTTTTTTTCTGTGATACTCGGTGCAATCATTTTTAGCCCTTATCTGTTTAAATAACATGGACATCCAAGAGTTATACGATTCAGGCAAGTTTGAAGAAATTATCAAACAATTTCGAAAAGGGAAACCTTCTCCTACTTTAGCTTTTGCTTACCAAAAGACAAAGCAATGGGATGAAGCCATGGAGATCTGGACCAGTCTTATAGCTCAATACCCAGATGCGGCAGAATATTATATAGAACGTGGCGTATGTAAGTTTAACCTAAGGTTTAAACACGCTATCCAAGATTTTGACCACGCTATAGAAATGGAATCAGATAATCCATACTTCTACAGCTGCCGTGCATATATCAAAGATAAAACTGGTGATACAGAAGGCAGTGTAGCAGACTACACTAAGGCTCTAGAGCTAGATCCTGAAGATGCCATTACACTTAACAATCTCGGTCTGGCAGAGCAAAAACTAGGTTTCACTTCTAGAGCTAGAGAACGCTTCAAGTACAGCGATGATCTGCTAGGTGTAAAAACAATAGACTCCCGTGCTCCAGAAGAGTACCAAAAACTAACGCATACCCCACCAGAGAAAACCACACTTTGGCAAGAATTTAAGAAAATGCTCACCAAAGATGGTTTTAAGATTTTCTGGAAAGAACTGAGAGGTTAGTTTTTATTTATTCTCTGTTCCGTTCGGTAGTCGTTTAACCTGTTCAATTTCTTGTAAATCCTTACAGATCCCTCTTTTTCTGTCTGTCCGTATGATGTGATGTCAATACTTTCTTTGGCTAAAAAAAAATACATTTGACAAAACGCAAACTTACAAATGCACTCTTTAGCTAATGGCATTATGAAGATTATGGATAAAAGAAACTGGTGGAGCTAGAATTGGAATGGCAAATACTAATGAAACTACTGTTTTAAACCCGCACTAAATAACTATGGTTTGCTAGGATCAATAAGACCGACAATAAAGACCGTGTTGCTACTATTCAGCGAACAAGTGCACTGTAGCCGTGATACTTCTTCAAGCTCTGCATACTTTTCTGTGATTAACGTTTTACACCTACTATACTTCCTTGGATAAGAATGAGTCACTTTGTCCCTATATAGATATTTCTGGACCCCGATAACCAATGTCTTTGGTTTCTGTTAGTTGATCATTCATTTGTTTTAGGACTTTGGCTCTAGTCTCCCCATTTACCGCAGCCATACCGCAGCCATACCGCAGCATCAATGTATTATTTTGACTCGTTGCAAAACATAAAAATTAAGTTTGCTGTTAGTAGCATGATTTAATGTATATTCACAGTTCGTGTTTTATGCACTTATAAGAACATAAACTAAGCTAAAATGAATGACTAACCTGAATATTATAAACCGTAGTATTGATATTTTATTATCATCCAAAGTAAAAGATCGTATAGAAAAAACGATACTAATCATTGCTATACTTAGTTACCTAATTCATCTTTTTCTAATCTTACTTAATACACAAGGGATCATCGAGTTAGAGCAAATGTTTTTTAAGAACCCAATTGCAGCTATTTATACTCCATTTTCTTTCATCCTTATCTATGAAGTGTACTTACTTATTTATTTCTTACCTAAATCTATCACTGTATATATAGGCAAACAATATGAGATAATCACACTCATCGTAATCCGGCGTATTTTCAAGGATATAGCCTATGTAGAGCTTACCTCAGAGTGGTTTCAAGATAAGAATGACTTGAGATTCACTTTTGATGTACTCACCTCTTTAATCCTCTTTTTTCTGATATTTCTGTTTTACAGAAATATACAAACCAAAGACTACAAAATAATAGACAGTCCTACTAAAGAAGGTGTGAATATTAAAAAATTCATCGCCTTAAAACAGTTTCTAGCTGCTCTATTGGTGCCTATTTTGGTTGTTTTAGCTTTTTATACACTTACACATTGGGGCATTGCGGCATACAGTAACTACTCTAACGGAATCTTAGAATTCAAAAAAATAAACAATATATTCTTTGATGAATTTTTCTCTGTTTTGATCATAATAGATGTGCTCTTGCTACTCTTTTCTTTCTTTTATTCGGATAAATTTCATAAAATTATCCGGAACTCAGGATTTGTAATCTCTACTATATTGATTAAAATCTCCTTTTTATCTGAAGGAATAGTGAATAATCTGCTGATAATCGGGGCAGTTTTCTTCGGGTATATGATCTTAATCATTCACAACCTGTATGAGAAAGAAGATGTGGCTGCTAAGATACAAAATGACGGTGTCGCCTAGTCGGTAATACGCCGCTATATAGGCCTTTAGAACTTTACCACCCCAATGACATTTTTTATCACTTCGGCAAAGTGCTAGAAGTAGTCCATAACTAGAGTAGCCCCGTTTGTAAAATTTGACAATTCAAGTAAATTGTAAAAACAACATTTTGTTTAAATTTGCTTTATACACAAAATCCATATAACGCAAAAATCTACTATGAATAAAATACAAAACATCCTACTCATCACCGCACTACTTATGGCAGTCACTTCGTGTAAAGAAGATCCAGTGGAGCAGCCAAGCTCACTGACTGATGGACTAGAAGGCTACTCGCTTATATGGTCTGACGAGTTCAATGATGGAGCCGTAAACCTTAGTAACTGGGTATATGAAACCGGAGATGGGACCGCATACGGATTGCCAGCTGGCTGGGGAAATAGTGAACTACAGCTCTATACCACTCAGCAGGAAAACTCTGGTATAGAAACGGATGGAGATATCTCCGCATTATATCTAAGAGCAACAGGTGATGCCGCTGAAGGCTACTCTTCTGCCAAACTGACCACAAATAAGCTATTCAGCATGCGTTTTGGGCGTATAGACGTGAAGGCAAAAATGCCATCTGGAAAAGGGCTTTGGCCAGCCATATGGATGCTAGGAGATAATAGAGGACAAATAGACTGGCCTGGGTGTGGTGAAATAGATATAGTAGAAATACTAGGTAATGAGCCTAATAAGATGTACAGTACACTCCACTATACCAATAGCGAAAAGAAACACGGCCAACTGCAAGGAAGCAACACGCTCAGTAGTGGTACATATGCAGACGCCTATCACGTGTACTCTCTAGACTGGACTCCAGAGGCACTCGCTTTTAGTATAGATGGTGTAGAGTTTCACCGTATGCCAATAGAAGCGGACATGAAAGAATTTTTAAGAAGCTTCTATCTCGTCATGAATGTAGCTGTAGGTGGAAACTGGCCAGGCTCTCCAGACGTAAACACTACATTCCCTCAAAGCATGAATGTAGACTACGTACGAGTGTACTCCAAAGACGATTTTACCGCTCCAGATGCTCCTGCTTTAAATATGGAAGAAGAAACTCTTGGTCAGATTATAGACCCTGCCATAGCAGCCAATGCTATCCAAGACGGTTTCGATGGACTAGGAGAAGCTGTGGTAGTGGTGTATGGTGCTGGTGGTGAACCTGCCGTATCTGAGTCTGATGATGCCATAAATGGTGACAAAAGCCTAGTATTAGATTTTCCAGGAGGAAACTGGGGAGGAGCCTACCTCGAACTGGCAGAACCTAAAGATATGAGTAGTTTTACATACCTATACTTTTCGCTAAAGCCAAGCACTCCAATAGCAGATGCAGAACTAAAACTAGAGAGCTCATCTACTGATGCTACCGTATACCTGACTGACTATACTGGTACTGATGTGGGTCAAGAATTTATGGAGTATCGTATTCCTCTTGCAGATTTTGATGGACTAAATCTTTCGCAGATTTCCATCCCGTTTGCTATATGGAATCCAAAAAATGCTAGCAGTGCTTTTGCTATATCTACGGTACTCGTAGATAACCTATACTTCGGCAACTAATCTAAGAAGACTGAGCTATTATCTAGCGTAAATAGGGTTTACTGAAAAAAGAACTAGAACGACTTATGTTATTTGTGATCAATAGGTTACGTTAAAATAAAGTTAATTTCTTGGAATAGAAATGCAAAGTAATTTG
>Ga0222647_1000744_pt1 | contig 12166 bp, 9 predicted proteins | sample AntAcemetagen333_FD_179864 | JGI IMG/M metagenome (GOLD analysis project Ga0222647, IMG submission 179864) | Saline water microbial communities from Ace Lake, Antarctica - #333 | ecosystem: Environmental > Aquatic > Non-marine Saline and Alkaline > Saline | place: Antarctica: Ace Lake | collected...
GTTTTCGATGGTTCAGGTCATGCCGATTTGCAAACGTTGGAAATAGCTAAAATATGTGATTTTGTCATATTGCCATCAGGCCTGTCAAAAGATGACTTAACACCTCAAATAAAATTAGCCCATGAATTGGTTAAAAAGGGGATTGCTCGTAACAGTATAGGATTTGCATTGAGTAGGGTAGGGAAGAGTGACAGAGAACTAAATGATACAATTGAATATGTAGGTCTCGCTGGTTATAAATATTTAGGACACATTCGAGAAATGACTTCTATAAGTCAAAGTCATGACGAAGGTTTGGCTGCGAATGAAACCAAATATCAATCAATTAATCAATTAGTTGATGTACTCATCCAGAACGTTGTTAATACAATCGAAGAACTTTCATAAAAAAAATAATATGGCTACTATAAAAAAACCACAAAAAAATCGAAAAGGCATACCACCCAAAGTGGAGGAGGCAAGTAATAATTTAACAAATTTATCTTTAAAAAAAGTTGGAATACGAAAGGATTTGAATTTTAAGGTTGACCCTGAGTTTAAAAAAGAATTTAAGAACTTTGCAACGGATAATGATTTATCTATGCACGACCTATTAATTAAGGTGTTTAATTACTACAAAGTTCATTCATAACGAAATCGCTAATTCGTTAAATCGCTAATTAGCGATTTAACGAAAATAGAAAGTTTAAAAAATAAGCTTTATCAATGGATAGCAGTCAAGATAAGTTAATTGTGTTTCAAGATAAGAACATTCGCCGCACTTGGTACAATGAAGAGTGGTGGTTTTCTGTACAGGATGTGATAGAAGCAATAACAGGTACTAATCGGGTTAGGAAATATTGGAATGATTTGAAGAAAAAGTTAGGCGAAGAGGGTTTGAGTCAACTGTCCGATTTTATCGGACAGTTGAAAATAGAGGCTCAAGACGGAAAAATGAGAAAGACGGATTGTGCGAATACAGAAGGTCTTTTTCGTATTATTCAATCTATTCCATCACCAAAAGCAGAACCATTCAAGCGGTGGTTGGCCAAAGTTGGGTATGAGCGAATTCAAGAAATTGAAAACCCTGAATTAGCTGCGGAACGTGCGAGACAATATTATCGTGACTTGGGTTATAATGATAGTTGGATAGAGAAACGCTTACAATCTATTGGAATACGTGGGCAACTTACGGATGAATGGAAAGAACGAGACGTAAAAGAAGGGTTGGAATATGCTATTTTGACTGCGGAAATATCAAAAGCTTCTTTTGGTATGACACCATCTGAATACAAAAAACACAAGGGTTTAAAACGAGAAAATCTACGAGACCACATGACAAATTTAGAGCTGATATTTACTATGTTAGGTGAAGAACAAACTCAAATTGAAGCTATAAATAAAGATGCACAGGGTTTTAATGAAAATAAACAGGCTGCCCAAAAAGCGGGCAAAGCAACAGGTAAAGCTTTAGAAACATTTGAACAAGAAACAAATCAAAAAATAGTCAGTGAAATGAACTATTTGAAGCAAATCGAAGAGGCTAAAAAACAGAAAAAATTAGACGATAAGATAGAAGATGATTAGTACCAACCCAGGAAAGCCAATAAGTAACAATTAGAAATAGGTAAGTTATTTTATTGGCGTTCCTTCGTATTTAATAGTAATTTGTGGACAGTATCACAATAAGTAGTCTTTCCCACCATCAAAAAAGCTAAGTCCGATTATCTTTTGTTAAGAATTAGCTATGTTTTTAACTAAAATACACAATTAAAAGGCTAATATCATATTAGTATAATTTTCAGTTACTAATTTTCGGTCTATCAAAGAACGGTAAACGTTATTATTTTACCCTCCAAAAAAGTGAATAACCGTCCGAATGAACTCTTTTTTTTAGACAATTACCAAAGTATTGCCGTGTTAGGAGCGACTGTCGCTTATGATGGGAATAATACAGGGAAAAGTAATTTGCTTAAAGCCATTAAAGCCCGAGAATAGTTTATTTTAAATTCTGATGATTTAGATGTTGGTGACGAAATTACGGCTAATGAATTTTATGCGTTAAATATCGGGACTTCAAATAAATCTACCGTTTTTGAAATTGATTTTATTGCGTTGGATAAGTTGCGATATAATTATTTTGACGCAAGTCTATAACGATTACTTTCAAATAATACCTGGAATTTTGGTACAACTAACGGTCGAAATAAAGCATTATTTGATAATAATTGCAACAAACTTATGCTTCAAATTACGAAAAAAGCTATGAAACTATCCTAAAACATATCACAGCTTACACTTGCCTACATCAACGGGTTTCGTTTGATAAGGACGAAATTACTTCAGGAAAAATAGAAACAGTTATCGAAAATACGGCTTGATTGCGAAACGAAATATAGCCGATTACTCATCGTCAAAATGATAAAATTTACAAAGTCAATCCGTATGTAACCGCTGATGATTTATTATTGGAAATATTAGATAAAATAGTAACTTCCCATGTAATTAATATAGGTCAAACCTTTGATAATCAGATAATTACCTTAACAAAAGTCAAAATACCAACCGAACAATTATACTAAATATTAAAAACAAAACCAGTCAAAATTTACTACTCAACCTGGTAAATTTTCAAAATCATTTCCGCCTCATTACCATCGAAAATCACCGCAAAACTCGTCACGAAATCAGAATGGTTTCCAACCCTTTACACCTAAGCGATAACCAAAACGGAATAGTTGACTTTACTTTACCAACGATAATTTCGCCTTATCATTTCGTGATGGATTTATTGGGCGAACGATTCCTTTTATATTAAAAAAGTAATTGCCTAATTCAATATTTCATTAATTTATTTCCTTTTAATTTTACTATTATCCCAATTGTTAAAAAAAAACAATTACTTACTTTATTAATTTTATTTTGAAATATAAATAAGAATCCCTTACATTGGAATCAAATACACCCTTAACTACTTTTTTATGCGATTAAATCTAACTTTTAAAACTCAAATTGGAAGCATTCTCCCAATTAATTACACTTACGCATTAAGCAGTTTTATTTATAAAACCTTGCAACAAGCGAATGCGGAATATTCTGAATGGCTGCATAATCAAGGCTATCAATTAGGTAACAAGCAGTTTAAATTGTTCACTTTTTCGGAGTTAAAACTCCCAAAATATCAACGCTATGAAGATAGGTTTATACTTCAAGGCGATACTTTAGGATTGACTGTTTCCTTTTATGCTGATGAGGCCATGAAAAATTTCGTTACTGGACTTTTTGAACGACAAACTTTTTTTATTCGAGATAAAAAAAGTCGGGTTGATTTTAAAGTCGAATTTGTAGAAGTGCAGCCAGAACCGACTTTTACGGATAAAATGCGTTTTCATGCGTTAAGCCCGATTTGTATTTCTCAACATCAAGCAGATAATAAACACGCCTCCTATCTTTCGCCCGTTGATGCTTATTACAGCGATTTATTTTTTAGTAATTTAATCAATAAATATCAAGCTGCCAAAGGGGACACGACTGCTTTTAACAGAAATGATTTATCCTTTCGATTGTTGACCGACAAACCAAAATCCCGACTAATTCACATCAAAGGTACTTCTAAAGAAGCTACCAAAATTCGAGGCTTCTCCTATGATTTTGAATTGACTGCTCCTGCGGAATTGTTGGCGTTTGGCTTCGCTGCTGGTTTTGGGGAGAAAAATTCTAGCGGATTCGGGTGTGTGGCGGTTTTGTAACCTCTGCCACCACTGAGTTATCCCCGAAAAATCGGGGTGAATTGGGATAGGCGAATTTTTACTAATTACACGAGTTTTTTTTTGATTTTATCCCTTTTTTTGATAATTACAGAACCTTAAAAATATATAAATATGGCTCACGAATTTGGATATAAACTTCGATTATTAAAAGTGTTGATTGCTTTTTTAGAAAACCCAAAAGTCTATACAAAAAAGCAATTAGCAGAAAGGTATAATGCGAAGGAACAATCAATAAAAGATGATATTAAAGTCATTAGAGATGCAGGGTTTATATTAAAATACGATGAAAATTATCGGTATTATTTTGAGCAAAATCCACCATTTAAGCGGTTAAATAACTTGCTTTACTTCACAGAAGAAGACCAACTTTTATTATCACAGGCAATTGATAATATCACAAAATATAATCGTAGGGGCGAATATTTAAAAAATAAATTAGGAACACTTTACGAATATCATCGTCTGGGTCACGCTTATTTACGTAAACCATATCTAAAAAAGATAGACCTGTTGAAAGAGGCTAAAGCGGAAAAACGAGTTGTCATTTTGAAAGATTACCGTTCTTCAAATAGCAATACCGTCAAGGATAGACGAGTAGAACCTTTTCACCCAAGTCCGCCTGATGATATCTTACACGCATTCGATTTAGATTTAAAAAAATTAAGACATTTTAAGATTTCTCGAATTTCTCGAATTGAAATGACAAATGATGTCTGGCAATTTGAAGGACACCATCAAGTTATCGCAACAGATTGTTTTAGGATTGTCAATAAAAATCAATTAATGGTTAATATTCGCTTTAAAGTTGGTGCATATAACGAACTCTTAGAGAGTTTTCCTCTTGCTGCCGCTTATGTTCAGCATACAGGTGAAGATAATATTTATGAACTTCAATGTATGGTGAATAAAAATTTTTATGGTTTAAGTAATTTCATTTTGAGTTCACTACATGATGTGGTTGAAATCGTTTCTCCAGATTGTTTGAAGGTACATTTATCAGAAAAAATGAAAGAATTTCAAAAAAAATTAGACGTAGGTTGGTGAAACACCCACCTGGCGATTCATATTTGCAGTATAGAAAAACAATAACAGATTTAGACGATTGAGCAAAAATAAAATCCTGTTCCATCTTGTAAATCCTGCCAAAAAATAAACCATGAGAATACACTTAAAACTATCACCGAACACAGAACCTGTTCCCTTTAATTATCAAGGACATTTGGTACAGCAATTCCATAAATGGCTGGGTGACAATAGCGTACATGATGAATTGTCTTTGTATTCTTTATCCTGGCTTTGGGGCAGTAAACCGACCAAAAAAGGGTTTAACTTTCGCAATGGCGGAGATTGGTTTATCAGTGCTTACGATGATGAATTAATCAAAAAATTGATTGATAGCATTATGAAAAATCCTGCTTTTGCCTTCGGAATGTCGGTGCAAGAACTGACAATGCAAATGACTCCGACTTTTCAAGCAAAAACACATTTTCGAGTGGCTTCGCCTGTGTTTATCAAACGAAATATAGCTGACGAACAAAAATATTTCTATCACTCCGACAAGGAAGCGAATCAGCTCCTCACGGAAACGCTGCAAAATAAACTCAAAAAAGCGAACTTAAACACTGATGTTCAAGTCCGTTTCGATGAACGTTACCGAAATCCAAAAGTGGACGGCATTCTTTATAAAGGCAGTCGCAAGAAAGGTTCTGTTTGTCCTGTGATTGTGGAAGGGTCGGTAGAAGCGGTTGGTTTTGCTTGGAATGTGGGGATTGGGAGTGAGACTGGGATTGGATTTGGTGCATTACGTTAATTTTTAAAGAATCTAACTTATGATACAAGAAATAATAAACTTCGTAGATACACTTCCAAATGAAGTATTTACAAATAATCTTCAACCCAAAGAAGGACTTTATATCCTTTTGGATATTGACGAGCACGGTAACTTGGTGAATGTCAATGAGGAGGGTAAAATTAATGAAAAAGACATCGGCAAATATTCTGAGAAAGAAGAAAGTGAACAAGAACTTTCTAAACATTTACAAATTTGTAAAAGTTTATACCTAAACTCCCAAGTAATGGGGAAAGGAACTAATAAAAGTTTCAACTCTTCTTTAGGAATCTTTGCGGGTATTGCTACTCCGTTTGGAATAGGATTTAGAAAAGGCATTTTTAATGATGAAAAGCAAACTATTGATAGAAAAGAAAAAGCATTGAATGATTATTTTAATGCTGCTGCTCAGTATGTTGGTGAAGAAGAAAATTATAAAGAATGGTTTAGATATTTTCAATTGTTCTGTGAAAAAAATCTTTTGAAATTTATTAAGACACATGAATTGCTAAAAGAAGATACTAAAGAAGACCCAAGCGAGTATAAGTTGAAAGATACAGAATATGTATTCTTCTTTATGAAACAGCCTATATTGAACGACTACCAAATTGTTAGCAAAAGATATTTTTCTGAAAAAATCTTTAATGAAGCAAGGGAAACCTCAAAAGGTAAATTTGGAGTTTATGCAAATACGCATAATCTAAATGAAAGTAAACCTTTTCTAAGACATATTACAGGATTAACACCTTCTATAAAATGGCTCAGTGGTGAAGATGCTGCTAAAGTTGACCAATTTTATGCACTTCAGAAATATTTACCAAGACCTTTTCCGCTATTTATCTATAAAGAAGAACGAGAGGAAGCTATTAAAGTCTTAAAACAAGATAGTAAGATTAGGTATGCCGAAATGATAAAAAAAATGTTGGGTGATGCCAAAGATGAATTGCACAACTATTACCTAATATTTTTTGCAGGTGCTGATTATAGTAGAATTGTAGATATTGATTTTGTTTCAACTTTTAATTATTCTTTAGATATTCAAGTTAAAAAAATATTCCCTTTAAGTAAAGATGATTTTAATGCCTTGAAAATCAAAGATGTATTTGAATTTGAGCAGCAAATATTCAAAACGATTCTCAATATTCATCCAAATTATGGAATTACATATTTTGATGATGTGAAGTTTGATACAAAATATCAAACACACAACAGTTTCAATCAATTCTTGAAATACCGAAAAGCCTTTTATGATTTTATCTATAAGTCAAAAAATAAAGCGATTTCTCAATTAATGTTTGATGATATTCTACTTAAAGGAATATTAGATGATATTAAAACAGATGAGTATGATACTCAAAAAGACCAACATTCAAAAAGATTTCAAATTCTAACTAAACTCAATATTTGGTTTAGCTTATATAATTATTTCCATTCGTCAAATTATAAAAAATCAATTGATATGATTTCAAAAATTGAAAAACATCGAAATAAAGTAGATGAAATTATTACTCAAAATGCTTTAATAAATAGCGTAGATGAATTTGCATATTTAGCAGGTCAATGTATTCGCTATCTTTTTTCTAAGAGCGAAACAAGCGATAAAAGTTATAACCGCTTAGAAACATTCTTACAAAAAACAGATTGTAGGTTATTGCAAAAAGCTATGGCGAATTTCTTTGCAATGTATAAGCACAAAGAAGTAACGAACAAATTCGGGAAAGTCTTTGCTCAAATTATGGATTACGAAACGGAAGCAAACGTGAAAGACTATTTACCTGAACTATTAGCAGGATTTTTTGACGACAATAAACTATTTTCTGATAGAAGTTCAGATGAAGCAAATAACTAATTCAATCACAATTAAAATCTAAACACAATGTCATTTAAAAATAGAGTATTCGGTTGCGTAATCGTTAAATCAATTAATTCAAATTATAACGCAGATTTTAGTAATCAACCAAGAACTTTACCTGATGGTACGGTTTACGCTACGGACAAAGCTTTGAAATACACAATTCGTAATTATTGGGATAAAATGTATCCAAATGAAAAGGTTTTTTATTTTACTCGATATGATGAAAATGGAAATCCTAAAACTTTAGACGGTTTATTTTTACATCACTTTGGAGCATTTCCAACAAAAATCATAATTAAAGGAACAGGTAAGAAAGCCAAAGAACATGAGATTACAGATAAACCAAAATTGAAAGAAAATTTATTAGAATGCCTTGATATCAGATGCTTTGGTGCTACTTATGCAGGTCATTCAAATGTTTCAATTCATGGTGCTGTTCAAATTAATCACGGGATTAATATTTGGAAAGAAAATAATATTTTTAGTGAACAGATTAAATCTCCCGTTGCAACAGAAGAAGGTGATAATATGACAACAATTGGACGTTCTGCGAAACTTCAAGAAGGTCATTACATTCACCATTTTTCAGTTAATCCTGTAAATAGTGATTTTAAACTAACGAATGGTGATATAGATAAACTTAAAGATGCTATGTCAAAAGGTGTTACTTATTACGATAGCACATCTAAAGCAGGGACTGATAATGAAATTCTATTTTGGGTGCAATTGAAAGAAAACTCTAAGAAGGTTTTGCCAAACTTCAATTCTTTAATTACTAAAGAGGAAGTTTCTAAAACAAGTGGAAAAATTACATTTGATTTTTCAAGAGTGGCAAAGCTTTTAGAGAAATACGCTGCTGATTTAGATAAAGTTGAAATCTATTATCAATCAGAAAACACAAATGTTACAAATATTCCGAGCATGGCAAAGACTTTTGATTTAAACTAAAAAACTGCAAAAATGAAACAACTTATATCGTTTGATATTAAGGCAGATTTTGGTTTTCTCAAAAAGCCTGATACTAATGCACCTGTTTATCTTACTTACAATATGATACACAAACCTTGTATCTTAGGTCTTTTAGGTGCAATTATGGGATATGGCGGTTTTAAAAGTGATGAAAAGAAGCCTGAGTATTTAGAGAAGTTTTGCGATAGTGAAAATCCTGTACAAGTTGGTATCCAGCCGCTTGACCATGAAAAAGGAAGTTTTCAAAAAACAACTGTTAAATATAATAACTCAACAGGAACAGCAAACTTATCTACACTAAAAAATTTAGATGGTAAAGATGTTCTTCCGATTGGTGCGACAATTAATATTATTGAACAAATGTTAATCAAACCGTCTTACCGCATCTATCTTTTGACAGATAATGAAGAGTTAATCCAACGTATTCAAAATTATGAAGCTGAATTTCTGCCGTACTTAGGAAAAAATGATTTCTCGCTTTGGTGGGAAAATGTGCAATTGTATGATTATAAAGAATTTGAACCTATAAAAAGTTATCAAGTCAGTTCTTTATTTATCAAAAAAATGATTGTCAAAGACGGAAAAGAAATTGACGATGATGTTCCTGCTTGGGAAATGGATTTTACAGGAGGTGAATTTATGTATTTTGAACGTTTGCCTACAGGTTACGATGAGGAATTGTATCAGTATGAATATCAGCCATTTGTATTGACGACATTCAAATTAAAGAAAGATTATAAAATAGATAACCTTTATCAACTCAATAACGATGAAATCATTCAAGTCTTTTAATGAATTGGTACAAAATGAAACTCGAATAGAGGAAATTTTGGTCAATTTTGAAAAATATCATGCTCATACGCATCAAATTCGTAATTATGAAAAACTACATGAACACGTTCATTTAGTAATGGATTATGCTTTGAAATTAGTCAATGCTCACGGTTTAGATGCTGTTTTGGATAGCATGATATATGATCTGATAAAGGTAAACTCAAAAATAGTACAAGTCGAAGCAATTGGAAATTTTGTAAAACAGCTTTTTGTAAATGCGTTGATTTATCATGATTACGGAAAGGTTAATGAGAATTTTCAAATTGATAAAATGCAGGATAAAGCATTTTTTAAACGAAATGAAGATAATACAATTGGTTCTCAACATTCGATTTTGAGTGCTTACGTTTTCTTGAATGTTCATTTGAAGGAGATTATGGAAAATCAAAACCTTTCAACTTCAGAAGCTAATTTTCTAATTGTTTCGACTTATCTTTTTGCTAATCCTATTTTGAAACATCATTCAAGTTTTTTTGAACATCAAATTGATTTTGATGATGAAAAGATTATTGCTTTAGAACCTTATCTGAAATTATTCAAAAACGAATTAACAAAGAATACTAAATATTTAATGTTGAATATTTCAAATGTAATTGATAAAGCAGCTAAGAAATTTGAAGCAAATGAAGGTAGTTATTTCTCATTATATGCTTTGCTAAAACTTAATTTTTCGCTTTTAACGGCTTCTGATTATTACGCTACAAATGATTTTATGGGCGATATGCCTGTAAATGATTTTGGATTAATTGATGGTAATTTTAAAGAGCAGCTTTTTCAGAATTTTATCAATAATAAAGTTGCTGATTACAATGGTAAACTTTACGAAAAACTGGAATATTACAATGAACTAGATTTTTCGGAACTTCAAGAACGAAATAATAAAAACCTGAATCAATTACGCCAAAAAATGGCAGCCGAAGCAATTACAACGCTTCGCCAAAATATTGATAAAAAGCTATTCTATTTAGAAGCTCCGACAGGCGGAGGAAAAACGAATATGTCTTTTGCTTGTGCTTTAGAATTGTTAAAATCTGACGAACGATTGAATAAGGTTTTTTATGTATTTCCTTTTACAACTTTGATTACACAAACATTCAAAAGTATTAAGGAAACACTTCAAATTGATAATGATAAAGTTGTTCAATTACACTCAAAAGGTGGTTTTCATACGAGCGAAAAGGAAAAAAATCAAGATGGACTTTATGGAAATAAGAAGTTGAATTATATCAATAACTTATTTATTAATTATCCTTTTACATTGCTTTCTCACATCAAGTTTTTCAATATTTTGAAAGGAAATGGAAAAGATATGAATTATATTTTACACCGTATGAGTAATTCCGTCGTGATTATTGACGAATTACAAACTTATACGCCTAAGCATTGGGATAAAATAATTTTCTTTTTGCATCATTACTCAGAGCATTTTAATATTCGCTTTATTATCATGTCTGCGACTTTGCCCAAGATTGATAAACTAAGTAAAGAGGCAAAAGGAAAAGTTCAAGCGTTAATTCCAAATAAATCTAAATACTTTACCAATCCTAATTTTAAAGGTCGAGTAACTTTTGATTTTTCTTTACTTGGAAAAAGTGGAAGAGAAACAATCGAATTAAAGGATTTATTAAATGTTGTTTATCAAGAATTAGAAAAATACGCCAGTAATAATGATAATTCTTCCAATGGCTTGATTGAATTTATTATCAAAAAATCAGCTTCTAAGTTTTACCAACTGGTAGATGAAGATAAGCGATTTAAAGGTTATAAAAAATTCTTGATTTCGGGTACAATCTTAGAACCTCGTCGTCAAGAAATCCTTAAAGCAATCAAAGAAAAAACACATCAGAAAACTTTAGTAATTACGACACAAGTAATTGAAGCAGGTGTTGACATTGATATGGATATTGGTTTTAAAGACCGTTCTTTAGTTGATAGTGATGAACAGTTAGCAGGTCGAGTTAATCGAAATGCACGTAAAAATAATTGTAAGGTTTTTATTTTCAACTATGACCGAGAGGTTAAAATCTATGGAAAAGATAAACGATATGAACAGCGATTATCTAAAGCTGATTATGAAGCTATTTTAAATGACAAGAATTTTGATAGACTTTACGACAAGGTTCATTTTGATATTAATAAAATGAATGAGAGCGAGCATTTTGTAAATTTAGAAGATTATAAAGCCAATTTTAAAAAATTTGATTTTAGAAAAATACATGAAGAATTTAAATTAATTGATACAAATACAATATCTGTTTTTGTGCCTTTAGACATTGGTCGAGAATGGTTTTCAGAAAGTGAAAGAAAATTTTTAGATGCCTTTGAGTATGACTTCACTAAAAATATTTCAGGTGAAAAGGTTTTTGAAATTTATCAAAAAATTATTGAAGCCCAACAAGGTTTTATTGAAAAGATGATTGATAAAAAACAGATTGGCGGCATAATGTCAAAATTTATGTTTTCGACCTTTACAGATTCTAAGCTAGAACAAGAATTGAAATCCTATTATGATTTGCCAATCTTTGAACAGTTTGGTTTGATTTATTTATCTCATTGGGAGAAGGTGTATTCTTTAAACGGTGGAATTGATGATAGTAAATTTGAAACCGATATTTTCCTTTAACCAATCAACAAGCCACGGAAAAACAGATCTAACAACTTCTTACCTTGTTACAATCAAGTAGCAGTAAGAGTAAGAACAACGAACACGTACTAATTTTTTTTGAAATCGGTTCTGCCACGAACTTTCAAGGATTATGCTAATTATTTCTTCGTGCAATCCGTGAAAAATTAGCCTGTAAAAACTAAACTTATGAAACCTACTGGTACACATATTAACTATTATCATATTTGTCATCGAAAGTTGTGGCTGTTTGCGAATAATGTGCAGATGGAACATAATTCGGATTTGGTGGCGGAGGGGAAGTTGAT
>Ga0222647_1000747_pt1 | contig 12155 bp, 9 predicted proteins | sample AntAcemetagen333_FD_179864 | JGI IMG/M metagenome (GOLD analysis project Ga0222647, IMG submission 179864) | Saline water microbial communities from Ace Lake, Antarctica - #333 | ecosystem: Environmental > Aquatic > Non-marine Saline and Alkaline > Saline | place: Antarctica: Ace Lake | collected...
CAGTGACTCGTGGTGGTACAGGAACTACGACGAGTACCGGAACGGGGAGTGTAGTTCTTTCAGCCGCACCCGCGTTCACTGGTGACGTCACTTTCGATACGGATACTCTCAAAATCGACTCGACTAACAATAGGGTCGGCATCGGGACGACGAGTCCAGAAGCGAAATTACATGTGAAAGGTGGCTCAATATGTGTTCACCGAACCTTTCCCGATACCCCCGATGCCGGTATCGTGTTTATGGAAGACCATTCCAATAAAGATTGTATGTTTATAGCTTACGATGGTGGTGGGGTGGCGGAGACATCCGATGAGAGTTTACGTTTTTACAGTAAATCAGCAGGTGGCGCAGATCCAACTATAACTGGTGCTAATTTGTTGATGACTTTACAGGGTAATGGGCTCGTGCAATTCAGCTATACTGAAAAATTTAATTTGTTTTATGCACCGGCAGCGTGGGGTTATTCAACGACTTCTACGACTGACACAAACTTATGGACATTTGATGTGACGATTCCTCAGGAGGGTTATTTAATTCTAAATACTAATGGACACTGGAACCACAGTGTCGCAGGTTACTATATATACGCGAAAATTGGTGTAGATAGTAACGATCCGAGTGATACTTCGGGATTTTACGATTCCCACACGATTGGTGGTGCCAGTACAAACGGTGGTGATTTTCATTCATATAAAGATAGTAGTGTGTCCTGGCAGGATTTTAATTGGTCTGGAATTCTTAAGGTAGCTGCCGGAACTCGCACTATATGTATGCGTGTAAAGACACCACAGGGTGGAACTGTATACATAAATGGAGCAGCTGTAAGTATGTTGTATATCCCCAAAAATTATTTCTAAATATATTTAAATGTCTTCTATCAAGGATAATAGTTTACACCCTTATTTCACGATTGTATTTGTTGACACGGTTAGAAGTTTGATGGTCAGTCCACCAGACACGTTTGGACATAGTGGGTCGTGGGATACGATCGAATTTCCACATGGATATGATAAACCAGACAAAGAACTGTTCAACGAAACATTTATTCGTAATTTTCGTGAAAAAGGATTTGAAATTTTACGAGATAAAAGGAATAAATTACTGACTGAATCAGATTGGACGGGTCAATATGAAATAGAAGAATGGAAAGAATACCGCCAAGCTCTCCGTGACATTCCTTCTACTACAAAAGATCCAGAAAACCCCATATGGCCAGAGCCACCGAAAGTTAAAATCATCACTAGTGGATCAACCACCCATATCCAACTCGCGAAGGACCTCCAAACCGAAAAGGAAAAAAATAAACAAATGGAAGCTCGTATTTTAGCTCTCGAAAATGTCTAAAAATTTCCTCCAAAGTGCCGCCCACTTTGTAAGAACCTGAGTTCCAAGTGCGAAGCACTTGTCCCTTTAAAAAAACCTCCCCAAATAGTAGATATGAACGGGAGTGATACGTACCTGGATATCAATAATTCCCACCTCAGGGTAACGAGCGGGAACGTTCACGCGAATGGCTTCAACATCGATCAAATATCGATCGTGGCGAGTGCGAACACCGCAACTACCGTTAACTTTAATAACGATACGAAAGCATTCAACGCGGTCTCGAACATCGAAGTTGGGGTCGCAAACCTTTTCGTGGATACGACCACATCTAGGGTTGGGATAGGGACGGACGCACCCGCCCATACCCTCGATGTACACGGATCTGCGAATGTTGGTACCATCACGGCAATATCGTTCGTTGGAGACGGATCCCAATTAACTGGTATAGCTTCTAACCTTCACCAGGTTGTCGAAAATGGGAATGTAACTTCAAACACAGTTCAATTTACTAATGCTACGACAGGTTTAGTCGCCACAGGGAATGTAGAAATTGGGGGTGAACTCACTATGACTGGGACAGGTGCTCTAACCGTTCCAAGTGGTACGACAGTACAGAGACCGACGACCCCCGTTAATGGTATGATCCGGTATAACTCAGTAACCGGGTTCATGGAAGCGTATACCGCACAGGGATGGGGGATCATCGCCCATCCGCCATCGGTTTCTGGTATTTCACCTTCGACTGTTCTTCTCACTAATACAGGGACACAAGTCTTCACAATTACCGGTGGGGGGTTTACTTCTGGATCGACTGTACAACTCGCGGGTGCAGATGGAACCGAATATACGGTGTTTGATACGACGATTGTTAGTGCTACACAAATGACATTTAAAATGGGGGTGGATGGGGCTACGGGTGGATACGATAAGGCGCAGCGACCTTATACATTTAAAGTTACATCCAATTCAGGTCTCGTGACACAGAGTTCTGCTACGATCGGGTTCGGTGGTCTTTCTTGGACTTCACCTGCAGGTAATGCCACGCTGAATTATGCAGTGGGAACTTCATCTACACAATCCCTTGTCGCTACAGATGATATAAATGGGAGTGACGTGACGTTTAGCATTGTTAGTGGAACACTGAATGGTCTTACCCTGGCGTCAGCGACCGCCTCTCCGGCTACTTTTGGGGGGAGTGCCACTGGTGCCGCTACAAATTCCGTAGTATTTCGAATTACGGATAATGTCAGCGGGGCAACCCTTGATAGAACCTTCAGTATTAATGTCACTGTACCTACTAATTTGTACACGTTTACAACACACACGTTTACACATTGTAGCGGTGATACGAGATACGGTCCACAGCTCGGTGATGCTTTATCTGCGTATGGTAACATAAGTCCATGGAATAACACGAACCTTTTTAATATCACGACACGTGGATTCCAACTCTGGAAGGTTCCTGAAACTGGGACGTATCGGATAACCGCATACGGAGCGAAAGGTGGTGAAGAGTCGACATCTGCGGGGTCGTATAACAACACACCTGGTAACGGTGCCTATGTTAGGGCTGATATTGCCCTGACTTTGAACACACAGGTCGTCTTTATCGTAGGACAAAAACCCCCCCAATCAACGGATAACTATAGATCCGGTAGCGGCGGTGGTGCGACGTGGGTTCTTAAAGATGGAACCTATACGAATAACGCTGATGTATATATGGTTGCGGGTGGTGGTGGAGGCGCTGGACCCCGACATTTTAATGCTGGAACATCTGGTTCCGCGAACGGTTCGTCGCAGGGTACGTTAGGTGGGGGTGGTACGTCTCACTGGAATGGTAACGGTGGTGGAGCTGGCTGGACAGCTGATGGCGCTCCATCGGGAGCACGTGGCGGTGTCAAGCCAAGTGGTGGAGCTATGGGTGGTACAGGAACAACGCACGGAGGTTTTGGTGGTGGTGGAAGTGAATCTGGTGATTCAGCCGCTGGTGGTGCTGGTGCTACGGGTGGGCGAGCCGCGTTGGCGTATAATTCTACAGGTAGTAACACAGCAAGAGGTGGTACATCATACATCACGACAACTGCAACGAACCGTACTTTCTTAGGTAATCATTCGACTGATAATGGTTCGGTTGTTGTCGAATTTCTTCCATAAAATGTTACTATATACTAAATGCTTGCCCAAGTATTGGAAGTCATGTGTCCAGGTATACCGTATACATCCAGTGGTACATGGGAAAGTGTTGTTTTTAACGATGGAAACTTTTACAAACCAACCGACGAAATGTATGAATTAACACTGTATCAGTTAACACACACCGAAGCTATTAAAAAAATGCGGGAGCGACGAGATACTCTACTCGATAAAAGTGATAAGTACATGACGCATGACTACCCTCATAGACTCGAGTTAGATGCACAAAATTGGACCGTGTATCGTCGGGCTCTTAGAGATATTCCAGTCACGGCTCGACCCACGTTAGATGAAGACGGTAATCTCGTGAACATGGCATGGCCCATACCACCCCAATAAAAAAATTTCCTCCAAAGTGCCGCCCACTTTGTAAGAACCAGAGTTCCAAGTGCGAAGCACTTGTCCCGTATCAAATGACTTCATCACTTAAAAAAACCTCCCCAAATAGTAGATATGTCCTATTACGTGACGAATGATAATTCGTTCCTGGATATCAAGAACGCACACCTCAGGGTAACGAGCGGGAACGTATACGCGACAGGGATCGTCACCACCGCAAATGTGGAGGTGGGTGGGGAACTCACTGTGACTGGGAACGTGGTTGTGGGAGATGACTTGACCGTGACTGGGAATGTGGTTGTGGGAGATGACTTGACCGTGACTGGGAACGTCGCTGTGGGAGATGACTTGACCGTGACTGGGGACGTCGCTGTGGGAGATGACTTGACCGTGACTGGGAATGTGGTTGTGGGAGATGACTTGACCGTGACTGGGAATGTGGTTGTGGGAGATGACTTGACCGTGACTGGGAACGTCGCTGTGGGAGATGACTTGACCGTGACTGGGAATGTGGTTGTGGGAGATGACTTGACCGTGACTGGGAACGTGGCAGTCGACACAGATACCCTTTTTGTCGATTCTGTGAATAATAGGGTTGGGGTGGGGACGACGAGTCCGGGCGCGGAACTCCACGTCGCGGGAACTGGGGCCATAGTCCTCCCAAGTGGTACGACGGCGCAACAACCCACGGGTGTTACAGGTATGATTAGGTTTAATGTAACTATGAAAAAGTTGGAATTTTACACCGGAACAGTGTGGTCAGTCATAGGTAGTGTCAATGCTATAGGTGGTACTGTAACAAATGTGGGTGGATACACAGTTCACACATTCACATCTTCGGCGACGTTCACGGTGATTTCCGGTGGTGAGGTTGAGTACCTCGTGGTCGCAGGTGGAGGTGCTGGTGGGACTGACAGGGGAGGCGGAGGAGGTGCTGGTGGTATGCTCACCGGAACAATAACTATAATTCCTGGTTCGTATACTATTACGAGGGGTGGAGGAGCGGCACCGGTTACGGAGTATGGAACCAGTTCTGGTAGTGCTTCATCCATTGGCTCATTGATAACTACAGTTGGTGGCGGTGGCGGTGGCGGTGAAGGTGGTAATGGTGCTACTGGTGGCTCCGGTGGAGGTAGTGGATACGGGGGTGGGGGATACGGGAGTGGAACATCTGGGCAGGGTAATAGAGGTGGTTCTGGATATAGTGGAAGTGGTTACCGGACAGCCGGGGGTGGAGGAGGTGCGGGTGGGGTTGGGGTGAATGGGTCTAGTAATGGAACAAATGGTGGTGTTCAGAGACCTGATGGTGGCGCTGGTATAGTGAGTAGTATAAGTGGTACGTCTTATTTCTATGCAGGTGGTGGTGGTGGTGGTAGATGTGATGTCGATAGCGCAGGTACAAATGGTGGTGGTAGTGGTATCGGTGGTTCGGGTGTAGGTGGTAATGGTACTGCGACGACAAACGGTAATGGATATAACGGTACAGCAGGTAGGGGTGGTGGTGGTGGTGGTGGTGGTCAGACCGGTACCACCTCGTCAAATGGCGGTCTCGGTGGCTCGGGAATTGTGATAATAAGATATCTCAGCTAAACATATAGAATGCCTGAATTTGCAGAAATAAATACACAAACCAACGAAGTTCTTCGAGTCATAGGAGCGAAGAGTAAACTTTGGTGTGAGTATGAATTAGATGGAACTTGGTTCAGAACCTATGAAAACACGGAAGGTAAAAACTTTGCGGGGATAGGGTTTACGTACCATCCAGATAAAGATAACTTTTCACCCCCTCAACCCTATCCTTCGTGGACTCTCGACGACACGTGTACATGGCAACCCCCAATCCCATACCCTTCGGATAATAAAATGTATACATGGAACGAAGACACCCAATCATGGGATGAGGACGATCTCCTCACGTAAAACATACGGCAGTGTAATTTCTTGTTTCGACCTTTGTTGACCTTGGTACATGTATTGTGAACTCGGGTCATCGTAACTTTTCTTAAACACGACCGCTCGGTCATTATAGTACCGCCCATCCCCAGATTTGTAAATGTATGAACACCTCACACACTTATCGTTTACAAAGTCTTTTTCAGTTATGGGAGCGACCGGTTTTTGGTCTATCAAGTCACCGACTGTCTTCAGGATAGATTTCATAGCGGTCGGCTGGTTCCCTAGGGTTCCGTGAAGATCCTTCATAAATCCTATTATGAGGGGTCCTAGTTTCGTTTGGTCGAGACCTAGTAATTCGAGTTCCGTCTCGGTATGTTTTACGAGACTTTCAATCCACTCGGTCATTACGTATGTATAAAGCCATTCTTTTAAATCCCCCCAAATAGTAGATATGTCTTTGGAACAGACGATAGGCAGCCTCAGATTATACGGGGGCGACCACCCATACACGGTCGACTGATGTGATTGAGAATGAACTGGACGCACACGGACAGATCCAATGGGAGGATCACTCCACAGAGACTGAGAAGGCATACAAAATCAGGTACTTGGATGTTTCAGGTACCCAAACAGATTCCGCAAACGCAGTACATATAGCAGCCTTCGTGGGGTGCACATATCATTGTGGCTGATCACACCTAATAACACGTAAATCATTTCTTACGCTATATTAGATGTCTGTCAATAGTTTGAATACGTTCCTGAATGTGAAAGATGCCCACCTTCGGGTGGTTTCAGGGAACGTGTATGCGACAGCTATGAATATCGGGGGTATAAATGTTGATGTTGCCCACGGTCTCCAGAGCGTCACCGATCAGGGAAATGTCACATCAAATACACTTCAGTTTTCGAACGCGACCACGGGTTTCGTGACTACCGCAAACATCACGGTGGGTCGCGATCTCACCGTTACAGGGAATGCCCTCGTTTCCTCGAATTTAACCGTTACGGGGAATGTCACGGTCTCGGATGACCTCACAGTCACGGAAAACCTTCTCGTCTCCAACAATTTGACCGTCGCGAAAGATGTGACCGTCACCGGGAACACGTTCTACACCAGTCCCATGTCAATCTCCGTAGATTCCAACGTGGTCGCCGAATACACGGGACCCCACGAGAGACCTCTGCGGAAGTACCCGGAGGTGGCTATGACTGGACCGACGTCTGGGGGCTATACGGTGACAACAAGTAGCATACGGACCGCCAGTGGTGGTCATTCATTTGATGGATATAATGCATTTGATAATAATATAAACGTCAGTTATGCATCACCGAATAGTTACAGTTGGGTTCCAGAAACAAATTCAAATTATAATTCATCGGGAAATGTATACAATCCAAGTGTTGATACCCCTACTAGGAATTTAGGGACAGGTGCCGTCGACGGTGAATGGATCAAGTTGGAGTTACCAAACAAAATCAGATTGGAACACATGAAATTGGCCTTCGATCAAACAAATGACCCAACTCGTGCACCGAAAGATTTTTTAGTTTATGGATCGTATGATAATGTAAATTGGACTGAACTTCTTTCTGTAACCGACGCTATTTATGTGGGTAGTTCATCGACTATAGCGGGATATACATCCCATGATGTGAAAAATACAACGTTCTATCAATATTTCGGTGTAGTCGTCACGAAAATTTCTGGTCAAAATAATTATTTCCGTATATTTGAACTCGAATACTACGGCCACGAAGAAGGCAGTGCCTCCCTAGACACCACCCTAAAGACCGTGTACAACGTGCCGGCGACCACGGGGACCCAGTTGGAGGTCTACTATGATGGGCGGGAGACCTCAAGTTACCCGGGCTCGGGGACGACGGTTACTGACCTGGCTTTACCGGCGAATAACGGAACGTTAAATGGTGGGGTCGGGTTCGATACGGAATATAAGGCGTTTACGTTTGACGGGACCGATGATTATATCAGTGCGACGTATCCATCAGTGGCAGGTGATAATATTATTACCATGAGTGCATGGATTTTAGCGACTGGTACAGGTAGTGGTGGGAGTGCTGCCACCGCACTTTATCTAGGTAATAGTTACGGTTCAAATTCTATTGGAATAGATATCTATGATAATGGTACTGTATATTGGTATATGGCCGGTGGTTCGTATATACTTTTTAACTCTCCAAAAGTTCCCCTGAATGTAAAAAATCAATGGTTCCATGTTACTGGTACGTATCAAACCATTAATTCGGTCATCGAAATGAAATTTTACGTAAACGGTGAAGATGTAAGTAGTTATGGAACATTTGTATCCAATGGTTCGTTGAGTTTGGTCGGTAATGATACACTTTACATAGGTAAACGAGCTGGTGTAACCACCATAAATTGGAACGGTTCCATCGCGAACTTCCGCCTCTACTCCAAGGCCCTCAATGCTGGGCAGGTCCAGGAACTCTACGATTACCAAAAAGACTATTTCTCGGGGTCCCGGTCCTCCGTGACCCTGTACAAGGGCCACTTGGGCGTGGGGGTCGCCGAACCCTCGGGCCAATTGGAACTCGCGGGAGATGCGCGGATTCAAGAGTATCCTCCTAGGGGGATGACCAACTTTGACACCTATATCGAAGGACATGGGGTGTTTTGTGCGAGTGTGAGTAGTTACTATACCCCCGGAGGTAGTTCCTTCACCCCATTCTCAGCGTTCGACCATAATAGTGTTTCCCGATGGGCGACACTTGACACGAGTGGATATACAAGTGGTGCATATACCGGAAGTGACAATTTTACAACAAATGGTGGGTACGTTGGTGAATGGATTCAATTGGAAGTACCATATCCCATCAAACTTCGTCATGTAAGTATCAACCCGGGAAATTACGCCAGTTCGCGATCAATACGAGCCGGGTATATTTTGGGTTCTACTAATGGTGTCGAATGGAATGTTATCACTAACTTTAGCGGTATAACGTATTCGGATGATACATTTACAACAATAGAAGCACCCGCTACATCAGCGTTTCGTTATTTCAGGATGGTCGTGACAAACGTTCAATCGACTGGGACTATGGTGGATATCACAGAAATCAAATACTTCGGCACCCCCGGTCCCACGATCCTCGACAAGGGTTCGCTGACTTTAGGGAGATCCCTCGATGTTCCCCGCATTTCGCGATACGACGTGGATACGGAAACCCCGAGACCCGAGAAGTTGGTGCTGGATTTCGATACCACCGTCAATTCCTCACCCACAGATATCTCGGGGAAGGGGAATCATGGGACGTTCGTGAACGGTGCCTCCTACTCCCCAGCGGATAAGGCGTTTAGTTTTGATGGGACGAATGGTAATATAACTGCTACCGTTACCGACGCCACTGGAGATTGGGTACATTCAACGAGTTATTGGTTTAAATTAAATACACTTACGAATGGGGATTATTTTCATTTAATCACGGGTGATTCGAGTAATCCATTTGGAACATTGATCTATTTTACCAATAAATTTACTATTACAGCTTATTCTAGTGAAGTATATGCTGATACATCTATCGAAATTGATAGATGGTATCACGTAGTCGTTGTTTATAGGGGTGGTGGATTGAGTGTGACGAATACCGATATATATCTAGATGGTATAAAAGAAACTATCGCCGGAAGCACTGTACACACCCCCGAATTAACTGGTACTTTATATGTTGGTGGTCAGGGTAATAGTGATGGTTTTGATGGCCAACTCTCAAACTTCAAACTCTACAACGTGGCCCTCGAACCCTCGGAGGTCCAAAAGTTGTACCGGTTGGGCCGAACCGGGCGGTCCATGGTCATCAGCGACACGGCCGTCGGAATCGGGAAAGTCCCTGAAGCTCAGTTGGATGTGAGGGGGAACTTGAATGTTGACGGTGTGATCAAATCAAATAGCCCAGCATTTAGCGCATACGAGTATGATGATTATGCTGTGACTGCAGCAGGGTATATAACGTTAGGAAATACATTTGTTAATCGAGGTGGGTGTTACGATACGTCGACTGGTAAATTCACCGCACCTATAACTGGTACGTATTATTTCAATGCTGGCTGCCCGGTTAGGGCAAGTGGTGGGAGTGGCTTCTCCACTTGGACGTTCCATATAAACGATGTCAATTTTAATCCAACAAGTACTAGTCGTCCTATAGTGTATCAAAGAATTGACACCGGGACAGACCACCAGTCAACATCTGGAAGTTTGATGGTTACATTAAATGCTGGCGATACGTTCAGAGTAAAAGCAGACACCGTTCCATCACCTACAGATCAAAATTGGGGAAATGGATACGGTCGTTTCATGGGATATTTAATCTCATAAATAGATAGATGATCACCGAAACTATCGTACACATGGTGCCCGGTGTTCCATCAGTGAAACATAGAGAAACATGGGAATCTATACGTCTCCCCGAAGGCTACGAAAAACCCCCAAAAGAGGCGTTCGAAGCCAAACTCAAAGAATTGATCGATGCTCAGCCCCTAAAACAACTCCGCGAAGAACGCAACAGGCGCCTCGCCGAGGTGGATTGGATTTTCTCTTCGGATTACCAGATCGAGGATACACTTTATAAAGAATGGCTCGCGTACCGTAAAGCTTTACGTAACCTTCCATCTACAACAGAGGATCCAACTACTCCCGTATGGCCGGAAAAGCCGGAAGTTCCCACGGGCAAGACTGAAGGGATCCAGACCCCTTTGTTCGTGGCCACGTTAATGACTGAAAACAATCAGTTACGGTCAAAAGTAACAGCACTCGAGCGTAAATCGACGAAATTCGAGCTTGATATCATTGGTTTGAAAAGACGCATTCAAAAGGTAGAGACTTAGAGAAATCACACACACTCTTCATAAGTATGGATACTAGTATTGAGTATATAGGTCTTGTGAGTTCCATTTTAATTGCCGTCATGTTCGTACCCCAGATCGTACACGTATACAAAACGAAAGACACGGATGCTCTCAACTATACATTCCTGGGTACGAATATAGTCGCAAGTATACTGGGTCTCGTATACTCCATATACTATACGGTAGTTCCTATGATCGTGGCAAACACGTCGGCCGGTCTTTTTTCTATATCACTCATCACGATGAAACGAGTAAATGGGCTTAAAGAACAGTCACCAGTATAAGATGGGAAGGGGCTTCCCCTGTTCTCTCATAGCTCAGTTGGCAGAGCGCGCGACTGTTAATCGCGAGGTCATCGGTTCGAACCCGGTTGAGAGAGAACAACACCTTTTACGAATGAATCCCATCCGTAAAAGATGTTTACTAAATATAGATGAACCAGCATATCCTAACAGGGCAAGTCGACATTACGAGTAATTTACTCGTCGGGTCGTCACACTTGTTTGTCGATACCACGAATAATCGGGTGGGTCTCGTCACCACCGACCCACATGCAGGGTTACACGTAAACAGTAACGTATATGTCAATACAGATTTACGGGTAGGTTCGCAAATCGAAATAAACGCAACACCCGGACGCATAAAAGCAGCGACGTTCGAAGGAGATGGGTCACTTTTAGTGAACGCCCCCGTCGGATCACTCACAGTCCACAGTACTGATACGGGTTTACCCGGTACGGAGGCTAGTGTCACGAATGAGGGGACACCCACAGCCGCAGAGTTTAAATTCGTGATTCCACGAGGTGACGTCGGTGCGACGGGTCTCGCCGCAACAGTTGCGGTCGATGGAACAACAGTAACCGGAGCAGCCGAAACTGACGCATCCGTTACAAATCTAGGATCTTCATCCGCTGCGAACTTTAGGTTTACGATTCCGAGAGGGGGCCAGGGTATTCAGGGAATTACAGGTACCGCCGCAACAGTCGCGGTCGATGGAACAACAGTAACCGGAGCAGCCGAAACTGACGCATCCGTTACAAATCTAGGATCTTCGTCCGCTGCGAACTTTAGGTTTACTATTCCGAGAGGTGATACAGGTGTTCAGGGTATTCAGGGTCCCGCCGCAACCGTTGCGGTCGATGGAACAACAGTAACCGGAGCAGCCGAAACTGACGCATCCGTTACAAATCTAGGATCTTCATCCGCTGCGAACTTTAGGTTTACGATTCCGAGAGGTGATACAGGTGTTCAAGGTGTTCAAGGTGTTCAGGGGCCCGCCGCAACAGTTGCGGTCGATGCAACAACAGTAACTGGAGCATCTGGGACGAACGCATCCGTTACGAATCTAGGATCTTCATCCGCTGCGAACTTCAAGTTTACGATTCCGAGGGGGGCTGACGGAACCGACGGAACCAACTATTTCACTTTAAGTGGAAGTAATATTTATAGGTCTACGGGTAATGTCGGGATCGGGGGTGTAGCATCCGCCACGAATAGACTCAAAGTACATGGTACC
>Ga0222647_1000755_pt1 | contig 12047 bp, 9 predicted proteins | sample AntAcemetagen333_FD_179864 | JGI IMG/M metagenome (GOLD analysis project Ga0222647, IMG submission 179864) | Saline water microbial communities from Ace Lake, Antarctica - #333 | ecosystem: Environmental > Aquatic > Non-marine Saline and Alkaline > Saline | place: Antarctica: Ace Lake | collected...
AAAAGCGATTCGGCTCGTCCGAGTTAGCCACCGTTTGCTCAATTCCATTGGCAATCAGTTTCGTCCGCTCATCTTTGCGGTATAATTCAAGTAGTTGTTCTAAGTTTTTCACGAGTGTAAAGGTAAGTGATTTTAATTTTTTTTTATATTAAAAAATGAATCCCAATCATTCATTTTTCGTTTAGTTTAAATTGAATTAGTTAATAAATTAACGTAATTTTGCTTTTGAGGCACCAAATTGTTTGAAACAAAAAATAAATAAATGTTGAAGTCTGGTTTTAAAGAAAAATATGAAGTGATTGACCTCTTTTGTGGAATTGGAGGATTAAGTCATGGTTTCAAAAATGCGGGATTTAATGTTTTAGCAGGCTATGATATTGATGAAACTTGTAAGTTTGCATTTGAGTATAATAATAATGCTAAATTTATAAGCAAAGACATTAAAGACGTTACTTCAAAAGATATAGAACAGATATACTCTAAAAATTCCATAAAAATATTAGTTGGTTGTGCACCTTGTCAGCCCTTTTCAAATTATTCTCATAAAACGAGTTTAAGAAACGAAAAGTGGCAATTATTATACGATTTTGGAAGATTAATAGAAGAAGTACAACCTGATATTGTATCAATGGAGAATGTACCGGGACTTCCTAAATTCGATAAAGGAAACGTATATAAAGATTTTATAAAGATTTTAAAAAAACATAATTACGAATTTTCTGATGAGATAGTGAATTGTCCTGACTATGGTATTCCTCAATATCGAAAACGATTTGTTTTATTAGCTTCTAAATTGGGAAAAATCGAATTAATTCCTAAGACACACACGCCTAATAATTACGTAACAGTTGAGGAAACGATTAAGAAATTAGAACCATTAAAACACGGAGAACAATCAAAAACAGACTCCATACATAGAGCAAGTAGGTTGTCCGATAAAAATCTAAAAAGAATTCGTCAATCTGTTCCTGGTGGAACATGGAGAGATTGGGATGAAGATTTATTACTTGAGTGTCATAAAAAAGATAGTGGAAAAACTTATGTTAGTGTCTATGGAAGAATGGAATGGAAAAAACCGTCCCCTACGATGACGACTCACTGCAACGGACTTGGAAATGGTAGATTTGGACATCCAGAGCAAGACAGAGCAATCTCGTTAAGAGAAGCAGCATTGTTTCAAACATTTCCTATTGATTATCAATTTGCGAAGAAAGGAGAACCGTTTCAGGTAAAAACAATTTCAACACATATTGGTAATGCTGTTCCACCTCGTTTAGGCGAAGTGATTGCTAAAAGTATCGAAATTCATTTAAAACAATATCAACTAAATAAATAAATATGAATGATTTAACAGAAGAAAAAAAAACTTTAATTGAGGAAGAAATTATAAAACTCTCAAAGCAGTATAATTACAACAGACAAGATTTTCCTATTGAATTAGTAATTAGAAAGTACTCCCCAGAAAATGAGGAAGAACCAACTTTATTTATTCCTGAATACCAACGAGCTTTAGTGTGGAAGCCTGAAATGCAATCAAAATTTATAGAATCTCTTTTTTTAGGAGTACCAATTCCTCCTATCTTTGTTTCTGTTATTGATTCTGACGGAAGATTAGAAATAATAGATGGTTCACAAAGAATAAGAACAATTAATAACTTTATATCTTCAAAATTCACATTAAAAGGTTTAGAAAATTTAGAATTATTAAATGACCTTAAGTTTAGTGACTTATCAATATCAAGACAACGTAAATTCAAATTGATTAATATAAGATTTAATGTAATTACAGAAGAAGCTGATTTGGCAGTAAGAGCTGATATTTTTGATAGATTAAATTCAACAGGTGAAAAATTAACACCAAGTCAAATTAGAAAAGGAGCATTCACTAATAGTGATTTCTATCAATTTGTTTTAGAAATGTCGAAAATTCCAGAATCTTTTAAAAAACTTCCAAAGAAAAAATTAATAGCAGGAGAAGCAGGAGAATTAACACTAAGATTTTTTGTTTATTCGGATATTTATAAAGAACATAAACACGCTGTTGCAATGTTTCTTAATCGTTATGTGCAAAATAAACAATCTACTAATTTTGATAGAGAATCATTGAAATCATCATTTTTAAATATGCTTTCTTTTGTTGAAAATTATTTTCCCAGTGGTTTCAATAAAACATCAACAAGTAAAGCAATTCCTCGTGTAAGGTTTGAAGCAATTTCTGTTGGAACACATTTAGCTTTGCAAGAAGAACCTGATTTAATTCCTGAATATATGGATTGGTTAGATTCAAAAGAGTTCAAAAAAGAAACAACATCTGATGCAAGTAATAATCAAGGTAAACTTGCACGTAGAATAGAGTTCGTAAGAGATTGTTTATTAAATACAATTAAAAAAGATGACTTAAATTATTAATCTATGATTGACGCAATAAATGATTTTAAAAAAACTAAGTTAGAAATTAATAAATATTTTGATTTTTTAAAAACCGTGAATGACCTAAGTATTGGTATTCCTCATATTCACTATCCTATAGCTCCAAGTATTCCAAGTTATAAAATAGATGAAGATGTTTCTAAAATCTTAAAAGCCAATGCTTTTTTAATGTTATATAATTTAGTAGAAGCAACTATTAAAAATGGTATTTGGGAGTTATTAACTAAAGTTGAATCTGAGACAATACCATATAAAGACTTAAAGAAAGAGCTAAAAAATATTTGGTTAGATAGAAAATTACAACTTGAATTTAAAACTAAAGATGAAACTGTTATCAAACAATTATCTAAAGTTATAGATACTGTTTTGGAGGGAGATTTAACTTTTTTTAGACATAAGCGGCAGATTAAATTTGAGAGTGGAAATTTAAGTATTGAAACAATCCGAGAAACATCAAAAAAATATGGTTTTTCTCCTGTTAATATTACTCATAATGACCAAAAGGATGCTTTTCAAAAAGTAAAAACCGAAAGAAATAGTTTGGCACATGGTGATAAAACATTTTCTGATTGTGGTAATAATTATTCATTTTCTGAATTAGAAGCCTATAAAAATTATGTATTTGAGTATTTAGAGAAAGTTTTACAAAGTATAGAAACTTTTATAAATAGCCAAGGATATTTACAAACTACAACTCTTTAAAACAAAAAATCCCACAAACCCTCAATTTTCTTCGCAATATGATACGCCAACAAAGGCGGCACAGCATTTCCAACTAATTTATAACCTTGCGACGGACTTAATAAAAATTTCTTTCGACTATTTTGATTTGGTTTTGAAGGAATAACAAAATCAAAATCATCGGGAAAAGTCTGGATTCTTGCACATTCTCGAAGCGTTAAACGACGCTCTTTTTTGCCACTTTCTAATTCTTCAACGTACTTTCCTCCATTTTCTAAAGAAAGTCGTCGAAACTCAATATTTCCATGGTGTTCTGCCCGAATTGTCGGTGCTAAATTATCCAATTTCACCTCAATTTGTCCTTGACAATGTTTTCCCATAAACTTTGCTTTTGAATAATATTTTTGAGAAAAATCATCTGACAATTCAGGTTCTTTTAAATCCTTTAAAATCGCTTTCGTAGGAACGGATTTTTGCATTAAATGCTCGACTTTTGAATAATGTAATTCGCCATTAATTCGATGCGTAGCCGTTGGATACGGACTTTTTTCTGATGGAATATTTGGAGCTTGTAAAACTTTTAAAGCTTCTTTTGTTAATGCCGATTTTTTCAAACCAATAAAGAAAATTCTTTGTCTTGATTGAGGAATACCAAAGTTTGCGGCGTGTAAAACCTGTGGCGTTAAAACCAAATAACCGTCACCATCAATACTCGAAAAATCTTGTTGAATGATATCTTTTACCTGTCCTAAATTGGCTAAGCCTTTGACATTTTCAGCAATAAAAATTTTCGGTTTTGTAATTTCAATAACCTCACGCATCCACATGTATAATTGTCCACGATTCGTAACGGAAGGCTCGTCATTTTCAATGATTTTTCCATTATGACTTTTGTGAGAATTGAATCCATTTCGCTTACCGGCAACGCTAAAATCTTGACAGGGAAAACCGCCAGTCACGACTTCAATATTATTAGGAAAAACTGCTTCACCAGATTGATGTTTTTGGACAAAATCTACGATACTTCCCAATCGAAAAGTACCATTCAAATCGTAACCTCGCTTCTTTGAAAAATACTCCTTCCACGCAATTTCTGCATGAGCGTTGATATCGTTCGCAAAAACTGTTTCAAAAATGTTTTCAGCTAACAAAACTTCATTTTCCGATTCGTCGATAACCCAGTCTTGATGGATTTGGCGATTTACTAATGATTTCGGCACTTTGAAGTCACCTTCAAAACCAATATCCATTCCACCGCAACCCGAAAAAAGTGATAACAACCGTTTTTTCATTTACCAATAATTTTATTAAAAAGCACGATTATCAGGTTTACCACTATTTCCAAACGGTAATAAACCCAATTGCACCAAAAAATCACTACCGCTCCACCATCACTTCCTCCACAAAAGCCTCCCATTCCTTAAACTTACCAGCTTTCATTACCCGAGGAAATTTATTTTGTCCGCCCATTTTACCATTTATTTGATGCCATTTATAAAAAATATATGTTGGAATAATTTCTACGATAACATCTTGCAAAACAGCCGTTCGTTCGGTTTCATAATCAGCATTGAGGACTTTTAGTGCAGCATCTAATTTGTCTCGAAAGACCGTTTTGTCAACGATATCATCACAGCCGATGTACCATTTATGAGCAAAAAAGTTATCGTGTCGGACACCAGCAACGGTAAATTCTAAGGCTGTAATATTTAATTCCTTAGCGACCATATTTACGCCATCGGTCATATTCATTACCGAAAGATGTTCGCCACAAATACTCAGAAAATGTTGCGTTCGTCCTGTAATCACGATTTCGCTTCTTGCCTTATCCACAAATCTGACGGTATCGCCAAGCAGGTATCGCCAAATCCCGGCATTCGTACTCATCAGCAAAGCATAATCCACATCTTCCTCTACTTCCGCAATCGTCAAAGCCTTTGGTTTGCCAATAATTTCACCATTTTCATTAAAATTATTTTCATTAAACGGGACAAATTCAAAAAAAACGCCATTGTTTAACAACATCTTCATGCCTTTTGCTTCCGGTCGAGATTGAAGGGAAACGTAACCTTCGGAAGCCAAGTAAGTATCAATGACTTTTAGCGGTCTGATTGTCAAACGGTCGAAGCTTTTACGATACGGCTCAAAGGCAACACCGCCCGAAACGAAGACTTCGAGACTGGGCCAAATATCGTGAATCGTGTTGACACCATGATGCTCAATAATGCGTTCCATGAGTAATTGAATCCAAGACGGAATACCGCCAATGATGCCAATATCCCAATTCGGAGCATTTTCTGCAATTTTTGCAATTCTACTTTCCCAATCCTTTTCCCCAGCGATTTCGAAACCAGGCTTATAAAACGGACGAAACCAAAACGGTACTTTACTTGCCGTAATGCCACTCAAATCTCCAACATAATAACCACCTTTGGGTTCTAATGCCGTACTGCCGCCAAGCAGCATAATTCCTTTACCGTACACACTCGGCGGTACTTGATAATTCGGCAAAATAGTGAATAATCGCAAACTACCACGGCGATGCGACCTAAGCGAATCTTGCGTAATCGGAATATGTTTACTCGGTGCACCCGAAGTTCCCGAGCTCAATGCAAAATATTTAATCTTACCTGCCCAACAAACATCTTTTTCCTCATTTAGCGTTCGATGCCACCATTGATTGTAAATCATATCGTAATCGAAAATAGGAATATTCTGTTGAAACCGTTCGGTAAGATTATCTGAGTTTAAAATTTCTTTAAAATTATAATACGCTCCAAAAGCGGTCAAAGCTGCTTTTCGCAATAATTTCCTTAGCGTTCGTTCTTGATATTCAATCGGAGTTAAGTTACGAAACTTCATATTCCGACTAATTTGTACACCTCGTTTTATAAATTTCCCGATGATAGGCATAGTGCAAATAACTTACGAATTCACCAATTGATTCATATTATGAAAATAGAAATCAATAAGCGAATTTTTCTTTATTACTAAAATCCGATAATAAATTTAAATACTTTATTTTTCGGGTAATTGCAAAGTTAGTTTTTGTATGGATTTTTTGAGAATTTATTTGGATAAAAGGGTTTTAGTTTCTAAATCAAAAATAAGAATTATTGATTTAGAAATTTCATTTTAAGAAAATCGTACTGCCGCTCACAAAAATCATATTACAAAAAAAACGCCTATTCACTTTGTGTGAATAGGCGTTTTCTATAAATCAACGTTATTTAACCCTTAAAAGAATCGGTAACGATAATCGTAAACTTCAGTTTGCTTGCGCAAAGATTCAACCAAACGACTGCCTACCTGACCTTTGGCAGCAGCAGCAGCTTGTTGTTTTGCTGTTGGCAAATCTGCTGGAGGCGTTGCTTCTGGTTTGAACGTTACTTCAATCACATAAACCGCTGTATTACCTGCGATAGGTGCTGAAACCTCATTTGTTTTTGTTTTTGCATTGAATACTTTACCGACTACTTTTGGCTCAGTTCCCATACCGGGAACGTTCAATGTTCCCATTGAAACCTGACTTGCGGTTTGAACCTGTGCAGCATTCGCAGAAGCAATAGCGTCTAATGTTTGACCTTTTTTGATTTTGGCCATAATCATTTCTGCTTTCTTCTGATTTTTTACAGCCGTTTCTGCTTGTAAACGAGTACCTGAATCTTCGATACTTGCCAAACCTTCTTCGATGACAGACTGCAAACCAATGACTGCAAATTTATCTACATAAACCTCTACACCTTTCTTTTCAAAAGTATAAACTTCATTAGAAACATCTCCTTTCTCAGCATCACCATACGCCCATTTCAAAATCTCACGAGCACCTTCACCTTCACCGATTCCTGCCAATCTAAAGTCATTTCTTCGAGTACCGATTGGAGAAGATTGAACTTCATAACCAGCTTTTTTAGCTTTCGCTTCCAAATCTGACAAATCTTCCAACGAAGCTGCAAATTTTGATGCTTTACGCAAAACGTCTTTCTCTGTATCTTGGCTCGGGATGATATTCTCCTGAATATAACCGACTTGATAACCGATTTTTCCTGAGCTATATTTATTTTGAACCTGCACGATATGAATACCAAACTGCGTGTTCACTTTGTAGTATTTTCCAACTTCTGCTTTGTAGAATGCTAAGTTATTGAATTCAGGAACCATCGCACCTGGACCAAAAACACCCAAATCACCACCTTTCACACTTGTTCCGTCTTGACCATATTTTACAGCCAAAGAATCGAAATTCGCTGTTCCTGCGTTTAATTCTCTCAATAAACTATCAATCAAAGTATTTGCAGCCAAATATTGAGCCTGAGCAACAGCAGGATCACCTTGCTGATCTACACGACGCAAAATATGTCTTGCTTTTACGGAATCCGGTACAACTTGTTTATTGATTAATTTAGCAATTTTATAAGTGCTACCATCTACGTAAGGAGCGATAATCGTCCCTACCGCAAGTTTAGCAATCGTATCTGCGATTTGTGGCGCAAGCTGATCTTTTGCTACAAATTCATCGCTATAAGTACCGTTTAGACTATTCACAATAAATAAAGAGTCACTAACCTCGTCTTCTTCCCATTTAACGATTTCCTCATTAAGGCTTTCCATAATAGCCACAGAATCTCCTTGAGTCGGTTGTACATTAAATAAAACATAGCTAAACTTACGAGTTTCTTCTTCACTCATAAATTTTCCTTTATTTTCGCTAATATAAGCCTTCAATTCTTTATCTGAAACTTTGATTTCATCATCATTAACCGTAGCGTATGGAACTGCCACGAAACGGAAATCCGCTTTTTGGTTATTCACATTGTGCATCATTTCTGCCATCCAACTCGGAGCATAAATTGCTGCAGTAGCAATCGTATTAATTTTTGATTCTAACCTATCTAATTTAATTTGCTCTGTCAAACCTTTCCAATAAGCCAATTCGTCTGGACGCAATTGTCCACCTTCTACTTGCTGACGAATTTGAGCCAATTGATTCATATCTACCTGACCCGTTTGACCACCAAATGCTTGACGAATTAACGGACTCAATGTTTGTGGATTTGGTCCATACATCAATTCGCTTAACTCATCATCACTCACGCCAAGTCCTAAAGCCTCCGCTTCGTTCTGAATCAATGCTTCTCTGACATAATACTGCCAAACACCTTCCCGAATCTGATATTGATCGGCTGTAGAATTACCGTATAATTGCTCTTGTCTGCGTTGAAATTCTGTAATAGAAATATCTTTTCCCGCAATTTCTCCAACCGTTGTTGAACCTCCTCCAATATTAGAATTGTTTTGGAGCATATCCATCAAAAGGAAACCGCCCATACCAAGACCAATAAAAACAATCAAAATCCAACTTCTCTGACGAATCTCACCTATAAGTGCCATTGTTGTATATTATACTTTTTAATAAAAAAAGAACCGAACGATTAACATAATATATGACGCATTCGTATTCTTTATTAATGTTGTTTAATTTTAAATAATTAAAACGCTGAAATGCCCTGAAATAGAAATTTTTTTAAGATTTTTACGTCAACGCACGCAAAAATACTTTTTTTATTGATTTAATGGAAAAATGTTTGAGTCTTTATAAATTTAAAAACATTATATCCTCCATTTTGACATAAAATTGTGTCAAAACTATCAATCAACTATCTAAAATCTATAAACATGAAAAGAATCACTACATTATTTTTTACTCTTTTTATCGCATTTTTAGCAAATGCACAAATCACGATTACCAGCAACGACCTTCCTGGAAGTGGCGACACCTTAAGATATAGTACCGCCGATTTCGATAATTTGACTGCAAATACATACGTTATTAATGGTGCGAATAGTATTTGGGACTTTTCACACCTCGAAGCAACAGGACAAGATATTGACGAATACAAACCATCTTTACAGACACCTTATGCAGGATTTTTCTTCGGTGCTGGTAGATATGGAAAATTAGAAGCGGATAGCATCGGTTTTGGGCAGTTTCAATTCGAAGATGTTTATCGTTTTTATAAAAATAGTAATACTGTATTTGAAATAGAAGGTGCCGGAATTAGATATTTAGGTTTTCCAATTCCGTCAGTTTATTCCGATAAGGACGAATTGTACCAGTTTCCATTAGATTATAATGATTTCGATAGTTCGACCTTTTCATACACGCTAAGTTTATTAACATTCGGCACATTGCAAACAAAAGGCTACCGTACCAATACCGTCGATGGTTGGGGACAAGTTACAACGCCTTACGGAATATTCGATGCGTTGCGTGTCACGACCGATGTTGTTTCTCGAGATTCTATTTCCGTCGGTGGTTTAATTGATTTCGCCTTCGATAATCATCAGCGAGAAGTAAAATGGATGGCAAAAGGCGAAAGTTATCCCGTCATGCAAGTTTCAGGAACGGTAATCGGTGACCAATTCTTACCAGCAGCAGTAACTTACCGAGATAATTATCGCACAATAGCACCCTCTCCATTCGCACCTTTCGCATCTTTTGAAGCAGATACGTTAACCCCTTCCGTTGGAGATACGGTTTCGTTTACCAGTACGACTGGCTTATTGGGCAGCAATACTTGGACATTCAATCCCGAAACAGTGACTTACGTCAATGGAACGGATAAAACCGCTATAAATCCACAAGTAATATTTGATGTCGTAGGCGTTTATGACGTAACTTTATCTGTAATTAATCCTTTTGGAAATGACGATAGCATCGCCTTAAATTATATTATGGTTTCCGCTCCACAAGAAGAACCAGTTATTGACGGTTTCAACATCTATCCGAATCCGACAACCGATGTTTTGAATATAGAATATACCTTAGCAGAAGCTGCAGAAGTCAATATTTCGATTCACGATGTTCAAGGTCGCCTTGTTTTTTTGTTAGAATCGACAGAACAAGACGCTGGAAATCAAAAAATGATTTTAAATCTTGATAATTATGGATTAACGACGGGCATTTATTTATTGAGAATCGAAACTGGCGAAAAAACACAATGGTTTAAAGTCATGAAGCAATAATTCAGGTTACGAGTTTTTGCGCTGTAATGTGATTTTTCCATTTTATAAAAAAAAGGGTTTCATCTTTTGGTGAAGCCCTTTTTTTGTTAGCATACGAAAACTATCTTTGTCAAAATATCGCAAATTCGTTCAATCATTTTATAAAAATCATTCAACGATACGTTCTAATTATCGTTATCATATCATGCACAAATTAAAAAATACATACCATGAAAAAATTAATTCTTTTTTTAGCAATCCTCATTATTCCTACTTTCGCAATGGCACAAAAAGGCACATTCAAAGCAGGATTAATCGGTGGTTTTAATGCCTCACAAATTGATGGCGATTTATTAGCGGGTTATAATAAATTAGGTTTTCACGGTGGCGCAACGGTTTCCGTACAAATTAAAGAAATGTGGCGACCAAGTATTGAGGTCTTATTTTCGCAGCAAGGCAGCCGAAGTTCTGCTGACGAAACCTTGATTTATGGCGCTTTCACTCGTTACAGTTTCGATTATGTCGAAATTCCAATATTAATGAATTACGTTGATGGTGGTTTTATGTTGAATGCTGGATTATCGTTTAGCCGCATGGTTCGACTTCGAGAATTGACCTTAGATGAAGTAGATTTAATTGATATAGAAGGCGATAATGTTAATAAAAACAATGTCAATTTATTGGCAGGAATCGGCTACTTTTTTAATGACCATGTTGGGATAGAATTACGCTATTCTTACGCTCCGTTTTCAGTCGTTGATTACAATAATTCCGCAACTTTCAGCAAACCATACGTCGTCAAATTATTGACTTTCCGAACGGTTTATATGTTTTAAATTTGAACTAAATATTCGGTCTTTGATAATTTGTACATTTCCATCCAGCGGGGTAAGTCCCTTTGGATGGAAAAAAATAATTTCACAGCAATTGCCAACAGCTATTCTCGATTTAAAATAAAAAAAATAACAATGAATAAGCCTCACAACGATAAAGACAAGCCAAAAGAAACAAATATCTTCTACAAAACTGCCGATTTTCGAATTCGTGCCAACGAAATTGATAGGAATGGAAAAATAGCATTTCCGAATATTGTTAATTATTTTCAAGAAACGGCTTGGCTACACGTCATTGATTTGGACCTCACGGGCGAAGAATTACTCCAATATGATTTAATGTGGGTTTTGAATCGCATGAAAATTGAAGTATTTGACTATCCAAAATTACACGAAACCGTCACCGTCAAAACCTTTCCTTCGGGGTTTGATAAGTTCTTCTTTTACAGAGATTTATATTTATATAATGGCGAAAATGAAGTCATTGCGCAGGCAACTTCTACGTCACTTTTGGTCGATGTGAATACACGAAAATTAGCAACAGTTCCCGATTTTCTGAAAGCAAAAGTACAAGAAATCGATATCGAAATTCCTCCTTTACCAATTGCAAAAGGGAAAATAAAACCGATAAGAGCGGCTGATTTTCAATCAAAAACTACTGCTAAATGGTTTGATTTAGATACCAATAATCACGTCAATCACATTCGTTATTTTAAATGGATTTTAGAAAATTTACCAAATATTGTTCACGAAAAACAACAAATTAAATCGATTGACATTATTATGAAGTCAGAAGCGACGTTAAATGACGTTTTGACGATTCAAGCCATTGATAATCAAGACGATACTTATACGCATCAGATTCTGAATGAAGCGGAAAAAGTTGTGGTACAAGCGGTTTCTGTATTTGAATGATTTTGCCGCAGCACGAAAGGAGTTTTTAATTGTTTCATAATTTTCTCTACTTTTGCGCGATTATAAATGAATAAACCGATGGGGTTTTCAAAACCCCATCGGTTTTTATTGATAGACAATGAAACAATATTTAGACTTATTACAAGATATTTTGGATAACGGTGTCGAGCGAGGCGATAGAAC
>Ga0222647_1000760_pt1 | contig 11953 bp, 8 predicted proteins | sample AntAcemetagen333_FD_179864 | JGI IMG/M metagenome (GOLD analysis project Ga0222647, IMG submission 179864) | Saline water microbial communities from Ace Lake, Antarctica - #333 | ecosystem: Environmental > Aquatic > Non-marine Saline and Alkaline > Saline | place: Antarctica: Ace Lake | collected...
ACAAAATGCTGGCAACAACGGTGCGCTCATCGTTTGCAAACCAAGGCCAAATATGCCTGTGTGGCAGCCGTATTTTTGTAGAAGAGTCTATTTACGAGCGCTTTAAAATAGACTTTGTTGCTCGCGTTAAGCAACTCAAAGTAGGACACCCAAACAATGCAAGTACAGAAATAGGTGCCGCAGTGAGTGCTGTTCACAGAGATAAGATAATGGATTTTATTGCTTTCGCGAAAGCGAACCCCAAAGAATACATGCTATTATATGGCGGAAACGCAATACAAGTAGCCGGCTACGAAAAAGGTTATTATTTAGAACCTACCGTAATTGAGGTACAATCAAACGACTGCAAACTCAACCAAGAGGAAATTTTCGGCCCCATAGTAACCATTATGCCCTTTAAAGATGAGCAACACGCACTCAAACTAGCAAACGACACTCGCTACGGCCTTAGTGCAACACTGTGGACAAACGACTTAAACCGTACCATGCGATTAACTAACGAGCTAGAGGCTGGAATCGTATGGGTAAATACCTGGTTAAATAGAGATTTACGCACACCATTTGGTGGCGTTAAAGACAGCGGTGTAGGTCGCGAGGGCGGTTTTCACGCGCTAGACTTTTTTACCGAAACGAAGAATGTTTGTATAGAATACTAATACGCTCGTTACAGATTTAGACAATGTCAACAAAATAGATGGTGTGTCAAATCCCAAAAGCATTATCAAAAAACAAATAATCTCCGCCAACATACCAAGTGTTTCGCTTGGCATGTTTGTTGGTTGAGTAAAAAACTGCCAGATTAAAGAGAAATATTTTAAATTGCACCTAATGTACGAGAAGATAGAGAGCGATAAATAATACCATATATTCAAATAGGCAAATGGTATGGTTAATATTTTTAAAGACCCTCGTAACTATCCGTTTTTTCTTAATAAACTAGAAGAACATATGGCCCCAATTTGTAAAATCATCGATTACTGTCTTATGAAAAATCGCTTTCATCTCGTTGTAAAAACTAACGATGTAGATGATTCTAAAATGTCTAGAGCCTTTGCAAACCTGTTTACAGGATATGCTAAAGCCTTTAATAAAACCTATGCGCGCTCTGGAAGTCTTTTTAAAAAGCCTTTTAAAAGAAAAATAATCACGCCTGATGTTTATCTCAAGAATGTAATTTTATGCGCACTGTACCCCTATAAAAGACGGATTTGTGGAAGACCTCATTAATTACCCATGATTGTCATATCTAGAAATACTCGATGATACTAAAACGTTTTTGGAACAAGACTTCGTTATCGGGCTGTTTGATAACGAATCAAATTTTAAAGCAGCACACAAACATAATTTAACCCACGCAGATTTTATACCGACTTTTGACAACAACTAACTACCACACCATCATCATAGGCGGCGGCGCAGCTGGATTTTTTACAGCCATTAACCTTGCACAGCGCTTACCCGATGCACAAATTGCCATCTTGGAACGCAGTAAGGACGTATTACAAAAAGTGCGCATATCTGGCGGTGGGCGCTGCAACGTAACCCATGCGCAATTTGAACCTAGAGAACTAAGCCTGAATTATCCGCGAGGTGAAAAAGAACTTTTAGGGCCCTTTCACAGCTTTATGACCGGCGACACCATCGCCTGGTTTGAGCAGCACGGCGTGGAACTAAAAATAGAAGACGACGGACGCATGTTTCCTACCACAAACTCATCGCAAACCATTATAGATTGCTTTATGACGCTTTCGCGAAAGCATAACATAGACCTACTCACAAGTCATAATGTGAGCAGCATTACTAAAGACACCACTTGGGAGTTGCAATGTGCAGAAACTACATTTACGTGTAAAAACTTAGTGGTTACTGCGGGCAGCAGCCCTAAAGTTTGGGAAATGATGCGTGGTTTGGGACACAGCACCGTAAACGCAGTTCCGTCACTTTTCACCTTTAACGCAGTGGACAAAACAATCACAGAACTTGCAGGTATTGCGACGGAGGCAAGCGTAACCGTACCCGAATTGAAAATAGCATCGCAAGGTCCTTTACTTATAACACATTGGGGTTTTTCTGGCCCAGCAATATTAAAAATGAGCGCTTGGGGTGCACGAGAATTAAGCAGCGTTGACTATAAATTTAACCTAGTTATTAACTGGTTAAACCATGTCTCAACACAAGATTGTTACGATAACCTGCTTTCACAACGCAGCAGCAAAAAACAGGTAGGAAACGAGTGGTTGTACGATGTCCCTAAAAGGCTTTGGAAATTTCTTGCAGCAAGCATAAACCTTACCGATAAAAACTGGGCCGACTGCTCTAATACCGATTTACGAAACCTAGCCAGTATGCTCACAGCAAGTGTTTATAACATTAATGGCAAGAGCACTTTTAAAGAAGAGTTTGTGACCGCTGGTGGCGTGGACTTAAAAGAAATAAACTTTAAAACCTTTGCTTCAAAAAAGCAAGAAAACCTATATCTCGCCGGCGAGGTGCTTAACATAGACGCAATCACAGGCGGTTTTAACTTTCAGAACGCATGGACTGGCGGTTGGATTATTGCGCAGTCTATTGTAGATTAATGCTTCACATGTGGCATGTAAGTCCCTGGTAATAATTATTCCTGTGTATCCGTTCTCCATCATAAGGTTATTTTAAAGCAGTAAGTTCATTGCTGGATTTTTATACCCCTGCCTAAGGTGAAAAAAATTAAAATTCGCGCTTATAATTAGGATATCCCCAGCATTTAATTAAGGAAAAGCAATGTTCGGTTTGAAAATTTCTGATAAGGGTCTTTGCTGATATTCCCTTAGCATAATAACTGGTAGGTTAACAAAGACCATTCGAAGCAGGTTTAACTCGGTCAAACAACTACTAGATACAAGCTGTACATGCTATTGCACAGGCACAAAGCCTTTGATCGCAACCGTTTGCGCATTCTTATCATTTATTTACCATTTGAAAAGGTAGCTTTCCTTACATTTAACATTCAAACGATTCACATTGAATAAGAAAACCATACTCTTGATTTTAGATGGTTGGGGCATCACGCAAGACCCAGCCATAAGTGCTATTGCACAGGCACAAACTCCCTTTATAGACAGTCTTTATAAACAATACCCGCATGCACAACTACGCACAGACGGGCTACACGTGGGCTTACCAGACGGCCAGATGGGAAACAGCGAGGTAGGACATATGAACCTAGGCGCTGGTAGAATAGTGTATCAAGACCTCGCCAAAATAAACAAAGCGATTACAGACGACACGCTTAAAAAAGAGCTGGTGCTTGTCGATGCACTTGCTTTCGCGAAAGCGAACTCTCGAAAAGTCCATTTTATAGGATTAGTGTCTGACGGTGGCGTACATGCCCATATAGACCATTTAAAAGCGTTGCTGGATGTAGCACAAGCACACGAGATTCCAAACGTTTTTATACACGCCTTTACGGACGGCCGCGACGTAGATCCTAAGTCTGGTGCTGGTCACGTCGCAGCTTTAGAATCGCACATTGCGGGTACAAACGCGCAGCTAGCTTCGGTTACTGGACGCTATTTTGCAATGGACAGGGATCACCGCTGGGAGCGCGTTAAAAAGGCTTATGACGTTATCGTACACGGCATGGGAATCCCAACGCATGACGCTGTTCAATCTATTCTGACAAATTATGAAAACGGCGTCACAGACGAGTTTATAGAACCTATCGTGGTTCTTAACGGGACTGAACCCGTTGCCGTTGTAGAAGACGGTGATGTTGTGATAATTTTTAATTACCGTACAGACCGTGGCCGTGAGCTTACGGAAATGCTATCTCAACGCGATTTTCATGAGCAAAATACGCATGCACTCGACTTGTATTATGTGACCATGACAAAGTATGACGGTAGTTACAAAAACGTGAAGGTTATTTTTGAAAAAGACAATCTTAAAAACACGCTTGGCGAGGTACTTGCTGCTGCGGGAAAGAAACAAATACGTATCGCCGAAACTGAAAAATACCCACATGTAACCTTTTTTTTTAACGGTGGCCAAGAAACGCCTTTTCACGGTGAAGAGCGCATTATGTGCAATTCACCTAAAGTCGCAACCTATGATCTGCAACCAGAAATGTCCATAGACTGCGTGGCAAACAGTATTATTCCTAAAATAAATGAGCAGGCAGCTGACTTTATATGTCTTAATTTTGCAAATCCAGATATGGTAGGTCACACAGGTTCTATGGCAGCTGCCGTTCAAGCGTGTGAGGCTGTGGACCTGGCTACAAAAGATGTTATTAGTACGGCAATAGCACAGGACTACACAATTATAGTCATTGCAGACCACGGTAACTGCGAGGTGATGATAAATCCAGACGGTAGCATGAACACTGCACACACCACAAATCCGGTACCTATAATCATAATAGATAAAGACATAAAAGAGGTACGTTCAGGAAACCTAGGAGCTATTGCGCCTACCATACTCAAATTAATGGGCATAGACCAACCTCGTGAGATGACACAACAACCTTTAATATAAAAAAATGAAAAAAATAGTTATGCTCGCGGCAGCTGTAACACTATTAGCTTGCGCCACTCAAGAAAAGACAGTTCCTAAGGGAGAAACTACATATGCTACCATAGAAGCAGAAGTTGTTGAAAATGCAAAACAAGAAAGCAAGTATGGCCAGATACTAGACGGTGATTTGCATGGGCTGCAAAACAAAGAGGCTTTTATGAATGCCCCTTTTAGCAACTGGTTTACGAGCGGTTTTGAAAACTACACTCCAGATGCAGAAACTGCGGCTGCTCTTCAAAAAGCGATGAAAGGAGTTGAAGTGCGTGCTTACATGGGAACCTGGTGTGGTGACTCACAACGCGAAGTACCCCATTTTTATAAACTTATAAACGCCATAAATTTCAAAGAAAAAAATGTCACAATGATTAGCGTTGATAGTTCTAAAAAACAACCAGAAGCGTTAGTAGCAGGTTATGAGGTCCTGCGCGTTCCTACCTTTATATTTTATAAAAATGGCAAAGAAATAGGGCGTTATGTAGAATATGCCCGCGAGTCTATGGAAGAAGATTTTCTTAAGATTTCTTCTGGGCAAGATTATAAACACTCGTATCAAAATTAGAGCGGTTGTAGTTCATTTAAAAAATCCTTTGTAAAGATTGTTAAAATCAGGTGCTTTCAAGAATGGCCACGGCCCTAAACTACCATGCGGTTTTTAAATATGTACTTATTGCATGTTGGGTTTTCAGGGGAATCATAGGTAATCGCGGGTTTTTTAAAAACCACCATCTTTTAAACGTGCTGCTTGCAGAAAATCAGAAGCTTTTATAGAATTCACTTTCTTAAATTTAAATAACCTGGGTCCAAAATCACTCCTATTTATTCATTATTCTAACTTCAACAAATTGACCTCTTCAAAAGTCTCTATAATTTCTTACGGTTTATAAGTTAACCATCACGCGTTACATAGCATGTCATTAAACTGCAACAACAATCTATGAAAAGACGTATCAGTATGGTATTTACAGACTCCATAATAAGAAACTGGGTGACTAGTTCGTTCGAAGTATGATAGGTAAGTTTGCTTGGACTGTTGCCTTTGCTCCCTAGGCTTGGACCACTATAATAATTGCTAAACACCGAACCGGCCATGTCGATTATCGCAGTTTTACTGATTTTGTACTTGCTGAAAATAGCGTCTGCTGCAACTTTCTAGAATCGGGATGACCAAAATTTTTTAAAAAACACACTGAAATCCCAGCTCAATGAGTCTGTTTTTCCATAACTTCCGTGGTACATTATTTTCCTCACCAGCTTTTTTAACTTCTTACTAGGCCTATTGCAGTTATTTCCCAAGCCTACCAATCTTTGCGAGTCATCAGTCTTGTTCCAACTATACAAAGTGTTCGTAGTAAAAGTGGACATGGTGCAATTGGAAACTACGCCTCGAGACTCTTAACAAGCTAGTATTTCTAACTATTTTTTTGAGCTCTGTTTCTCGTATTTCAAATCTCAAAGCGGTTAATTAAAATCCCCAATTTCACTCTGAACTCATCGGAGACTTAAATATGAGGGTAGGAAGTCAAAAATTCAGTAATTAAAATACCACTATGATTAATAACGGATTAACAGAACACTTACTTTTATACAGCAGCCGTTTTGTTAAAAACCAAAAGCGCATTACGTGGTTTCAAGGTAATTAACGGGTGGTAATCTATAAAGTCATGGACGGTTTTTAACTCAAACCGTTCTAGAATGCGGCGCAATACAAGCATAAGTTCCATCATCGCAAAGTTATTCCCAACACACATGCGCGGTCCCGCGCCAAACGGGAAATAGAAATCCCTATAGGTCTTTGCCTTTTCAGGCTCAAAACGTGCTGGGTTAAAATCTTCTGGGTTTTCCCACAAGTCTGCACGACGATGCATCTCATAAAACGACACAAGCCAGACGCTATCTTTTTCTATTTCGATGTCCTCGCAAACATCTTCTTCTATTGCAACGCGATCTGTAACATAAGCTGGTGGGTACAATCGCAGCGTTTCTTCGACAACCTGTTTTAGATATGGCATGGACATAAGTTGGCTCATGAGGTCGCCAGTTACTGGGCTTTCAATTTCTTTACAGGCTGTCGTAATTGTTTCTGGGTTGTGTGCCAATAGTTGTACGGCAAAACTTAAAGCATTTGCAGTAGTTTCATGTCCTGCTATAAAAAGTACGAGTATTTCATTTACCAGCTGGTCATCTTCCATATAAGTGCCGTCTTCATAAGTGCTGTGCAAAAGCATGTCCAGAAGGTCTCCAGTTTGCTTACCACTCAACCTGCGGTTTGTGATAATGGTACGTAAAATATCACGAGCCTCATCTACAAGACCGAGCGCATGTGGTATGCTGCTTGTTCCAGAGAGCCATTCTCTATCAAAATACCATTTTAACCAAGGGATACGCAGTTCTTTAATGAGCATCTTTTGTGCTGCCTCTGTAACCTCTTGTAACCTTGCAATCTTCTTATCTAGTTCGTCTATATCGCCTAAATCAAATAAACTTCTAGCAACTACCTTAAACGTGAGGTCGTTAAATATGGCATACACGTCTGTCACCTCGCCTGGTTTTATGCGGTCAAGCTCTTCTTGAATAACCACATCCATGGTATCCATTAGGTTTGCGACGGACTTTTTGTAAAATGCAGGCTGTATAAGCTTGCGGTTTGCACGCCACTTCTCCCCATTTTCGGTAAGCAAGCCGTGACCTATGTACTTACCTAAATCGTCTGTTTGTAGGGAAGATTTATTGAAGTTTTTTTGGTTCTTTTGTAAAATATATTGCGTGACTTTTTCGTCACAGGTAAAATGGATCATAAGTCCTGGTTTGGGACTTAGTTTAAAGGTATTGCCGTATTTTTTAAAGTTCTCCCTGTGAAACGGTAGCGGATTCTTGTAAATAGCCCTGGACTGCAATAAAAAAGTTAAAGCAGATATTTGCTTGATTTCTCTCATGATATGTCAAATAAACCGCCTAACGCATTTCCTTTGGTCTTTCCCAAGTGTTTGTATGCAAGTTCGGTAACCTCTCTTCCTCGCGACGTGCGCATAATAAAGCCTTGTTGTATTAGAAATGGCTCATACACCTCTTCTATGGTCTCCGGACTTTCGGACACCGCAGTGGCGATGGTCGTTAACCCTACAGGACCGCCTTTAAATTTCTCAATAATAGTTACTAAAATCTTATTATCCATCTCATCAAGACCGTGAGCGTCTACGTGAAGGGCTTTTAATGAATACTGCGCTATTTTGAGATCTATTGTACCGTCACTTTTAATTTGTGCAAAATCACGCACACGGCGCAATAAAGCGTTTGCGATACGCGGTGTACCACGACTGCGTCCTGCTATTTCTATAGCCGCCTCCTCTTGTATAGGAACCTTTAGAATCTCCGCACTGCGCGTAACAATGGTAGCGAGCAATTCTGTTGAATAATACTGTAGTCTCGACTGAATGCCGAAACGTGCTCGCATAGGCGCTGTAAGTAGCCCCGAGCGGGTAGTTGCTCCTATTAGGGTAAAAGGCGAAAGATTAATCTGTACCGTACGTGCATTAGGCCCAGACTCAATCATGATATCAATTTTATAGTCTTCCATAGCAGAGTATAAGTACTCTTCTACAATCGGGCTTAATCTGTGTATTTCATCTATAAAGAGTACATCGCGTTCCTCTAGGTTTGTTAATAAGCCAGCAAGGTCCCCTGGCTTATCCAGCACAGGCCCAGAAGTCACCTTAATGCCGACCCCTAGTTCTGCAGCAAGAATATGTGCCAATGTGGTTTTACCTAAGCCTGGTGGTCCGTGAAATAGTGCATGGTCTAGGGCATCATTACGTCTATTTGCTGCTTCTACAAAGACCTTTAAATTTTCCAAAACCTGGTCTTGGCCAGCGAAATCGTCAAAACTAAGTGGTCTCAACGCTCGTTCAACATCGTTCTCTTCATTAGAAAAGTGGATGCCCGTAGGATCTAAATTTTCGTTCATACTTCAAAGATAAGACTTGATTTAAATCCTTGTTACTATTTCATTGACAAGTTTTAATATAGATTTAGGATGCTACCAAAGCAAAAACAATTAATTTGTAGAAAAAATCAAATGAAACCTACAACGCAAGTGCCCGATTTACATTTACGTCTCATAAACGATACTGAATGGACTCTTAAAAAACAACAACCAGCATCATTTACCTTACTCCTATTTTATCGTGGATTGCACTGCCCAATTTGCAAGAAACAATTAGAAGACCTCGCATCCCATCTTGGGGAATTGACAAAGTTAGGAGTCTATGTCACTGCTATAAGCATGGACACGGAAGAGCGTGCAAAACAAACGGGGAAAGAATGGGCAACTGGTAACCTGCCAATAGCTTATAATCTCACCCAGAAGGATGCAAAATCCTACGGACTCTATTTAAGCAATGCCATAAGCGAAAAAGAGCCTGAACTTTTTAGCGAGCCTGGATTGTTTTTAATTAAACCCGATGGCAGTTTATATTTTTCTACCATACAGACCACCCCTTTTACAAGACCTAGTATAAGAGAACTAATTAAATCAATAGTATTTATACAAAAAGAAAACTATCCCGCACGTGGCGCCTATTAATCAGTACTCATCTTAAGAAGAAATTGCATGGATTACTTAGCGCGTTAATCAAGCGACGCAACTAAAACAAAATTCAAAATTCCCAAACAAATGATTAATTCATGACCTAATAATTTCAATAATAGTAACAAAAAAAGGGCTCTCACATGAGAAGCCCTTTTTTAACAATTCGTTATTAATGGTTCATTTCTTCTTCACCTACTTGTAACGGCACGTGTTGGGGAACATAATCCTGTCCAGGAATAACATACTCTCCGTCCTCATTGACTTTGGAATAGTCATAAGGCCATCTGTGCACTTCCGGAATAGGACCGTCCCAATTTCCGTGAATGTGCTTATCGCCTGTAGTCCATTCCAGTGTATTGGATTTCCATGGATTCGCCGGTGCCTTTTTTCCATAGAAAATAGATTTTACAAAATTATATACAAAAAACAACTGAGCAAAAGCAGTAGCTATAGCAAAATAGGTGATCATTTTATTCGTATCCGCAAGGTCGTCAAAATACGGAAACGCCGTGTTAGAGTAATAACGTCTAGGTAGTCCAGCCATACCTACGAAGTGCATCGGAAAGAATACTCCGTAAGCACCTATAGCTGTCAGCCAAAAGTGAATATACCCCAAGTTCTTGTCCATCATGCGGTTAAACATTTTTGGGAACCAGTGATACACGCCAGCAAACAAACCATAAAGTGCAGATATACCCATTACCAAGTGAAAGTGAGCTACTACAAAATACGTGTCATGAACATTAATGTCCAGTGTACTATCACCTAAGATAATACCCGTAAGACCACCAGTGATAAAAGTAGAAACGAGGCCTATGGAGAACAACATCGCAGGGTTGAGTTGCAAGTTTCCTTTCCACAAGGTAGTGATGTAGTTAAAAGCTTTGACTGCAGATGGTATTGCAATAAGAAGCGTTGTAAATGTAAATACAGATCCTAAAAATGGATTCATGCCCGATACGAACATGTGGTGGCCCCACACAATTGTGGACAAGAACGCGATAGCTAATATGGAGGCAACCATGGCTCGATATCCAAAAATAGGTTTGCGCGCATTTGTTGCAATAACTTCAGAACTAATACCGAGTGCCGGAAGCAGTACAATATAAACCTCTGGGTGACCTAGAAACCAAAATAAATGTTCAAATAACACAGGAGAACCGCCTTGATGTGCAAGCACTTCTCCTTCAATAAAAATATCCGAAAGAAAAAAAGATGTCCCAAAACTTCTGTCCATGATTAACATTAAAGCAGCTGCAAACAATACAGGGAAAGAAACAATGCCGATCATCGCAGTAACAAAAAACGCCCAAATACTGAGCGGTAGTCTGGTCATGGACATACCTTTTGTCCTTAAATTAATTACAGTTACAACATAATTAAGAGAACCTAGTAACGAAGAGGCAATAAAAATAGCCATAGAAATTAACCACAATGTCATACCTGTACCAGAACCCCCCATCGCCTGCGGTACTGCGCTAAGCGGCGGATAAATAGTCCAACCTGCAGCAGCAGGCCCTAGCTCCACGAAAAGAGAACTTATCATAATGACCGACGAAAGAAAAAATAACCAATAAGAAACCATATTGAGAAATCCGGAGGCCATATCCCTTGCGCCTATCTGCAATGGAATTAAGAAATTCGAAAATGTACCGCTCAAACCTGCGGTAAGTACAAAAAATACCATGATTGTACCATGTATCGTTACCAGAGCAAGGTACATATTTGGGTTCATAACACCGTCTGGTGCCCATTTACCTAACAACGTTTGAAATACCACGTTAGGCTCAGCCGGATTTGCTAGTTGCATTCTCATTAATACCGACATAGCGATTCCTATGGCACCCATAATAAGACCTGTAATGAGATATTGCTTAGCAATCATCTTATGATCGGTTGAGAATATGTACTTTGTTACAAAGGTCTCCTTGTGATGTTGGTGAGCTTCTTCGTGTGAGTCAGTTGCTATTGCGTGTCCCATAATAATTATTCAGTTGTGGCAGTGGCCGCTATTTTAATTTCAAATGTTTCAAGAGTAGATAACCAATTGTTAAACTCTTCTTCTGTTTCAACGACCATTTTCATCTGCATGTTGTAATGCGATGCGCCGCAAATTTTGTTGCATAGCAAGTAATACTCGAACTCATACGGATCTAGTATTTCAGCATCACTCGCTGTCCTGGCAGTTTCTTCATTTTTTTGTCGTCTTATTTCATTAATCTTACGAACCTTTCTATTCATAAACTCGGTAGATTTATAGTCCTCTGAAGTTGCGGTAGGTGTGAACTTAAATTGCGTAACCATCCCTGGAACCACATTCATTTGTGCTCTAAAATGTGGCATGTACGCAGAGTGTAGAACATCCTGACTTCTGAACTTGAAAAGTACGGGTCTGTTTACGGGCAAATGTAATTCCTGCGTAACAAGGTCATCTAGTCCGTCCTTATCAGTAGGGTCTATGCCTAACTCGTTAATACCTTCTATGTAGCGTACATTTGCATCACCTAATATTTTATCTGCACCACTGTATCGCACTTTCCATCCAAACTGATACGCGTAAACCTCTACTATCAGTGGGTCATCCTCTATGCTCGTATCCATAAGCTCATTCCAGGAAAATAATCCCCAAAGAATCAAACCAGCTAGTACTACCACTGGGACAGCAGTCCATATAAACTCTAAGCGATCATTGTCAGCAAAGAACAACGCCTTTTGACCTTTTTTTCCGCGATATTTATAAGCGAAATAGTGTAATAATGCCTGCGTTAAAAACTGCACAGTCATTATAACCACAGTCGTCGTAAGTAACAGCTT
>Ga0222647_1000762_pt1 | contig 11945 bp, 13 predicted proteins | sample AntAcemetagen333_FD_179864 | JGI IMG/M metagenome (GOLD analysis project Ga0222647, IMG submission 179864) | Saline water microbial communities from Ace Lake, Antarctica - #333 | ecosystem: Environmental > Aquatic > Non-marine Saline and Alkaline > Saline | place: Antarctica: Ace Lake...
GTCAATTCTAAAAATAGATATTCTACTTTGCTCAAAAAAAGACCATTTGGCAATGCAGGTTTCTTCTTTTCCGACTCTTTTTCTTGATTTAGAACTGCACGGAATTCCTCTAAAGTCATTTTCCCACTTCCGACCTCCAACAAAAAGAAAATGCAAAGTCGAATCATTCCTCGGAGAAAACGATTGCTGGTAATCGTGAACCGCAATCTATCCTGTTTTTTATTAATAAATAATTCACATTTCGTTATTTGACACAACGTATTATTGTGCAAATCGGGTTGCTTACACAATGGTCTAAAGTCCTCCGTTTCAAAGATAAGCGCCGTAGCTTTTTTCATCAGGTCAAAATCCAACACGAAATCGTCATAGAAGGAACTGTAACGAACGAGTATCGGATCTTTGTTCCAATGAATGAAATAGTCGTAAGTCCGAGCTACCGCATCATACCGACAATGTTGATTTTCGGTGACTTCGATGACCTCAAAAATGGCGATGCCGTCGGGTAAATTTTTATTCAGTCGAAATTTTAAATCGAATGTAGGTGCTTCGTCAAGGTTGATGTGCATGACGTATTGACTGGCGTGAACGCCTGCGTCCGTCCGACCGCAACCATAAGCCGTCACTTTTTTTCTAAAAATTTTAGCGAGTTTTCGCTCTATAACTTCTTGAACCGTTTTTAACGTATTTGTTTGTTTTTGCCAACCACTATAGCTGCTTCCGTCGAATCCTAAGTGTAGAAAATATCGCATTTGTGTATTTTGAAAAGTAGAATTATGCTGTGCTTTTTGAAAAGGTATCTTTTGAAATTCTGAATGTTGGTTTGATTGGTTTTTTGGTGGAGATAACATCTGTAACAACAAAGAGATGCAGATATTACATTTGTTTCTTAGGGACTTTTTTATTTATTTTTATATTAAAGTTTGCATATATGAGATTTATAATGTAAAATTGCATTACAATTAATCATTTATGATATATTCAAATAATAAAGTCAAACGTTTACTAAAATCAGAATTAGTAAAACGAGGTATCAAAACTGTTGATTTAGTTGAATTATTGAACCAACAAGGTTTAAATGAAACTAAATCAAGTATCACAAGCAAAATTAGTAGAGGTACTTTTAGTGCTGCATTTTTTCTTCAGTGCCTTTCTGTTATAGGCTGTTCAAAATTAGAAATTGAAACGTACATTTCAACTTTTGCAATAGCAGCAGAACCTATTGTCGAATATAAAACAAATTCAGATGAAAAAGAGTAACAAACTAAAATTTATTGACCTTTTTGCTGGTTTAGGTGGTATTCGATTAGGTTTTGAGCAAGCTTGTATTGAAAGAGGTATTGAGACAGAATGTGTTATGACTTCTGAAATCAAACCCTATGCAATTGAAACGTTGAAACATAATCATCATCATGAAAATTTCGTCGGTGATATTTTTAATATTAAAAATGAAGACATACCTCAATTTGATTTCTTATTCGGTGGTTTTCCGTGTCAACCTTTTAGTGCCAGTGGAAAAAGACAAGGCTTTGCAGATACGAGAGGAACTTTATTTTTTGAAATCGAACGAATTTTAAGGCATCATCAGCCAATGGGGTTTATTCTTGAAAATGTGGAAGGAATGGTCAAGCATGACTTAGAACATAAAAAAGATAAAATTGGCAGAACCTTAAAAACAATATTGTACAAGTTAGAAAGAGAATTAGGTTATCAAGTTTCTTACGAAACTTTAGATTCTGTAAACTTTGGAGTTCCCCAATCAAGGAAGAGAATTTTCATAGTAGGAACTAAAAGTCATAAGGTTTCTTTAGAACACTTTAAACCAACTTTCAAAGTAATAAAAGATGTTTTAGAAAGAGGAAAACCGACTATAGACAGCAAGTTCACTCAAAAATTGTTAGCTAAATATTCTATTAAAAACTTGTATGGGAAATCTATAAAAGATAAGCGTGGAGGAAGTAATAATATTCATAGTTGGGATATTGGTGTAAAAGGAGAATGTTCTGATGAACAAATTGATTTGTTAAACAAGTTATTTAAAGAAAGACGAAAAAAACATTGGGCGAAAGAAATTGGTATTGATTGGATGGATGGAATGCCTTTAACCTTAAAACAAGTCGAAACTTTTGCTCCGGCTAATAATTTATTTACAAGTTATAATTTGAAAGAATTGTTAGATGATTTAGTTAAAAAAGGCTATTTAAAATTTGAATATCCTAAAAAATTAGTAGTAGAAGAAACATCAAATGGAATTATAAAATCAAGAGTCTATGACAAAACAAAACCAAAAGGTTACAATATTGTAGCTGGAAAGCTAAGTTTTGAAATTAATAAAATTCTTGATCCAAATGATATTGCTCCAACACTTGTTGCTACTGATATGAGTAAAATTGTTGTTTCAGATGGAAATGGTTTACGAACTTTAACTATTCGTGAGGCACTTAGACTTTTTGGTTATCCTGAACATTATAATATACCCGTGAAGAAACAATTAGCTTTTGATCTATTAGGAAACACTGTCGTAGTTTCTGTTGTAAAAGCTGTGGCTGAACGAATTTTAGATGTTATTCCGTTAAATAGTTCAACGTCAAGAGTTGATGGAAAATTAGAAGTTACAGTTTAATTCCTGTGTTTGCTTTATATCTACTAACTACGTTTTCAAACCAATCATCTCTATATGCTTTGCATTGGTCATAATTGGGAAGAGTAGTGGATAAAGCTTTCAGGAAATCAATTTTACTGCTAAAAGGTTGATAAGACAATCTGTTTGAATACCAAGTGCAAGGACGTAAATTATAGATTTGTCCTCTTTTTATTTGTAGTTTGATTGGGTTTGGTCCCGATGGACTTGATATTTCCCAAACTTTCTTGAGCCAAATATCACTGATTTTGAATTTTGAATTTTCCATTGTATAACTTAAAATTAAATAATCAGCTTCAATCCGTTCTGGTACATTTAGTAATGAATTACAGTAAGAGTCAAAGTTTGCAATATCAAAAGCTGGACTTGCATTAGCATGAAATGTTTTGATTTCAAGGAAATTTTCTGCATCACTTTCAGATAATAGAAAATCCGGAAACTCTTGAGTATTCATTTTTGTGCGGAAATAGTAATTTTTGCTCTTCATCCATTCGCCAATCCATTCTTGTAAAAGATGACCAACCGCATCTTTACCATCATATTTAACTGAAATTCCTCCAAGAGTTAGATTTATACTACCAATCTTACCTTTGATGTCAAAATCTTCGACTAACTCTTTATGTATCCTTTGTGCTGTAACTTTTATTCGAGTATCCATTTCTATTATTTTATTATAAAAATGCGAATATAACTTTTTTTGGTTTAACCTAATACTTTTGTTCTTCTTGGTAATATTAAATCTTGTCATGTACATACGTTCGACCATAATTCATAGTCAAATGCACCCATATTCAATCATTTAAAAACCAACAATTGTCAAAGATTTACAAAAAACACTACGATTCTTATAAAAAGTTAGCAAAAATACTCGTTTACAATCGAACAAAATTACGAAAATAATTATCACGAAAAGAAATAGAGCTAAATCAAAAAATCTTGATGATTAAACCGTGTCGGCTTCACCTGTACCAGTTTATTACGATTTTTTCAGGGAAACCTTGCGGAAAACGGATACATTTTCTAATAAAAAAATAACGATTAATTACCTCTGAGTCGTTGTATTCGCAACATTAGAATTAATTTTGAAAGCCCTCAAATTCTGTATATAATCTTTTATAGATTGGTAATCTACAGACATACTTCATGTTTAATACTTAACATACCAATTCTCCGTTTTTTATTAGTTTTCAATCAAATAAAAAAAGCGATTCCGAAATTTAGAAGTCGCTTTTTTGCATCAATTACCAAACCCATTTAAACAATTTCCGCTTTCACTTTTTCCCGTAATTGCGACTGTATATTTTCAATAATAGTCGCTTTTCGTTCGTCAATTTGCGTAGCCATTGCAACTATTTCAGGTTTTAGAGGAATCTTTAATCCGATTCGGTGCTTATTTGACCATTGACTTAATTCTATAATTATTGGCACCAAATCTATGCCCCGTTCGGTGAGTCGATAAATGTTGAATTTCTTATTATTGGGTAATTTATTTTTTGTAATAATGCCTTTTTCTTCCAAAAGTGCCAACCGACTGGCTAACGTATTCGTGGCAATTTTTTCGTCAGAATTAGCAAAGTCCTTAAATGTTTTTTTATCAGATAACATCATATCTCTGATAATCAATAAAGTCCATTTGTCACCTATCAAATCTAACGTACAACTTATTGGACAATCGGAGCGAAAACTATTTTTCATCTTCTTTTTGTATCAAAATAACCTTAAAAATATAATTAACTAAAAAATCACTTGCATTTTTAAAGTTATTTCGTAATTTTACTTTAATAACAAAAGTAATCATAAAATAATTAAAAGTCAAGTCATGCAAAAGAAGGTATTATTAACAGGAATTTCAGGTTTTGTTGGACAACATTGTGCCGTTGAATTATTAAAAAATGGTTATGCGGTAAGAGGTTCAATTCGTAATTTGTCAAAAGAAGCGGAAGTTCGTAAAGGTATTGCGAAAGTGATAGACGCTAAAGATAATTTAGAATTTTGTGAACTTAATTTATTGAAAGATGAAGGGTGGGACGATGCAATGAAAGGCTGCGACTATGTGTTACATGTTGCTTCTCCATTCGTGACAACAGAACCAAAAGACGAAAATATAATCATAAAACCTGCGGTAGAAGGAACACTTAGAGCATTAAAAGCTGCAAAAAAAGCAGGTATCAAAAAACTTGTTTTAACGTCTTCCACGGTCGCAATGGCTGGAGATAAAAAGGTACAACGCCTGAATCAAGACAGTTGGACGAATCCCAAAACAGATAAGGTTTCTGTTTACATTAAAAGTAAAGTTTTAGCAGAACGGGCGGCTTGGGATTTTTATAAGAATCAAATCGGTGAACCAAAATTAGAAATGACCGTGATTAATCCAGGGCCAATCTACGGGCCAACTTTGACAGGGAATTTGTCGGGTGCATCTATGGATATGATTAAAAAAGTAATATCGGGTGAAGTGCCAATGCTTCCTAAAGCACATTATGTGATGTCTGATGTTCGAGATATTGCAATTTTGCACGTAAAAGCTTTGGAGAATGAAAAATCTAATGGGCAACGCTTTATCGCCACATCAGAAAAACCACATTCATTCGTGAGTATTGCCGCCACTTTAAAGAATAATGGTTTCGACAAAGCAAGTCCTAAAGAAGCACCAAGTTTTCTATTGAAGCTCATCAGTTTGTTCAGCAGAGATATGAGAGGGATGTTGCCTTTCATTGATGCAAACGTCAGTGCGGATACGAAAGCGACTCGTGAAACCTTCAATTGGGAACCGATTCCATTTGAAAAGACGGTTATAGATACAGGGAAATCTGTACAAGCGGCAATGAACCAAAATTAAAACTGGTTTTAAACTATTGATTTTACGAAAGAGAAATCGTCTTTGGAAGATTTTTTTGGTCTTACAAAGGCGGTTTATAATTGCTTAATCTGAATATAATCGCTTGCATTTACTTTTATAAAAAACCTCTTTTTTTTATGAGTGTAATAAATACCTCTTTCAATTTTCGAATAACAAAAATCCATTTTTCTCAAATTTTAACAGAACCATCTCCAACGAATTCAATTTATTCAGGTTCATGACATAAAAACGATGTATTTGATAGAAGAAAATTTCGGGTAAAGTTATGGTAAAAGAAGTCGACGCCTTGAGCATTAATTGCATTTTTTTAGGTAAAAGATGCCGCAACATTCGCAATAAATTTAATCCGATAAGGTCATTTATTTGTACATCTAATAATAGAATGTCAACGAATTGTTTGGATAGCAAAGGTTTTGCTTCGAGAGCAGTTTCATAAACGCCAATAAGTTCCGATTCCTTAACTTTACTGGTGTGTACTGTCAATGATTCACAAGGAAACAAAAAAAAGAGTTGCCCCTTTCGGGATAACTCTTTATAGCTTAAACTTTTTTTTATTTTGTAAACTATCGTTTAAATTGATAGTATATTTTTATGGTAAAATTACACCACTAATAGCGTGTACGATACCGTTAGAACCTTGAACATCAGTGACTACAATATTCACAACGTTTCCTTTTGCATCAGTAACTGTTGCACCTTCTGTTGTATTAATTGTGAAATCACTACCTTGGAAAGATTTAACAACTTGTCCATCTGTTAAAGTTGAAGACAATACATTTGCACCTGCAACGACGTGATATTTCAATACTGCTTCTAAAGTAGCAACATCAATATCAGCAAGGGTAGTCCAAGCTGGATTGCTATCTAACAATGCTTGAAAAGCAGCGTTAGTTGGCGCAAAGACAGTGAAAGGACCTGCTCCGCTCAAAATCTCTACAAAGTTTACGGTCAAATCTTCACGAGTTAAAGCCGCAACTAAAGAGGTGAATTCGCTATTTGCTAATGCTAAATTCACAACATTTGGAATTGCAATTACAGCATCTACTTCGTGAATGATTCCGTTATCTGCTGCGATATCAGCACTTATAACAGAAACAGCATTATTTAATTTTACACCACCGTCAACATTAACCAATAAGCTAATTTTGTTCTTAGTCGTAGTTTCTTCCGCTAAAGTAGCTGCGTAACCATTTGATAAATCAGTTGATTTAACTGTTCCTGCTACCACATGATTTAATAATATTTGCGTTAGTGCATCAACATCAACATCTTCTAATGCTGCACCATCTAAAAATTTAGCGAAAGCCTCATTGTTAGGAGCGAATACTGTAAATTCGCCGCCTGCGATTGTTGCGGTTAAACCGGTACGTTCCAATGCTGCTAACAAAGAAGAGAAACGCTCTGTGTTTGTCACAATGTCTGTAATATTATTTGCCGTTGATTCCTCATCTGGTTTCTGCTCAGCACAACTTGTAAAAAATAAAGTAGCACCTGACACTACTAATAAAAGAAATAATTTATTCATTTTAGTTCGTTTTAATTGTAAGATTTAATTTATGACATTTAGTCATCAGTAACTGGATAATACTCCTTTTGTTTACGAATTAAGACTTCTTTAACAAAGATATAAATTATTGGAAATTATGAGTTTGAGTCGAATGTGATTATAAGGTTTTCAATTAATTTTTAATCAATTAACATTGAGTATTTTGGCTATACGGTTAATGGTTTCGCAACAATTTGAAGTTCAACGGTTTATAAACAATTGGTCGTCAATATTGTCTAATTTTATGTAGTTAGTCAGTATTTCGAATCGCATTTATTATACGGTCTTTTTATCTTAAATATTTAAAAAATACCATTCAAAATATTGATAATCAATTATTTATAAAAAAAATAATACTCTAAAGAGGTAATAATTATATCCAAATATACGATTTTAGTAAAAAAAAGAAAATGATTGCATTTTTAGAAACGATTCGATTTAGAAATGAAACTTTATTCTATTTCGGGACAATTTGCTTAGCGTTAGCAATAATTTTATTTATTGCCAGTCGGCTTTCCGATTTACAAGTTATGGGCATTAATGCCTATTACAAACCGATAAAATTCTGTTTATCCATCACTTTAGTCGCTTACGCAATGGCTTGGTTTACCTATCACGTCAACGATATTGGAAATATCATGGTCTTCAATTGGGTGCTTATTCTCTCTTTAGGTTTTAGTGTTCTTTACATTATTTTTCAAGCCACAAGAGGTGAATTATCTCATTTTAATATCTCCACACCAACTTTTGCAAGTTTGTACAGTTTGATGGGGATTTCGGCAACGCTTGCGACTTTAGCCGTTGGTTATATCGGTATTTTATATTTTCAAAAAGATTTTCCTGAATTGCCAATTTATTACGTTTGGGCGATTCGGTTAGGTATTATTTTATTTGTCATTTTTGCTTTCGAAGGTTTCGTAATGGGTTCTCGTTTGACGCATACAATTGGCGGAAGCGATGGGGGAGAGGGCTTACCTTTCCTAAATTGGAGTAAACAATTTGGAGATCCTCGCATTCCTCATTTTATCGGAATGCACGCTTTACAAGTATTACCAATTTTAGCCTATTACGTTTTGAAAGATGTTTGGTTAACTTTTTTCGTTGCACTGCTTTATGGTCTTTTGGGCGTTTGGACATTGGTCTTGGCACTTCAAGGTAAATCACTTTTTTAAATAAAATTCGTTAAAAACCGTTTGTGTTATTGAAAAAAATCAATGATAGTTTATAATTGACAACTAATAATTAATTAATACCAAGGTTTAAATATCTTTTATGGTAAAAAACCAATAAGCTATATAGAATTGACCTATATTTGCGCCGTTATTTAATTAATTAATTTATTTGTTTGTTTGTTTGTTTTTCTGAATCATTACTGTATTAACCTTCATTATGGTTAACACAACAAACTTCCTTTTACATTAAAATTGACATGTTTTAATATGTCCAATATTATTAAAGAGTATTAGTTTCTAAGTGATAATAAAAATAGACAAATAATATTATTTTACAATTTATTATGAATACAGGTACAGTAAAGTTTTTCAATGATAGTAAGGGTTACGGTTTCATTACTCCAGATGATGGTGCAAAAGATATTTTTGTACATGTTAACGGATTACAGGATGACATTAGAGAAGGTGATAAAGTTGAGTATGATACAGAAGAAGGTCGTAAAGGCTTAAATGCTGTTAACGTGAAAGTAGTGTAATCATTTGCTTTTAACTTTACCAATTAATAAAAGGCAGTCTTGATATTTCAAGACTGCCTTTTTGTATAAAAAAGCCTTATTTTACTCCGATTATATTTACTCAAAATTAAATTCTTTAAGAATCATGGAAGAATTAATCAAGAAAATAAAAAGCAGCCAAAATCTAAGCCCAGAAGCGGAAGCACACTTTTTTTCTATTTCAAAGAAAAAAGACTTTTCTAAAGGTGAAATTTTAATCCGACAAGGCGACCACGTAAACCGCATATATTTCGTGACAGATGGCTGCATAAGGTCTTACTGCATTGATGAAAATGGTAAAGAACATACCTTGCAATTTGCAATTAAAAATTGGTGGATAAGTGACTATATTGCTATTCACGATGATGAAGCTGCAACGCTCACCGTAGAATGCCTCAGAGAATCAAGCGTTATCGAATTCAATGCTAAAAAAATAAATGAAATGTTGACCTTATTTCCTGAATATGAACATTTTCAGAGAAATCTGTTAGAGGGTCATGTCGTTAGTTTGCATAAGCGAATTTTGAATCAATTGCAATTAACCGCTTCGGAACGATATGATTTATTTTTAGAACAATACCCTGATATTGAGGAGTTTACTCGGAATTATCACATCGCATCTTATTTAGGAATAACGCAAGAAAGTTTGAGCCGTATTCGGGTCGAAAAGTTAAAAAAATAGTTTCTTACCATAGGTCAATTTTTATTCAAATCACTCGCCTTACTTTTGTGTCAAATCATTACATAGAAATTGTAATCATTTATCATATTATTCAAACCACATTATTGGTCGTTAGTATTTTATATGAAAATAGCTAACGTGATTTATGTGGTAAATAATTACTAAAAATACAAAAATGAAAGCATTACAAATAGCAAAATATGGTGAGCTTAAAGATAGTTTAGTCTTTAATGAAGTTGATAAACCAATCGTACAAGCGAATGACGTATTAATTGAGGTTAAGGCTGCGGCAATTAATCCGATTGACAAAAGTATTATTCTTGGAAATTTACAAGGTTTAATTCCGATTCCATTTCCGATTACTTCCGCTTATGATGTGAGTGGAATTGTCGTTGAAAAAGGAGCAGAAGTCAATAATTTTGAAATCGGAGATTTAGTTTATTCCAGAGTTCCTCAAGAACAAATGGGAACAATCGCAGCGTATGTTGCGGTAACGGAAATGGCAGTTTCTAAGAAACCAGGTAATATTTCTTTCGAGGAAGCGGCAAGTATTCCATTAGCGGGATTGACGGCTTTACAATCGTTGGAATATGCTGGTATAAAAGAAAACGATGTAATTCTTATTCACGCAGGTTCAGGTGGTGTGGGTAGTTTTGCCATTCAGTATGCTAAGGAAAAAGGTGCTTATGTTTATACGACGACAAGTACAACCAATGTAAAATGGGTTAAAGCACTTGGAGCAGATCGAGTGATTGATTACAAAACAGAAGATTATAAAACCATTGTAAAAGATGCAGATATTGTATTTGATACACTTGGTCAAAATTATACAGCAGAAGCTTTTGAAGTGATTAAGCAAGGTGGAAAGGTGGTCAGCGTCGCTGGTCCTTTAGATGAAGATATTGCTAAAGCATTCGGAATGGCAGACTACAAATTGCCAGAAGAATTAGCTAAATTAGTTGATACTAAAGGTGCGGCTTATAAGTTTATTTTCATGCACCCGAATGGTGCTCATTTAGGCGAAATTAAATCTATGGTTGAAGACGAAAAAATCAAACCAATCATTGATAAAGTTTATCCTTTTACTGAAAGTATTGCTGCATTTGAACACTTGGCAACAGGTAGAGCAAAAGGTAAAATTGTTATTAAAATAAATTAAGATTTTAATACAATATATTAAAAGCACTTAATTGTTAAACCGTGTCGGTTTTTAAAACCGATACGGTTTCTGATGTTCTTTTCTTATCATACATCAATTTTAAGTTGCTTACCGAATCATACCTTTGTTCTTTAATTAACAACGAATTTTATAAAATCATAGAAATGATAAAATCATCCACAGTAACAATGATGGTATTAGCCGTTGCATTTCTTGCTTCGTGCGCAAGTACCTCAGATGAAAACACAGCAGAAACAATGGAAGAAACAGCAGAAACGACAACAGTCAAAAAAGTATTATTTGTATTAACAAGTCACGAAGATTTAGGAAATACTGGAAAGAAAACAGGATTTTGGTTAGAAGAATTTTCAGATCCTTACTATTTATTAGCAGATAATGGCGTTGCAATAACTTTAGCTTCACCAATGGGAGGAAGACCTCCGTTAGATCCTGCAAGTACCGCTGAAAATTATCAAACAGAAGGTACTAAACGTTTTGAAACCGATACGATTCTTCAAGAATTGTTATCAAATACTGTAAAATTAGAAACTGTAAAAGTAGCAGATTATGATGCTGTTTTTTACCCAGGAGGTCACGGACCATTGTGGGATTTAGCAGAGAATAAAAAATCAATAGCTTTGCTTGAAGGGTTTTTCAATGCAAACAAGCCAATAGCTGTCGCTTGTCACGCTCCTGCAGTTTTTAAGAATACTAAAAAACAGGACGGTACACCTTTAGTAAAGGGATTAAAAGTAACCGGCTTTTCAAACTCAGAAGAAGCTGCTGTAGGATTAGTGGAAGTTGTTCCTTTTTTAGTTGAAGATATGCTAACAAAAAATGGAGCAATCTATTCAAAAGAGGCAGATTGGAGTCCTTACGTTGTTGAAGATGGCGTTTTAATTACGGGACAAAATCCTGCTTCTGCAAAACTTGTAGCAGAAAAGTTACTTAATAAAATAAAATAAACATACTTAGAAAATCGAAAATAGCGGTCAGAAGCAATTCTGAACCGCTATTTTTTTGCAATAAATCTACCTCCAAAACTCCTTTCTTATCCTACATCAATTTTAAGTTACTTGTCGAAATATACTCTTTAAAGTATAAATTGTGAAGCAGTCTTTTCCTGAAATAACCTGTGCTGAAACCCAGATATTAGCTGTAAATGAAAGAATTGTAAAAGAGCCATTTTTTAGTTCATAAAACAAAAAAAGCCACTCATTTCTGAGTAGTTTTTTTATTTTATGGGGTACCTAATCCCGATTGAAATCGGGACGACCCTTGGTATCACAAACCGATTGTAACTTTATTTTTAGTTCATAAAACAAAAAAAGCCA
>Ga0222647_1000763_pt1 | contig 11944 bp, 7 predicted proteins | sample AntAcemetagen333_FD_179864 | JGI IMG/M metagenome (GOLD analysis project Ga0222647, IMG submission 179864) | Saline water microbial communities from Ace Lake, Antarctica - #333 | ecosystem: Environmental > Aquatic > Non-marine Saline and Alkaline > Saline | place: Antarctica: Ace Lake | collected...
CCATAAGCATAGGCTGTTGCTTCATTATTTGCGCGATATCGTATGCGTACATTCTCTAGCGTGTAGGTATTAACATCGCTCATGTCTTTATAATACGCCTCACTAGTAAGTTTAAAAGGGCGGCCTTTCCATAAAAAGCTCCAATCGTTGCCAGCAACTACGTGAACAGATTTTTGGGCCTTTACATCAGGCACCACAGCACCTTGCTGGTCACGCAGCTCTCTATAAATGGGCGGCTGGTAGTATAACCCACCGCTTAGTCTAAAAAGCATGTCGGTAGCTCTCCATGCTGGTTTTATGGCAACTTGTCCTCTAGGCGAGAATACCGCTTGTGAGTCGCTGGTAATACCTTCGCCACTCACGTTCCATAAATGCGCACGCATGCCTGCATTCCAGTATACCTCGTGGTTATTTATGTAACCGCGGCTGCTGTATTGGGCAAAAAGTTGTCCCCTTGTTATTTGCACATCATTGTCCGCACGCACACTTGTAAAAGGAACAAGTGGCCCCGCAAAACTGGTGTAAGGTTGGTCGTTTGCAAACTCTGGTCGTGGTGGTCGCACGCTAAAACCTGCGCTGTCTATCACCGTGTACTCTCGCAAGCGGTCGCGTATATCTTCGTAAGTATATTTAATACCCCATTCTATAAGATCGCGGTCTTTCTTAGTACTGGGAACTTTGTAGGTGCCGCGTTGTTCTAAATTTACAATGAGGGCATCTAAATCGTTACGGCCATGCTCTAGCTCAGACCCTATTGCAGTTGTAAAATCTACGTCTCCCAGCTCATCACCGCCTATGTTTGTATTAGGTCTGCCCAAACCATATTGTGCAAAAATGTCGTAATGTTCTTGTTCTTGTGCAAGGTAGGTGCTTGCTATAAACCGCAGGTTTAAGTCTTCGCTCACGTCATAACTACCTTTAAACGCTCCAAAATAGGTTTCATACTGGTCGTCTTCTCGGCCTTCGTAATCTATAACCAGCGCGCGTGGTTCTTGCACGGTACCAAAGTTCGTTTGCCTGTCCAGTGGCTCAAATTCAAAACTGTTTATGGCGATGGAACCTAAAAAGCTCAGTTCAAATTTCGTGCTCAAGCGGTAGGTCAGGTAGGTTTGTGCGTCTAAAAATCGGGGTGCGGTGTTCACCTGTGTTTCGCGGGAGTTTATAAGCAGGGAATTGTCTCTGTAGCGCAACCCGAGTATAGCCGTTCCCGCTTTCGCGAAAGCGTCACCTTCAATATATGCATTAACACCTAATATACTTGCGTCTACACCACCAGCAAATTGCGCGGGGCGGCGGTACTCAATATCGAGCACAGAACTTAATTTGTCACCGTATTTTGCTTGAAAGCCACCTGCCGAAAACTCGACATTGCGCACCATGTCTGAGTTCACAAAACTCAAACCTTCTTGCTGACCGCTCCGTATTAAAAACGGGCGGTAAACTTCTATCTCATTTATATACACTAGGTTCTCGTCATAATTACCTCCGCGTACCCCATATTGCGTACTCAGTTCGTTATTGCTTATCACGCCAGGTAACGATTTAAGTAGGTTTTCTACACCAGGTTGTGCGCCTGGAATTTTGCGCAATAGAGGTGGTTCTATGGTGGTAACACCGGCAAACTCTCGCGTGTTGCGGCGGTTAATAACCACCGTAGTTATTTGTTCTATGTTCATTTTCATAACCGCATTAAATTCAAAAATCTCGTTTTTGCGTAAAACGAGGTCTTTTAGAATGATGGGTTGTAGGTTTACGGCTGTAAATTTCAGGGTAAAAGCAGCCTGAGCAGGTACGATTAACGTAAACGCACCTGTGGAGTTTGTAGTTGCGCCTGCTAAGCTATTTTCGATAGTAATATTTACGTTTTCAATAGGTTGATTATTCTCATTTAGAATAACACCATTTATAATTGCCGTTTGTGCAATGCCCAGGAAACTAAAACCTGCACAAAATAGGAATAGATATGTTCTCAAAAAAGGGTGTTTTAGCTCTTAAAATTAAGTACGGCCTCAAAAGTAGTGCTATTTCCTACATTATCCGTCACAATTACTTTAAGGAGGTTCTCACCATCTGTAACGACCTTATCGGACAAATCGTGTGTAAGCATCTTATCTTTATACTCATATTCCATAAGAATATAGTTTCCGTTCAGGGTCGCGCGGTAACCACTTATACCAGACTGTCGGTCATCTATTTGCATGCGCAGGTTTGTGGCCTTACTAATCCACGATTGGTCTTTAAAATTAAGTGGAACAACGGTGGGAGCGAGGTCATCTTTTGCAACGGTGTACGTGCCAAAATTTCTCGTTCCAGCGCTTAATGTCGTTCCTTTTAGTTTAGAGTTTATGTGGTAAATAGCGCCCCAAGTTTGTACTTCACCGATATAATACTGGCTCATGTTATCGGCAGCTTTAGGAGTCATATCGTAGCTTATATAAATATTTTTGTGAATTGGGATCTCGTCTTTATGAACGGTAAATTTATCGCCGGCCTCTTTAATCTCCAGCAATGCGTTTTCATAAAGCGCGCCGCTAGGAATGGAAAGGCTAAACTTTCCGTAAGTCTCGTTTAAACTTATATTGTGATTTACGTAGGTAAGACCGCTATTGTCCTCTACGCTTTTTTCTAAAGGAGTATCGTCATTTATTATTTCTAGATTAATAATACTCATGTTATTATTAAAATCACATATTTCTATTTTATAGGTGTGTGTTAAACCGCTATCCGTAAGGATAAGTTTGCCGTTGTTTACCGTGTTCCTATACATACTAAGTGGGCTGCCGTCTGGCACATACAGCCGTGAAATACGTGATTTGCGTTCTTTGAAAAATTTGTAGTCTATAAGTTGGTTAATATGGCGAGTTTCGTCAAAGGAAAACCTGTCAAAAGTCATTTCAAAATTCCTAGAACCGTTAAAATGGGTTGTCAGGGAATAAATGCCATTTTGATTCCTTTCATAATCCATCTGGTCAGAAGTATTAACACCTATGCCTATGGTGCCGTATGCCTTAAAAGGCTCAACCTTAAAAGAGCCGTTTTTTTGGGGAATAACACGCAGTTGAAAAGGTGCACGCTTGCCGTTAACGCTGCTGTTTTCGTCTAGCGGGTACGCCATCATTTGCTTAACGAGCGGTCGTTTAGAATCGGCTATTTCCAACCCAAAAAGTAGCGGGTTAATAATGTGTTCAGTAGCATCGCGTATCTCAAAATGCAAATGTGGACCACCGCTACCGCCCGTATTACCGCTGTATGCCACCACCTCGCCCTGATCCAGTCGTAACTCCATGTCTGTGGGGAATAGTTCTATTTCGTAAGTTTCTTTTTGGTACTGCAGTTTCTTAACGTAAGCTTCTATACGCGGTGAGAACTTGCTTAAATGTGCGTAAACGCTCACATAACCGTTAGGGTGTGTGATATAGAGTGCTTTGCCGTAGCCGTAGGTTTGTATTTTAATGCGGCTTACATAGCCGTTTGCTGCGGCATACACGGACAAACCGGTCACCTGATTTGTTTTAAGATCCACACCGCTGTGAAAATGATTGGAGCGCAACTCACCAAAAGAACCACTTAAACGCAAATTAATATCCAGCGGATTAATAAAATAGTCTTGGGGGACATTTTTTAGGGTTTGGCTCGCGCCAAAGTGAAAAAGGCACAAACAAACGAGTAAAATAAAAGGTAAACGTGTTAACATGAGATAAATATAACGAGGCAAAGCCTTAGTAGCAAAGGATCGCGCAAATTTTGTTCCATAAAAGTTTGAAAAGTGATTTAGTAAGTCTAGATTTGTAGGAATAGCATAAAATTTGTGGAATGCAGGAATTAGCTTCAAGATTAAAGGATATTGAGCTTAAAATCAAAGCTTTAATAGAAGCGAATAACAAGATGCAAGCAGCCGTTCAGGTTAAAAATGACGCGATTATCGCAATACAAAACGATAATAATGATTTAAAAACTGCGTTAAGGTTTAAAGAAGAAGAACTGGTTGCTCTTAAAACCGCAAATGCTATGTTAGGTAGTGATGATTATAAAACAAAAACAAAGCTCAAAATAAATGCACTCGTGAAAGAAATAGATCAGTGTATAAATCAACTTGCATAAGGTGGAGGATAAACTTAAAATAAAAATATCGATTGCCGATAGGGTTTACCCACTAACCATAGACCCTTCTCGAGAAGAAGGACTGCGCAAAGCCGCTAAAAACATAGAGGTCATGCTCAAGCAATTGGAAAAAAGCTACGCAGTACGCGATAAACAAGATGTACTAGCCATGTGTGCCTTGCAGTTTGCTGCAAAAGCAGAGCAAAAAATAATAGATACCAGTGTAGACTTGAGTGAGACGTTAGAACATATAGAGGTTCTTAACAAGTTACTCGATACCCACCTTTCTTAAACGTTCTTTATATACATTAACAGTTACTACCTGCATTTGTTTCATTTTTGATGAACTCAACACATAATTCTTTAAAGAAGGTGAGTCGTGGTTGTAAAAGCAAGCCGGACTTCATAGCCGGATCCTTGATCAGCTCGTTAGCCTTAAACGTTATTTAAGGAGTTCATTCAAAACCATATAAACAAGTGCGGGTTTTTTATTTTTATAAACCATGGGAGACAATACAATACTTTACGCAATAATCGCACTTACCGTAGGAGCGGCAGTGGGTTATCTAATTGCAAAATCACTAGAAAAGACAAAAGCATCTAAAATTCTAGAAGAAGCAAAAATGCAAGCTAAATCACTCGTTAAGGAGGCTGAGATAGAAGGTGATCGCATCAAGAATGAAAAAACCTTTAAGGCAAAAGAAAAGTTCATAGAACTTAAATCGCAACACGAGACAGAGATTTTGGGACGCGAGAAAAAAATGAACGAAGCAGAGAAGCGCGTACGTGACAAAGAGTCTAAAGTTTCCAGCGAGCTTGCTACTAACAAACAACTTTCCCAAAAACTAGAATCGCAGTTAACAGAGGTAGAGGAGAAAAAAGAGTCGGTTCTGAAGCAGAAAAATGAGGTTGAAAAAATGCACGCATCGCAAGTTAAACAACTGGAGGTTATAAGTAGCATGAGTGCAGACGATGCAAAAAAGCAACTTGTAGAGTCCCTTAAGGACACAGCGCGTGCCGAGGCAATGAGCATTATTCAAAACACTATAGAGGAGGCAAAACTCACTGCAACGCAAGAAGCCCGAAAGGTTATCATAAACACCATACAGCGCATAGGAACTGAAGAAGCTGTAGAAAACTGTGTATCTGTATTTAACCTAGAAAGCGATGAAGTAAAAGGCCGTATTATAGGGCGAGAAGGGCGTAATATACGGGCTATAGAAGCAGCTACAGGTGTAGAGATTATCGTAGATGACACACCAGATGCGATTATCTTATCCTGTTTTGACTCCGTGCGTCGTGAAGTCGCAAGGTTATCGTTGCACAAACTTGTTACAGACGGTCGTATACACCCAGCACGCATAGAAGAAGTGGTAGAGAAAACAAGAAAACAAATAGACCAGGAAATTGCTGAGGTAGGTAAGCGCACCGTTGTAGATTTAGGAATACACGGCTTGCATCCGGAGCTTATAAAAATGGTAGGTCGTATGAAATACCGTTCCTCTTATGGTCAGAACCTCCTACAACACAGTAGAGAGGTAGCCAAATTGTGCGGTACCATGGCCGCAGAACTAGGGTTGAATCCTAAGATGGCAAAACGTGCAGGACTATTGCATGATATAGGTAAAGTGCCAGAGACCGAAGACGAGACTCCCCACGCAATCTTAGGAATGAACCTCGCCGAAAAATTTGGTGAAAAGCCCGAAGTTTGCAACGCAATAGGTGCTCACCACGACGAGATAGAAATGACCTCGCTACTTTCTCCTATTGTCCAGGTTTGTGACGCAATAAGTGGGGCGAGACCAGGTGCAAGAAGACAGGTATTGGACTCATACATACAGCGATTAAAAGATTTAGAAGACATAGCTTTTGGTTTCGGTGGCGTAGAGAAGGCCTATGCGATACAGGCTGGTCGCGAGTTGCGCGTTATTGTAGAAAGCGAGAAAATAACTGATGAAAAAGCAGCACAGTTATCCTTTGAGATTTCTCAGAAAATACAAACAGACATGACCTACCCAGGCCAAGTAAAGGTTACCGTGATTAGAGAAACTAGGGCTGTAAACATCGCTCGTTAAATTCACCTGTGTTTTAATACTTTTTACCATAGTTACAATTAGAAATTTAGTAAAAAGCAAAACCGCAACTCGTTGGAGTTGCGGTTTTTTTTTACGGATTTGTAAGGCTCCCCGATTTTTTTGTAAATTTATCTCGGATAATTGCATCAAAGCTCTGCATGGCGATTGCTACCAAAGAAATACAAATTGTTTTTCCCGTTTTTCAAAGGTTCCTGCGGGAGCTATGCTGTTTAGCAGCCATTTTTTGGAGAAAAAAGTGCTTTTTTTATTTTTCAACACAAGGTAAAACGATGAACCGTGAGGGGCGTTTATGGTCGTACGAAATGAAGATTGTAAGTGATTTCAGTACGCTACTTATACAATCCCTTTTAAAAACAACCCTTTTTTGTTTTATCCCTCAATGATCTGGATGTAGTAGATCACCTAAAAAATTGTCGTTCTGTCGATTGAAATTATAAATAAATTGCAACGAAGCCCTTTTATTGCTTGATGCCACCAAGTGTTAGCCTGTACTATAAGCAATTTGAAGTATATTCAAAGTAGGTGTGAGAAGCAAAAAAAGCCTACCAAACTGCGTTGTAAAAAAGATAGCGATTGTACAAATATAATATGTCTTAAAATGGATTTTTACGGTACAGGGTCGTATCCCTTGCCTCCCCATGGGTGACAACTGCTTATGCGTTTAATGGCAAGCCAACCACCTTTAATGCCGCCGTGCTTTAGAATCGCATTTAATGCATAGCTGCTGCAGGTAGGGCTATACCTACATGTTGCAGGCGTAAACGGGGAGATTGCTACTTTGTAAAATTTAATGATCCACAATAAAGGGTAGGCGAGTAGCTTCGCTTTCATAACTATTGAACGGTAAAAACAGTGCCATCTGGTCCATCCTTAAGTTGTATTCCAGCTGCTGCGAGGTCATCCCGTATCTTGTCACTGGTCGCAAAATCTCGATTTACACGTGCTTTTGCGCGCAAGTCAATCACGAGCTTCATCGCGCCGTTTAGGTGATTAGTTGCAATGCTGTGTTCTGCGGCAGTAGCGGTCTGAAGCCCTAAAACGTCATAGAAAAAGGCCTCCATAGTTGTGCAAAGCGCGTCTAAGTCTTCCTTGGTAATAGTTTGTTTTCCCTCGGCTATTGCATGTATAAATTTAGTTGCTTCAAAAAGCTCAGCGATCAGTATAGGAGTGTTAAAATCATCGTTCATGGCGGCGTAAGCTCGTTTTTGCCATGCTTCAATAGCGACGGTTGAAGTGGCTGCGGTTGCTAGCTTTTTTACGAGCTTAAGTGCTTCCACGAGGCGATTGAAGCCTTTTTCGGAAGCTAGAATTGCATCGTTACTAAAATCTAGAACAGAGCGATAATGTGCTTGCATCATAAAAAATCGTACCACGCTAGGTGAAAACGATTTTTGCATAAAATCATTATCGCCGCTAAATAACTCCTCTGGTAAAATAGAATTGTCCGTGCTCTTGGACATTTTCTTGCCATTTAATGTAAGCATGTTTGCATGCAGCCAGTAATTTACGGGGCTATGACCGTGTGCTGCCTGTCCTTGTGCAATCTCACACTCGTGATGTGGAAATTTTAAGTCCATACCACCACCGTGTAGGTCGAACGTTTCCCCTAGGTATTTAGAACTCATTACCGTACATTCTAGGTGCCAGCCCGGGAAACCGTCGCCCCAAGGAGACGTCCAACGCATAATGTGCTCTGAAGATGCCTTTTTCCAAAGTGCAAAATCTTGCGCGTTTTCCTTTTCAGTTTGTCCAGCTAGATCGCGCGTGTTTGCAATCATGTCGTCGATGTTGCGGCCACTTAAAATGCCGTAATGATGCTCTTTATTATACTTTATAACATTAAAATAAATAGATCCGTCTTTCTCATAAGCATAACCTTTATCTAAAATGGTCTTTATGATTTCTATTTGCTCTACGATGTGCCCTGTTGCGGTAGGTTCAATACTAGGCGGCAAGCTGTTAAACTTGGTCATGACGTTATGAAAATCTATGGTGTAGCGTTGCACAACTTCCATAGGTTCTAATTGCTCTAGGCGTGCTTTTTTAGAGATTTTGTCTTCACCCTGATCTGCGTCATCTGTCAGGTGTCCAGCGTCTGTAATATTGCGCACATATCGTATTTTGTAGCCTAGATAGCGCATATAGCGATAAATCATGTCAAAACTTATAAACGTACGGCAATTACCTAAATGCACCTTACTATAAACCGTTGGGCCGCACACATACATCCCAACGTATCCTGGGGTTATACTTTTAAAAAGCTCTTTTTTATTAGTTAAGGAGTTATAAAGGTATAGCTCGTGTTGCTCGTAGCGGGTCATGATGGTGTTTTTTTTAATGTACTGGGATTTTTTGCTTGTTACGCTTTCGCGAAAGCGAATTCCATAAAGGTATTTACGTAAATCGCAACGTGAAACTTTTTAAAACTTTGTGTCAAATTTAAGGTAATCTAGGAACTCGCGTTTAACGGCAAGGTCTTTGAATTTACCTCCAAATTCGCTTGTTACGGTACTGCTGTCTATATCCCGTATGCCACGGCTATTTACACACAAGTGCTTTGCGTCTATAACGCAGGCTACATCTTCAGTGCCTAGTACTTGCTGCAACTCACGTACGATTTGTATGGTTAGACGCTCCTGTACTTGTGGTCGTTTTGCATAATAATCTACAATACGGTTCATTTTGGAGAGCCCGACGACAGTACCTTTTGAGATATAAGCAACATGTGCACGACCTACGATAGGAAGCAAGTGATGCTCGCAGGTAGAGTACAGTACAATGTTCTTTTCTACGAGCATCTCGTTATATTTATACTTGTTTTCAAAAGTAGAAGCGCTCGGTTTTTTGTCAGGCCTTAAACCGCCAAAAATTTCGTTAACAAACATTTTTGCAACGCGGTTAGGTGTTCCTTTAAGACTGTCGTCTGTCATGTCTAGACCCAAGGTTTCCATTATATGATGCACGTCTTTTTTTATGAGTTCCAGTTTTTCTCTGTCACTTAATATAAATGCGTCTTGTCTTAACGGTGTTTGCTCGTTTGATGACATGTGATCATGGTCATTTTCGGTCATAAGAATGTCGGCTATTTTCATAACATATGTAAGGGTTTTTACACCATCGTTTGAATTAAACAGCAAAGGTACAATTTGTAACTCTTAAATTTCTATAATGTGAGTATTGTAAAAAGAAAATAACTGCCCGAGTTAAAGCTTTGTTAAATGAATTTTGCATATTTGTAGCACTTTGGTTTTAAAAGCCGAAAAAAGCTAGTACTATGAAAAAAATTTTCGCAATATTGTTTTTGAGCACAGCTGCTACGGGATATGCACAATCGTTTTTCAATATGCCCGTAGACAATAATGGTGGAGCAGGAACACGATTTGTCACTTGTTCGGGTTCTTTCAATGACAGTGGGCAGCAAAATAACTACGGCAATAATGAGAATGGGCTTGCCACGTTCTGTCCCGGTATCTCGACCGATCGCATGCAGCTCAATTTTTTACAAATGAACATACTCACTGGTGATGTCCTAACCATTTATGATGGGCAAAATGCTACAGCACCTGTACTAGGAGCAATAACAAACACAACAACTGCGCCGGGCCTTTTTCAGGCAAGTGCCACAAACCCCACAGGGTGCCTTACGGTGCGGTTTACTTCAAACGGAACAGGTAATGCTGGAGGTTGGCGCGCGCTTATAGCTTGTTTTAACCCGTGTCAGACGATTACTCCTACCATTGTAACGGCTCCTGCAACGGATGCGGATAATATCTTAAGAATATGTCAGAATGAGCAAGTGACTTTTAACGGCACGGCAACTTTTAGTGTAGATGGTGTGGGTGCAACATATGAGTGGGACCTAGGGAATGGTGGTGGCACAGTTATGGGTCAGACCCAAACCGAAACCTACATAACCCCTGGAGTATATTTTGTCAGGTATACCGTTACGGACGCATCTGGTTGTTTCGACAGGCAGCTTATAGACCTTACTATACAAGTAAGTACAGACCCAAACTTTTCCGGTACAGTTGCACAGGATACCTTATTGTGTTTTGGCGAGTCTACAACTATAACGGGACGAGTCGTGCCGCAACAATTTGCACTTTCTCCCTCGCCACCCATTGCAGGAACCACCTTTTTACCAGACGGTAGTGGGGTAAGTTATCAGACCTGCGTAAGTGTAGACTTATTTGCTCCCGGAGCTACGGTTACTAATGCTTCTGATTTAGTAAATATTTTCGTAAATATGGAACATTCCTTTTTAGGGGATTTAGATATTTCAATAACGGCCCCTAACGGTGCTACCGTTGCGCTACATAATTACCCGAGTGGTGGTGGCACGTTTTTAGGGCAGCCCATAGATGACGATACAAATTTAAATCCTGGTGTCGGTTTCGACTATGTATTTACTGAAGGGCCTAGTGCTACCAGAACATGGGCCCAATGGGTTGCTCAGGTAGGTGGTACAACGCTACCTGCTGGCAATTACAGGCCTGTAGATCCGTACTCTAGGTTTGTAGGTTCCCCATTAAATGGACAGTGGTGTATTAATATTACAGATAACTTGGGATCTGATAACGGTTTTATATTTAGATGGGGTCTTAATTTCAATCCTTCGATTATACCGCCGGCATTGAGTTACACGCCCGGTATTGCTTCTCAAGGATGGCTTGCAGACCCGAGTATTACAAATACAGCGGGCAACATTATAACCGTACAACCAGCTGCTTCTGGGTTACACTGTTATGTGTTTCAGTTTATAGATACCTTCGGGTGTCCTTATACAGAGCAGGTTTGCATTACTATGCAGCCAGAGATTACGAGTGTAAACCCGCCAGATATAGCGTTATGTTCCTTACCTGGTTCTGGGACTAATGTCTTTAATTTAACACAAGATGAGGCCACTACCCTTAATGGTTTAGATCCTGCACTTTATACCGTAAGGTATCACAATACGCTTGCAAGCGCAGCAACAGGTTCAAACGCTATTACCAATACAGCAAACTATACTGCATCGTCAAACCCAGAAACTATTTTTGTATCCGTATCAGACAATGCAACACTGTGCATAGTGACCCATTCCTTTGTGATTTCTTCTATAGATTTTGGAACTATTAACATACAAGATTACGAGCAATGTGGTGATATTGTTAACTTTGATCTCCCTGCTTATGTAGCTCCTTTTTTAACAGCTTTAGGTAGTGGCTCCGGAACGAGCGGCTTTACATTAAGTTTTTACACAAGTCTGGTTGATGCGCAGCTACCAGCAAACGAGTTACTTAACCCTATGGGTTTCAATGCTACTACCGCTGTAACTACATTATACCTGCGTATAGTAAGTAGTAGTGATGCAACCTGTTTTACAATCCAACCGTTTGATTTAACTGCTTTTATAATTCCCTCTGCCGCGCAACCTGCAGACCTAGTGCTGTGCGATGAAACGACAGATGGTACCCTGGTGGCCGACTTTTCCTTAAGATCGCAAACAGCAGCGATACTTAATGGGCAAAGCAACACAGATTTTGTAGTAACCTACCACAGTTCACAAGCCGATGCTGACGCAAACACAGGTGGGTTAAATCCAAATGCTTATGCAAATACGGCACGCGTGCAAACCGTTTTTGCTCGTGTAGAAAATGTCAGTGAGCCGCTATGTTTTTCAACTATAACTTTTAATATACAGGTAGATCCACAAGCACGGTTCAATACAGTAAGTGATTTATCTCTTTGCGATGATTTTTTAAATG
>Ga0222647_1000766_pt1 | contig 11932 bp, 16 predicted proteins | sample AntAcemetagen333_FD_179864 | JGI IMG/M metagenome (GOLD analysis project Ga0222647, IMG submission 179864) | Saline water microbial communities from Ace Lake, Antarctica - #333 | ecosystem: Environmental > Aquatic > Non-marine Saline and Alkaline > Saline | place: Antarctica: Ace Lake...
CATGAAGAACAAACTGACGACCGCATTTTTTGCATAAGTGGTGCTGCTTTCCGTTGTGTATGTGACCATTCAATTTGATAGAATCACTTTGGCAGCTAGGACATACAATCATAAGAAAGTGCTGATTTTAAACGCTTATCCCTTTTTATTTCTTTGCTAAGTTAACTTAAATTGCTCAACAGCATTACATGGTTTACACTACCCAGAATCTTATCGAAAATCGTTGCCATCACAGAAATAAACTAACAAATTCTCAGCCTTCTTATCAGAGGGTATGAGGAAAATCTTTACCTGAAGCGGTTTTGCAAGCTCTTGACAATCAAATGAAATATTAAACTAAAAAAAATAAATTTTCCAAAAAAAATAGTTAAAATAATTCTCGCTTCTCTTGTATTTATAGAAGGAGGGGGGTATATTAAAAACGAAAGATCAAGCTAGGCGCCGATGTCTGGATTTTTAGGGTGTTTTTTTTCTCCGCCCTGCGAGTGCGTAAGGGGATTCGTTTTAGAATGAATAATATTATGAAAAAGAAAATTCTAGTAACATCGTTGTCTGTTTTGACAGTCGCATTTTTGTGCGTTTTCGCAATAGCGCCTATCGCCCAAGCTCAATCCTCTGAAGGACAATGGAGCGGAGACCAATTTTGTGAAAGACCTGGCGGATTTAATTGCTTACCTGTGATAGTGGTAGAGCCAGACCAATGATGCTTTGATTTTCAGTGGGTGCTGTTTGGAAGTTTTTCTGACAGCACCCCTGTTATTTAAATTATAATATGCATGAATAATACGAAATCGAGCATGATCCAAAGAGAAAGACAGATGATGATTACAATGCGTGCGAAGATTTCATGTGTCCTTTAAAAATCAACATGTGTATCCGCTTACTTGCACGTAGCCAAATTTAAAACTGATTTGCATCCCAAAATCCCCCTTTCCCTCTTTGAGAAAGGGGAAATTCGATCCAATTTCAAATCAAGATTTCGTTTTTGACGGGAACGTGCACTTTTGAGGATACGCATAAAAATCAAAATTATCAACATATGAAATTTGCTTTTATCAGTGTATTTATCTTGGGGTTGTTTTCCTGTACAGAAAAAAAGGGGGAAGAAATACCCACTGCTTTTCGTGAAGTGTATTCCTATCAGTTGAATTTGGATCGATTTACTTCTCCAGTCGAAGATTATTACCAATATGTTAAAAATTGGAAGGGACAGGAGGCGTATGCATTCCATGTCATGGGCAAGGAGGAGATCAAGTTGTACAGTCTGGAGAATGGGGCTCTGATAGAGACAGTGTCTTATGGAGACAACCAGCCTAATTTACAATCTGGAATCCATGATTTTTATATTTTAAATGAGGACAGTATTTTTTTGAGCAGACGGCGCGCCTATAAGGTCTATCTGATCAATCAGGAGTTTGATATAGTCAAGACAATGGATTTCATGGGGGGCAACGATGAAATAGACCCCAACACGGGCTGGCCTAAGTCCATGGATACATTTATGCCAGTATGGAGCAGAAACCGTTGTTTCAGGAAGATTGGGGATCAGGTTTTTATTGCAGGCGCAGCAAATTTTGACTCTCGTTTTCCTGATGGTACCTACACCAAAACCATGCTCAATTCCTATTCTTTGAGCACAGATGAGATTTCAAATCTGCTCGGATATCCTGAAAAGATGCAAGGCAAGGCTTGGGGAGGGTTTGATATGGTTTTTTCGGATTACAACCCAGAGGAGGATTTTTTTGTGCACAGCTATGCGGCAGATGAGCGGGTTTATATCACGGATAAAGCGATGAATGTGATCCGTGATTTTAAAGCCTTTCCGAAGGGCTATAAAAATGTCCCGCCCTTAACAGTAAAAGAAGTTGAAAACAATGATGCTTATAGATCTCATTGGCAGGGTTATCAAATATTCGGGTCTATCCACTGGGATCCATACAGAAAACTGATCTATAGGATCATGGAAGAGCCCAATGTGAACTACAATAAGGATATGCTTCTAGACCCTTTAGAAAGAGCGAGAAATATGGTAGTGATGGCTTTTGATGCGAAGCAAGATTATCGAAAGGTAGCGGAGATGCGTCTGAAAAAATCAGAAAAGGGAGTTTACCTAGACAGGTGCTTTGTCAATGAAAAGGGGTTTAATATTACGTATATGGACCTTGAAAATGAGGATAAGTTGTACTTCAAGACATTTTTAGTAGAATGAAAAAGATCGTGTTTTTACTTATTTTACAGGGGTTTTTGGCTTTGTCATGCAGTGAAAGGTCATCAGGAGATGACATTACTCTAGTTTATTTGGAGTCAATACTTAAGAAACCACCCCTGATTTCCCAGCGCTACATCATTGTATCCGATTATAGTTGTTTACCCTGTAGGGAGGATATTTATCAGAAGATAGAAGACAAATCTTCTGAAGATGTCTATATCATCCTTGCGCTAAGAAATAAAGCAGTTCTTGAAGATCAATTTCATGATACCATTTTAGAAAAAAGATTGTATTTAGATTCATTAGAAATCAATAAAAAAATGGTTTTTTTTGTCAGTCAAGCCATTCGTGTTTATCATGATGGAGATGGATGGGTAAACGAACAAATCGAATGAAATTTAAATACTTAGAGCAAATTGGGTAGCATTTACCTTTGTTTCAGATAATGAGGAGGCCTTTAATACAATCGGTCATTTTGTTGACTAGTCCAAGCTCTATAAAATCCGATTGGGATTCGCTGATTCGAACTTTCTGATATTTGGGATAATATTACATAATGTCGAGACCGCTCTTTATCTCTATTCAACAAAAAAACTTCTACTTCAATCCGTTTAATTTCAAATCAACAATCTCCTAAAAAGAAGTTAATCCGAATAGTTTCCTATTCAATTAATTATACCTTAGTTTTTCTGTTTGAAATTCTAAACCAATGAAAATTTTTCGCCCTTTTTGTTTCTGCGCATTTATCCTTCTTCTTTTCTCTTGCTCTAAGGCGGAAGAGAGTTCCCAAGAAATCCCCGCAGAATCCTTCCGCAATGAAGTCGCTGCTACCGAAGTCCGAGTGGCCAATGCTGAGCGTAAAAGCTTTGATTACCTCATCAATCCAACCAGAAAACTGGAGGCTCAAAATGAAGTCAAAACAATCATCTAGCAAGATGGGTACTTGGCTGGATATGACCGTACTTGAGGGACAGTTTGTAACCAAAGCACAAGTGCTCACCCGACTCAATCCCTTAGGGCATCCGCGTTAACTTAAGAGTAGATTGCGCTGAGATCCTGCTGATAACTAGTTCTTTTCTTTCTTTTTTCATAGCAACAATATCTAGCCATTATTGCAATTATTGGCCCGGGTTTACATGGGTCATTTTGTAATTCTTTCAGTATGCCTGCTATTTTTTGAGGGTGTCTAATTAAGTAATGGGTAACTTTGATCAGACTCAGGTCTTTGTTCAACACGGCTTTGACCACTAATCTACATGGCGTGTAAATAATTTGTATACAGATGATTATCATTATAAATCGTGACCAGAGTATTACCCATAGCTGAATTTTGGACACATTATGTATTCTGTCAAAAGCCATATTGCTTTTCCAGGATTTAAAAATTATTTCAATTCTCCATCGGAGCTTGTAAAGTGTAAATATCCTGTCTCCATTTACGATTTCTTTCGCTATTGTGGTGAGATAAATACCCCAACCCAGCAGTTCAAGATACTCCGCGTTAGGCATACTTTTATTCTCCTTCTTGGCCTTCATCCGCCTATGATTGGCGATTTCCTCGGACACGGGTAAAGCTACAAGCCTCACTTTGGTTTTGCTTTTGTTGTTGAGCTTTATCACTAAGTCAATGCGGTTAGTTTTTTTCAGGAGTGCCAACAGATCAATTGGCTCTTCGCTTTTGGGATCAAGCAGCACCAGCTTGTATTTGTACCGGTAAATGCAATCGGCCCCCAGGTCCAGGTGGCGTTGTATCTCATCGGCTGTCAAATATCCACGGTCCCTTAAGGTCAAGTCTCCTTTTTCCAAGTCTAGTTCAGCACCTGCCTGATAGTCAGTTTTACTGTAGCTGTCTATGGAGAAGGACAAAAACTGTTCGTTTACGATTTCATAAGCCGCTTGGATACGTGCATTACACACAGTCGAATGACCATTGCTCACACCTGAAAAATCATCGAACAGTCTCTGGGGCAACCTGATAATGGTACTATCCTGAACAATAATCCTGTTGAATAAAAGAGATTCCGGCTCATGCTTAACTTTTAGAAACTTCTTTCGGGCGACCAATTCAAACACCTTCTTGAGAAAGATCAGGCATTGTGCGTTTATTTTTTTCCACACCGAAACTTTACTTACCGATGATCCCGTATCAGATTCAAGCCGGGCAGCAAGATCATTGTAACTGACAGTACCCTGAGCTGATTCTAGGCAAAGCGCAAAGAGCAAATCAGTAGGATAAATGGTCCGTTTACGCACGATCAGTCCGGATTCAAAGGCGAGATCCAACAAGACGTCATTGGTGATGTTGAGGGCATTGAAGAGGTTAAAAAATTCAATTTTTTCCAGGTTTAGCTTAGGTTCCAATAGCTATTTGTTATAAATTTATCCTAGTAAATATGCTATTATAAAATCAATAAACAATGGGATACAAAGTTAAAATACAGCGAGTTGATCGTGGAAAGACTAATTCTTATTACATCAATTTTCCGGCAGCTCTGGCTGAGTCCTGCGGGATAGAAAAAGCAGAAGAAATAGAATGGGAAATAGAGGATAGAAATACTTTTATCTTAAAACGGGTGATCAAAAAAGAATCAATTCTCAAAAAGAAAGGTGGTACCAAAAAGGAATAGGAGTCATATAAATGACTATCAGCGGATTAATACTTAAGTTAACGCTTATGCCCTTAGGGGCGGAGTTTAGACTCGAAAAAGTAAAAATCGCCCTGATCAAAGCGAAGGCAGATTACGAAGTCCTCAAGATAGATTTCTATGGAGTCTTGCAGTCCAAAGATCTGGCAATTGCGCAGTCAGTAGAAAAAAGAATCAAAGTAAACAGCGGCTGGGCGTTGGCAGAAGTCGAGCTCAAAGAAGCCGAACTTAACCTGGAGCGCTGCGAAGTCAGAGCGCCCATCGGAGGCAAAATCGCCCGTGTAATCGGTACTAATCGCTGACTCCCAAGAAAGATTCAAGATTCCTCGACCCTTAATCCCGTTATTGGGAGTATCCAATATGCTTCTCTCGCTTAAATCTTCTGAACAAGCCCCAAAAATAAGGTCTAAAAAAAGAACACACCATCTAATCAGGGGATAACTAAGTTTTACCCATCCCCTATTTTCCTGTTTCCTAAGTAAATAGGCTTCTCTGAATTGGGCCTAAGCCATGATAATTTTGCTTTCATTGTTTTGATATTTAAAATTGAACTAATACTATTCAATTAGATATAAAAAATTTTGATTTCCAATTAAAAACTAAAAAAAATTATCGCTATGAGTTAGCAAGTCCCTAAAGCAGAAATCAATAGGAAAATAAAAAAACTTGATTTCGGCGAAATACGCTTCACCCATGCCTACCGTGAGGCAGGCATGGGTGAAGTAAAACCCCTTATTTCATTGAGCGCAGCGAGATCTATTTCTACTTTATATCCATCTTATTTCATTCCTGTTTTCAGCTCATCGCCAGTCGATGCTTCCACACTTCCCGCACTTGCTCAATCTCCACTTCGAAAGGCGGATAGATCGGATTGGCTGAGCAAAGGAGTAGCCGCTGTTCGGATATGATTCGGTTGTAAGCGATTTTGAAAGTTACTCCATCCTGCTCGGTGACAATGACATATCGCTCGCCGTCTTTGATCGCCAGCCAGTCGTCCATGTATTCGCAGACAATCCAAGACCCATCCGGGATCGGCAGCATGGAATCTCCATCTACCTGAAAAACCCGATGCTTCTTGTCCATTGGCAGAAAGGGCAAAGCAAATCTAGGAAGCTCTGCAATAAATTCTGGATCTGAAAAACCTGCCAGATAACTCGCTTTTACCTTCTGAGAGACTACTTCGATCAATTCTCTACCTTGATCATCTACCGTAGTGGCAAGGATTCGCAGCTTTCGTCCACGAAGAAATTGATCCGTCTCCAAGAGTTCGCGGAGCTTGTACTCTGAGTAAGAGGTCAAGTCCTCCCGAAGCAGAATATCCACCGATACGTTGAGGTAATCCGAGATTTTGACCAGTGTCTCAAGCGGAGGGTTCACATTCAATTCGTATCCTGCAAGCTTTGATCGGGAGATTCCTATTCCCGTAGACATCGTCTCTTGAGTAAGTCTTTTTTCTTTTCGGAGGAGTTTGAGATTTGTGTTTAGAAGCATAATTGGCTAAAAAGAGCTATGAAATCCAGATAGGCGAATGGACAATCGACTTATTCGCCATCTAGAATTCGATCCAATAGGATGATTTCGATTTCTGACACTTTGGATAGTGAGCGATCATTAGTAATGAATTGACTACATCCCAATTCCAATGCGATGGCAAGTTGAATCGCATTCATAGGTTTTAAGAACCCATAATTTGCTCTGAGTTTGGATGCTCGCTGTGCGATTGACTTATTGATCTCAACTAATGGAATCTGGAGATCTTCTAACAGCCTCGTAAATTTCATTATTAGATCTTGGCGATTCATTCGTTCTGGCATCACTCCAAACTCCATCAATGTGACGACACTAGTCACAAATTCATTGTTTTTGGAAGTCCCATCGAGGATCAGTTCGCTTACCTGATCCGCAAAGTGAGGATTCGACTCTATCAAATAAATAAAGGGTGATGTATCGATAAATAGCTTCATTAGTCTAAACTCGATCTTTTGACCTGAGAGAGTCCACATGATTCTGAGCATCCGAGCCCCACACACCTTTGCCCGTTCCTGCAAATTGATCCAATGATTTTTTTGCAATCTGGAGCCTGTCCATTTGAGCTAAAATCTCTTTTAATACTTTTTGCAGATCATCTGACTGTAACTCCCTGATCTCTTGAATTATTTCTTGAACTTTTGACATGATATTTCTTGATAGCTATACAAATTACGCTTTTTATTTAGATGTGTTGTATTGGCAAATATGGCTGAGTGTGCCTTAATCCCCTACTTGATTGCATTTCCCCATCTTCTGCTTCAGGAAACAGTTGCAAGGAATATCTCGCTGTAGGCCTATCTCGCGAAGCTTATCTTTCTTTCTTCGCCAACCTCCGTCAATCTATTTTTTTCCTTGATCAAATATAAACAAAATGATTAAATTATAGACAGTAAAATGTCAATTTAATTAACAAAAAGCAATGGAACTGAAGCGGAATATCGTACACATGGATCTAGACTCCTACTTTGTGTCGGTGGAGCGGCTGTTTGACAGCCGATTGAATGGAAAACCTATCCTTATTGGAGGTTCGGGTGACCGAGGTGTAGTGGCATCCTGCAGTTACGAGGCGCGGAAGTTTGGCGTGCATTCGGCCATGCCTATGCGGACAGCGCGACAACTTTGCCCGGAAGCGCTGATCATCCGGGGCGATTTTGAGAAGTACAGCCAAAAGTCTCATGAAGTCACCGAGATCATCCAGGAGGAAGTACCATTATTTGAGAAGTCTTCCATCGATGAGTTTTACATTGACATGACGGGAATGGATCGCTTCTTCGGCTGCTTTAAGCTGTCGCAGCAGATCAGAGCCCGTATCATCAAAGAAACCGGATTGCCGATTTCTCTCGGGCTGTCAGGGAATAAAACCGTCTCCAAAGTTGCCACCGGTGAAGCAAAACCGAATAATGCCAAGCAGATTCTACAGGGCGAAGAGAAACCTTTCCTCGCTCCCCTATCCGTGCGCAAAATCCCAATGATCGGGGAAAAGACTTCTCAGACACTCTATAATATGGGCGTGAAAAAAGTATTCACACTCCAGCAAATGCCAGCCGAACTCCTGCAGGCCACTTTCGGGAAAAATGGTACGATGATCTGGGAAAAAGCAAATGGCATCGATTTTAGCCCCGTGACTCCCTACTCGGAAGCGAAGTCGATCTCTACAGAAAACACTTTTGAGCAAGATACCATCGACGTGCGTATGCTGGAGGCGACGCTGGTAGCGATGACGGAGCAACTTACCGGCAAGCTGCGCCAAAATAGCCAACTCTCTGCCTGTGTGAGTGTGAAGATTCGCTATTCGGATTTTGACACCCATACGAGTCAGCATCGCATTCCCTATACTTCGGCGGATCACACGCTGATTCCGCTGGTGAAGGAGCTCTTTCGCAAGCTCTGCAACCGCCGGATGCTGATCCGACTGATCGGAGTGCGCTTCAGCAGCCTAGTCTATGGCAACTATCAGATCAAACTCTTCGAAGACACGCAGGAGCAGATCAACCTCTATCAAGCGCTGGACAAAATCAATGGGAAATTCGGGGAAAAAAGCATCTGCAGAGCCGTAGGCATGGGCGTGGGGAGAAGACGGTTTAATCCTTTTAATGGGGTGGTGACTTGAGGAATTTAAAAATGAGTAATTAGTGATATGTGATATGTGACCTTAAAAAATACGCCGCATTATTATTCAGATTTGGATCAGGTTATTAGCACTGAAAAATCAAGAATAATACAGAAAATCAATATTTAGATGTCCTTACTCTATCAAGTTAATTTCGGTTTTGTGCGAGTCTTCGATATGATAATCTTTCTGATCAGACATTTTAAATGAGATCAAAAGCGTTCCCATTAGCGCAAGCCAAGCGAAAAGGAAAAATGAGAGAATTATCTTATTACTGGTTTTCATGTGTGTATAATTTGATTTTTAAAGACCAAATGGAATCTCGCATGGATGATAATCATCCCAGTTTGGGGCTTTTTAGTCATGCTTGATTTCATGATCATTGGATTTAATGGATTGAATAAGTAAAGCGAGATCTTCGGAGTTGAGTTGGAGCACCTTGACCTTATGCAAAAGCTCCGGCAAGTCCTGAGTAAAAAAAGCCTGCTTTTGAATCTTAAGGAGACTTCTTTTTGCACTTACCGCTACGAAAAACCCTATTCCACGCTTATTTTCGAGGATTCCCTCCTCCTCCATCAGGCTGTAGCTTCGCATCACCGTATTCCGGTTGACTTCGAGGTCTACAGCCAGCTCCCGGACAGAAGGGACTTTTTCGCCAGGCAGAATTTTATCCTGCATGATTTGATAGGCAAGCCAGTCGCGAATTTGAAGGAAGATGTTTTTATTTTCGCTGAAATCCATCTTACGCTTCTTTTTCAGTTAATCTGTAATAGCTAACTACATAGGAAAGGAATATGGCAATCCAGAACAAAGCTATTATAACCAATAATAAAAGAGGGATACCAGGAAAAATCTCCGGTTTATCAAAATTGAGGACTTCAAATTTCATTTGCTCGCCAAGATTAATCGAATCGAGCTGCAGAATCCAGGAAAGCCCTAGAAAACTCAGCGCCATCAATCCAGAAAATAGCAGAACACTAAGCGGCATCAAAACGAAATTTAGCTTACCGAAAATTATCCCTCCCAAAAACATCAGAGAAGGAATCAACAGGAAAATGCCCCATAAAATCCAATAGACAATTGTCGGCTGTTCCGAGGGTAAGCTAAAAAGCTGAAAAAACTGAACAGCTTCTGGAAAATCAATTGCTTTGTTTTCAAATAAAAGAAGAATTGAAAGCTTAACAATCCCTACCGACAACACCGAAGCCAGCCAAAATAATATCGGATAAATCATCAAAGGCAGTAAAAACCGACCTAAAAACTGAACAAGATATTTCTCGAGATGAGAAGCTGGTAAAAGGAGGTATTGCCGCGCGGCCTTCTTCTCCCTCAGATCCAAAAAGCTTTGCCCCGTAGCGAAAATGGCTAAAATGAAAATCCCTACAAAAAATATCCCTTGATAATTACCAGCTTCCCAAGCTATATTCTTACCGTCAGATATAATATACTTTGATAAAAGAGCCGTCGTCTGATAATTGGAATAGAAAATATATAGAAAAAAGAAGATCAATGATAAAAACACGTTTAATCCAACTGCTAAATACAATTTCCATCGATTCATCCATTCATAGCGGATCAGATTTGAGATGTTTGTCCCATTGATTTGTAGTGAATTGCTCATGATGTGGATTGATTTTGGTTTAAAAAGGTCTGAACCGAAATTGCTCCAGAGATGACTGCGTTGAAGAGCAGTTCCAAATTCACTTGAGATTGATTTTGGTTCTCCTGACGAGTCTGGATAAAGTGGAGACCGACACCACCCTTTTCACTATAAATAGCTGTTTCAGGCATTTCCACTGAATAACCAAAATTCAGTTGATCGCTCAAGGCTAAGAGATCTTCGTCTAGTTTGACTTTTCCATCTCCCAAAATCACCACCCGATCGATTAGATTTTCCACATCCTTGACCAAGTGAGTAGCGATGATCAGGGTCTGCTGATCTCCTAGATTTGCAGCAACAGCCTTCCGAAACGTGAACTTGGAAGGGATATCCAAGCCATTGGTAGGTTCGTCAAAAAGCAAAAACTTACAATTCGTACTCAACCCAAAAGCTAGAACCACTTTCTTCTGCTGTCCAAAGGAAAAATCGCCAAGCTTCGCGTTTTCTTCAATCTCAAACTCTCTTAAAAGTGTTTCAAACCTCCCACAATCAAATTGAGGATAGAAAGGAGCCATCATTTTCGTATAGTCAGACACTTTCAAATGAATCGGAATAGCTAGCTCATCCGGTATTAAAAAAATGTCTTTTAAAAAGTCTGGTTGTCGGTCTCTAGGATTTTGAAGACCTACTTTCACTTCCCCATTTTTTGGAAAAATCAATCCGGAAAGGAGCCGAAGAAAAGTAGATTTCCCTGCACCATTTTTTCCCAAGAGTCCAATAATCGACCCATCGGAACATTCCCAATTCAGCTCATGAAAGAGCGAATCCTTTTTGGGGTATGAAAAACTGAGATTTTGAATTGAGATCATATTGACTGTTTTACTGTCATAGTATACTATGACACTAATCTAAGTTCTTATTTTTGAATTCAAACTAATCGAGCAAAATTTTTCTGGGAAAACTTAAATTCCCAAATAAATCCATCCCTCCTCTTTAGCTCTGAGCGTCTTGGCTTTCGCCTTTGGCAAGAAAAAGATCTTTCCGAGTTTTCCGCTATGAATGCGGATACCGAAACCATGCGCTATTTCGAAAAGCCTCTTTCAATCGAAGAATCTCAAGCCATGATGGATCGAATGCATAAAATGTACGAAGATAGAGGCTATTGCTACTTTGCCGTCGAACTCTTAAAAAACAGAGAATTTGTCGGGATGATTGGACTGGGCTGGAAGGCTTTTGAAGCAGATTTTACACCTTGCGTAGATATTGGTTGGCAACTGGACAAGCGATTTTGGAATCAGGGATATGCTACGGAAGGAGCAAAACGTTGTCTGGAATTTGCCAGAGAATCAGGAATATCCGAAGTCCTTTCCATGGCTTCGATTGGAAATATAGCCTCTACTCAAGTGATGAGAAAAATAGGGATGAGCTATTGGAAAGATTTTGAGCATCCAGATTTGACTCATAAACCAGACATCTCAACCCTTCATCTATATCGGATTTCCTTGTGAACAAACTTTGAATAGAAATCATACACTGGAATACGTGTACCCTCATGAATTCACACAGCGTTAAAAATTGAGTTCCAAATAGGGAATCACCTATCTCCGAAAAATTTTAGTTTGGGTCCAAAATCCAAATCCAGACCGGAATAATTGAATAAGCATTGTCATTTACTTTGTATTTCTCAGCAAAAACCTTTGCGTCCATTGCGGTTATAAGCTTTCAAAAAATTGCCGTCCCCTCTCGGAGACGACACATCTAACCATCCAACTCTAATTTTTTTATTATGCCAAAAATAAAGAAGCAATTCCCAATACTTGGCTGTCAGTTAACGGCTC
>Ga0222647_1000768_pt1 | contig 11899 bp, 8 predicted proteins | sample AntAcemetagen333_FD_179864 | JGI IMG/M metagenome (GOLD analysis project Ga0222647, IMG submission 179864) | Saline water microbial communities from Ace Lake, Antarctica - #333 | ecosystem: Environmental > Aquatic > Non-marine Saline and Alkaline > Saline | place: Antarctica: Ace Lake | collected...
CTTTTCATTGCCGTTTTTGCCGAATTAGTCAACCTCAAATCCGTAGTTTCACCTGCTTCAAAAGCCGAAATCGGCAAAACATAATATGTTCCATAAGGCTTTTTAGCGTCCGTTTTATCAAGATATCGCCAAACAGGAATATATTGACAATCGCCAATTTTCGCCTTATTCGAGCCTTTTTCTTTCGTTAGTTCAATTTCGACCATCAAACCGCCATCGGTATTTGTTTGTTGTTGATTAGAAATAAAATTACCCATCGAAAAAACGGTCAAACCAGTTTGGGCTTCCCCATTTTTATTGGTAAAAGCAACTTTTTTAATCGGTTGAATAACGTGTGGATGTGAGCCTATTACTAAGTTAACTCCCCATTCAAACATTTTTTGAGCCAAATCATATTGCACCTTACTTTCGTTCAATTGATACTCCGCCCCCCAGTGCATCACCATAATAATTGCATCAGGTTTCAGCTGTTCGGCGAAAGCAATATCTGCTTTAATGGTCGCTTCATCAATCAAATTAACGACTGTCGGTTCTTTCGTTGATAAGCCGTTAGTGCCATACGTATAATTCAAAAATGCCAAACGAAAATCATTTTTATAGACAATTAGCGGGTAATATAAATCCTTTTCCGCTTGATTTTTAAACGTTCCCGTATGATAAAAACCTTGCTTTTCCAAAACATCAATCGTATGCGTTACACCGTAAACACCGTTATCGTTCGAGTGATTATTAGAAGTCACCAATATATCAAAACCTGCTGTTTTCAATGCTTCCGCCAATGCGTCTGGGCTTCTGAACATCGGATAACCAGTATATGTCACTTGATCAGAAAGGGTCACTTCCAAATTACCAATTGCCAAATCTGCCTCTTCAATAATCGGTTTAACGAACTTAAAACAAGGCGTATAATTATACGTTTGTGTTGTCGCATTATAAGCCGATTTGATTTGCGGACTATGTCCCATCACATCGCCGACAAATAATAATTTTAAACGACTGAGATCATCATTTGCATTTATATTTGAAATCATCCAAAATATTGCAAAACACAAAATTGTTAATTTTTTCATATTTATATTTTTGAATCGTTAAGTTTGTCTGTTAATAACTTCACAAGTTACTGATTATCAATTTATTATTGCAATGATTATTTAATCTTCAATAAAGTTTAAGGTTTACTCAATGGGAAATTCATTATCAATTCTTAATTGAATATCGTTAATTTCGTTTTCAATATTTCGTTTTAAATCAGCATCTAAATTGTCCCAATTCGTCATTCGATTTTCGAACGCTTTGGGTAATTTATCGTTTAGTGGTTCAAAAGGAATTTTTAAAAATTTACAAATATCTCGTATTGCTTTTTCAGGGTTTTTACATAAATTTTCGTACCGAATCGTCAAACAATTTTCGTCTTTATACCAAGTTTCAAAATAACGTTCTACTGATTTTTTCCAAAAAATCGCTCGTGCAGTTAAGTGTTTTTCAGGATTTTCTTGGTTTTTTAACCAATAATCTTTTGAAACCGATTGCGAATACCCATTTCTCAAAATAACCACTTTTTTAATATCGTCCGCTGCAAAAGTCTTGTCTATAAACGTATTAAAATAAAATAACCACGGATTTTTCAGCAAAAGAATTTTATGTTTTCGCACCCAAAAGTGCCAATTAAAAATCTTCCGAAATCGTTGCCGTTTTGCCTCATCAAAATCTGGTTCTTGATAATTTGCAAAACCATTTTTTATCACTTCTTCATAATCATCACTGAAATCCCAAAAATCTGAACCTAATTTATTTAGAATTTTTTTAATCGTTCTTTCCTCCAAATTTGGTTTATACCTCGCTTTCCGCAAGCTCAAAGACGGATGCTTTCGCAAAACATCGACCAAAAGTGTCGTCCCCGAATTCCAATAACCTACAATAAATAATGCCTTCATTAATACTTTTTAATAAAAATTAAAATCGATAATTAAAATAAAAAAAATCCAAATAATGTATCTTAATTGTCCGATGTCAAAACATGGCTACCCGTTTAATATTGGACAAAACGGTGTCGGTGCGCTGCACCTTATAAAACTACTTGTAACTTATTTGCTACAAACCCCGAGGTTTCGCATACGCATCAACACTAAAATTTATAATGCGTATTATATTGATAATTAATATTTTATAATAATATTCCGTTTTCCTAAAATTGTAGAATATTGCGAATAGCTATTCATAAAAATTATTATTTTCGCTTTTTTAAAACCGTGTCAGTTTCAAAACCGACACGGTTTATTCCAACAGAAAAATAATCGTTTTTTAATAATTTAAAACGCTGATTATTAGCATTTTAAATATTACGAAATTTAGTATTAATGCGTATGCGAAGCCTCAGTGGACGCCTGCCTGTCCCGAAGAAACCTCGGAGTTTATAATTAAATTTTTGCGACATGTCCAACTTTACGTGGGTAGCCCAAAACATTACTAACTTCAATTTTTACTTCAACTTTTACTCAAAAAGTCATTTGATATCTTGCATTAAACATTCGCAAAGCGTTCATTTTACCAACTCTCAAGGCATATTCGTGATTCATCACATTAGATACAATAAAATGAACTCGGTGTCCTTTCGCAATTTCCACACTTGCCCGAACATCGAAAACCCAATCACCACCTAATTGTGTTTCTCTAAATTCAATCGTTCCAGGAATAATTGGACCACCGTTCAAATCTTCAACCAATCCTCCCCATTCTCCTTTTCCTTCAAAAACCGCATCAATATTGTGCATAAAACCGTTGAAAGTCGCTATACCGCCAATTGTTAAAAATTTAAACACCTCAAATTCTAAATCAATTCGAGCCGTATGCAGCGAACGATAACGCATAATCGTTGGCAACATCAGCGAATCTGGCGTTCCCATTGCGTCAAAGAAATTTCCCCAATACGGTTGGTTCAGTGCTTCCAAAGAATCCAAATCCCCCGGATAAGCGTAAGTATAACCACCCCAAAGTCGTACTGGCATTCCCAAAATATCACCATTCAGATGCGCACTTACCTCATATCCTGCGATTCGTCCACTCACATTATCCACATATTTGAACCCTAAATTATCCAAAATTACATCTAATGGTAACGTTCCAAGTTGATCCGCTGATAAATGTAAATCAAAAGTCAATTCAGACATATTTTGATATTGCATCATAAAAAATGCAGCATCTAAATAACCCTTCCAACGTCCTTTTTTCAATAACTTTTTATAACCTATTTCATAATTCCAACCATATTCTGGTACGATTTCTAAGTTCGGAATCCCCCGCAAAGGTATGTCAATGAAAGGTGTATTAATCACCAAAATTTCCGCCTCAATATACCTTTCTAACAAACTCGGCATTCGATAACCTTGACCAAATGAGGTTCTCAAAACATTAGAAGGCGTTAATTTATATGTTGCTCCTGCTTGAAATACTGGCACAATTATATTGAAATCTCCTGCCCCGACATTAAATCGTTCCAAACGCAAACCGACTTGCGATTGTAATTTATTATCAAAAAATCCATATTCAACCTGCCCAAAAAGTGCTTGATTATTTCCAAAGGTTGATTCCCTAACGTCGCCAGAACCAATATTACTTGTAAAAGCCAAGGTCGGATTATCTGCCGAATAACGCTGGTAAGACACCCCCGAAGTCACTAATAATCCGTTATCAAATTTTCGTTGAAACTGATATTCAAGACTCGTTATCGCCGCAGGAACTTCTGACACCGTATCTCGTTTAGAATTCTGTGCAACTTGCGTAATGTTAAAATAACGACCTCTTATCGTGTGTTTATTATTATTTTTGTCAAAATGCGTAAGGTGCGGATCTAAAGAAAACGTTCGATAACGATTAAAAGCGGCATCATCAATATGCCTTAAAGCATTGGTATCAGCGTCCATCCATATAAAATAAGTTCCTATTTTATGGTGCATAAAATTACCATTCACACCAAAAGTCGTTCTATCGTTTATACGATATTTTGTTTTCCAATTAAAGCGATAACGATTTTCATCAGCTTTCACAATATGCGACCGATTATGATGCACATTTCCACCAAAAACTACGTCTAACTTAGGCGTAGCCTTCACTCGGTGTGCGAAAAATAAACCAACATTACTTGGCGGTTCGTCATCTGCCCACCATTGCCGATACGCTGAAGGCGGATTATCCATCACGCCACGATAGACCGTAATACTCGTGTAAGGGTCAGAAGTTGGATCTGCGGTAGTGACATTAATAAGACCGTTCATCGCATTTGAACCGTACAAAACCGAAGCCGCACCTTTCACCACTTCAATTTGTCCTGCATTCTCAATCGGAATAAAATTCCATCTTATATCGCCAAACAAGGCCCCCAACATCGGCTGCCCATCTACGACCAAACCGACTCGACTCCCGCCGCCATACGAGAATCCACTACTTCTAATGTTCACCTGATCATCCAAAATCTGAACGCCCGGCGTTCGTTCCATCACATCGGACAACGACGTAATCGCATTATTTTCAATAAACCCTGGCGGAATCACCTCAACCGTAGCAATTTCATTTTCCAATAATCGCTCACGCCGTCCGCTCGTAACCGTGACCATATTCAAAATCGAAACCTGAGCATTTAATTTTACATTCAAACTAATACTTTTTGAACCCGATAATTTTAACGGAATAACTTGGGTTTCATAGCCCAAAAGTCGGAAAGTCAATTCGGTCGCATCGCCCGGAATCGTAATTTCGTACATCCCATCAATATCCGTAGCCGTGGCGACTAATTGCGACGAGTTTACGACTGCACCAACCAACCATTCATTGGTTTCGCCATCGACCACTCGCCCCGAAATCGTCGTTTGTGCGTAAATGACTTGCGTCGAAAAAAAAATTATTACTAAAAGTAGTTTGTGTAAGTGCTTCATTTGTTATCTAATTTATGTGCAAAAGTAAAATTTCTTTTCGTACTTCAATTATTATCTGGCTTTGGGACAATTAAATGGTACAGAAATGCAGTGCAATATCTCAAAAAAATTTGATCGTTTAAATTAATTTTGGATTAGTTAGACTATCAGTTAAAAAAGTAATAATTATTTTCTAAAATTTGGCAAGTCACCTGATGACTATGACTAATTTAAGATACCATTTCTTTAGCTGACGGTCAATATAACAATGATTCAAAACTGCATCGCCAACCATTTCCCCAATGCTTCCGCGCCGACGGTATTAAGATGTTCTTTATCGTGCCAATAATCAGTATTGTTTAAAATGGCTTTTGGTGGCAATAAAACCGTTCCGAGCGATTGATAAACTTCCATTTCCGTAGGTTCGATATTAATACCACCAAAAGCTGGTAAATACAAAAACCTTAATTCTACTTCGTTTTTATCGCACAACGATTTTATTTTTTTCAAATAAAATATAGGAAAACTCAAACCTGTTTTTTTGAAAAATTTATTTTTATTTTTTTCAATTTTTGCTAAATGCCTTATTTTGAATTCCGCTAATTCTGTGGCTGCTAAAGTATCAGAAAAAGTTAAATTTCCATACAAACGAGGATTAAAAATCCGTTTTTCAGGTTCATAAAACCATTCTTGTTTTCGCTGTTCGATGCGTAGAGTCGTTGCACTGTAATAATCTTTAAGATAATCTCGGTGAAAAGGAATCATCAAATTAAAATCTTCTCGCTGTGCGAAATAAGGAAAAATAGGATGAGAATTTGTCCGTATTTCTTCTAAAACTTCCAAAACTAAAACTTTCGGTTTTTTATTTTTTAATAATTCTTTTAAAATCAAATAGTGCATATTACTACCGTGCCGACAATACGCCACACTTAACACATCAACTGTATCTTCTAATCGCTGTTCATTCAGTGTTTTTTCAATCAAAATATCATGAACGCCATTTATCGTATGCGATGTCCCAATAAAAGCAATATCAACAGGTTTAGGATTATCGTACAACCGATCATAAATCCAATCTCCTTGGTTAAAACAATCTTTTTTTACGAAATGATAGGCAAAAGTTCGCTCATAATCCGATTGAAACAACCCAATTATTCCTACTAAAATTGGCAACAAAAACAGCAATATATTTTTTAAAAAACGTTTCATTTTTTTGTTTAGATGTTGGAGATTAGAATCTAAAATAAATAAACTCTGGTGCGTTTGTAAATTCTCCGAAAAAGACGATTGCGAAAAGCAGAAAATAATAAATCGCCCAACGGATAATTTTTGGCTGTTGAATTAGCCAGTCGTTGATTTCGTTTTGTTGGTTTAAAATATCGAAAATGATTAAAATACCGATGGCAATTATCGTATAAATTCCATAGTTTTTATTAATAAAAAGTGCTTGAAAATCAAATACTTGTGTAAAATTTGTTGCATTTTGAATCAATAAAATCGCATCATTTAACGTATCCGCACGGAAGAAAATCCAAGCGATACAAACGATGGTAAAAACCAAAATTCCGCTCAAGAATTTAGGTAATTTTATGGCCTCAAACTGTTTTTCGATCGCATAGAAAAGCCCATGAATGCCGCCCCAAATTACAAAAGTCCAATTCGCCCCGTGCCACAATCCCGATACCGTAAACGTCGTCATTACATTCAGCCACCAACGCCCAGTTGAAACCCGATTTCCACCCAACGGAATATAGACATAATCCCGAAACCAAGTCGAAAGCGAGATGTGCCAACGTTGCCAAAAATCCCGAATCGAAGTCGATAAATAAGGTGTTTTAAAATTCGTCATCAGGTCAAAACCGAACAATCGAGCCGTACCAATCGCAATATCAGAATAACCTGAAAAGTCGCAATAAATCTGAATCGCAAAAAAGGCAGTTGCTAAAATCACGGCAAAACCCGAAAAATCTTGCGGCGAATCATAAACCAAACTCACGGAATACGCCAATCTATCCGCAACCACCACTTTTTTGAATAAGCCCCAAAGTATCAATCGCAAACCAGCATTCGCATTTTCGTACGTAAAATATCGTTTTTCTTGAAATTGCGGCAGCAAATGCGAAGCCCGTTCGATAGGCCCAGCAACCAATTGTGGAAAGAAAGAAACAAAAGTAAAGAAATCAATAAAATTTCGAGTCGGTTTTATTTTATTTTTATAAATATCAATTGTATAACTCAGCGTTTGAAAAGTATAAAAACTGATTCCAACAGGCAAAATAATTTGCAACGTCGATTTATTCGCTTGAAAACCAAAGGTTTCTACCAAAATACTAAAAGAATCTAAAAAGAAATTAAAATATTTAAAACTAAATAAAACGCCCAAATTAATCAATAAACTCAATCCCAACCACCGCTTTCGTTTCTCTTCTTTTTCGGCTTTCGCCAATTGCAAACCAATCAAATAATCGGATAACGAACTCACAAAAATCAAAACTAAAAATCGAGCGTCCCAAAATCCATAAAAAACATAACTCGCCACCAATAGCAAAATATTCTGATACACCAATTTACGGTTGGCCAAACTCCAATAAATCGCAAAAACAACGGGTAGAAAAACAGCAAAAGTGATGGAGTTGAAAATCATATTTTATTTTTTATTCGTAATTCGGTTTTTAGTATTCGACAGACGTACAATACCGTAATTTAAAACAGAAATTTTATATTAAATTTCAAACTACTATGTATTTTTTATTAGCGATAAGACCATAAATTTTTTTTTATCAATTAATTATAGATTTTAAAAATAACTATAAACTAATTTTGTGCAGTAGTTTAATCAAATTCCCAAAATATAACTACTCAAGATTCCACGTCTGCCGAATCACAAATCACAAAACCTTAAACGTCGTTCTCCGATTCATTTGATGCTCATCATCGCTACAATTTTCACAATTACAACTTGTTGCAGGAAAACTTTCGCCGTAACCTTGAGCTTTCAAACGAGGCGAATTAATGCCTTTTGAAATCAAATAATTGACGACAAAATCCGCACGTTTTTGCGAAAGCGTTTGATTATAAGCATCCGTTCCACGACAATCCGTGTGAGCCGACAATTGAATTTTAATTTGTGGATTTTGTTTTAAAACGTTTGCCAATTCGTCCAAAACGAGCAAGGAAGCCGTTTGTACGTTTGCTGAGTTATAGTCATAATAAACATTATCCAATTTAATTTCAACGTTTTTATAAATTTTTTCCAATTCAATTTCAAAAGTAGCGGTACGATTTAAATTCGTCAAACGCTCCATAATTTCAGCTTGTGAAATTCTCAAAACCTTATTAAAATAACCATTTTGAACAATCGTAACCGTATAATCCTGTTCCTTCGCACCGTCAATTGTCCACGTTCCTTCCTTATCCGTTTTGCCAAAAAGCGACAACGTATTTTCACCCACATTTACCCCATAAATCGGTGTTGTTCCGACTTTTCCCGAACTCGGATTCCCTGCTTCTTTAAATACTTTTTCTTTTATAATAATTGCAATTTTAAACGGTTGTTCTTTTTTTATTTCTGATTCTGGAATTTCCGTAATTGGATTTTCGTTTATATTTTTTTCAATATTTGCTTCCGTAAAATACGTCTGAATAAAAGTTGGCAAACCGAAACGCCCAACTTTTCCTGGCAGCAAAACCGCTTCGTCAGAAAGTAAGGCAGCCTCGCCTTTTTGCTCGGGTTTTGAGATTGTACCCAAATATTCATCGCCATAAATTTGATAATAAATCTTACCATCGGGTGCAATTTGCAACGCTCCAATACTTTTACTATCCGCTTGTCGCAATATTGCTTTCGACGCTTTCAAGTCATCGGAAGTCAAATCATATTGCGCAATTTCGCCATCAAAAGCCGTCGAAGTATAAAGATATTTGCCGGAAGGCGAAAACTCAATGCCGTAACCAAAGCCATTTAAAATCGTCAATTCTGTCACGTTTGATACTTCGCCCGTTTGATTATTAAAATCAAAAACATCAAAACGGCTGTCTTCGTGTGGCGTAATCGCTATTTTATCGCCACTCGGCGAAGCCTTCAAGTAACCGATGCTATTATCCAATTTTCCACGATGCACTTGACCAACTTTAGAAATAATCGGCTCTTTTTGAACGCCATTTTCCGTCACCAAAAACGCATAAAACGCATTCGTTTCCCATTGATGCGTCACAATCCAAATATCTTGACCATTTTCATGTATAACGCCCGTTACTTTTTCAGTTGCATCGGGCAAAAGCATCAAATGCTTCTTCAATACCTTGCAATCACCGTCATTTGCAGTCACATCAACCTCTGCATATTCCAAACCTTCCAAACCGCCTTCCTGTGCATCAACCGTAAAAACGTAATAAATTGACGTACTTTTTGGCTTAGCCACAATGATTCCCGACTGCGTAGAAGAAGGATGACCGTGTAAATCATTCCCGCCTTCGATGACTTGATGTTTACGATTCCAGACCGTAATTCCGTCCGTATAAAGCAACAAATTTCCATCTTTATCTGCCACCGAAGAGCAACCTTCGTAGGTGTTCATCGCACCGTCCGTCATTAAAATCGGTGGATTATTATTAAAATCTAAACCTAAATTTTTACCAAAATACCAAATATTGCCTTCGCCTTGTGCGGCAAGATTAAACGTTGAAAGTAGGAAAACTCCTAAAGTTAATAAATGTGCAAAATTCATAGCTGTTGAGTTTTTTTAATGGTTTGATAAATGTTATTTTGCCAAAAATAAAGATAGTTTTGGATTCAAGGGTTTTAATCTTGAAAAAACGTAAAAAAAGCCTTGTGAAACAAATGTTCACAAGGCTTTTTAAGCAAATTCAGATTTTAATATTTCTATAATAGGCTTACCTGAAGACTGAATTCGTTGATACAAAGTTTTTAGAAAATATAGCCAAATAAACTCGGCTTTTCATTCAAATACTCGCCCAAAAAGTTATGTTCCGTCATACGTTTTTGCAACGCTTCAAAATCATAAGCAAATTTTAATTCGATGCCAACCAAAGCGGGCCCCATTTCTCGGCTATTCTTTTTATTATATTCAAAGAAAACGATATCGTCATTTTCACCCAAAACATCATTCACAAACTCTTTTAACGCTCCAGCACGTTGTGGAAAATTGACGATAAAATAATGTTTCAAACCTTTGTATAATAAGGCTCTTTCCCGAATTTCAGCCGTTCGAGTGATGTCATTATTGCCGCCAGAAACGACACAAACCACGTTTTTACCTTTGATTTCTTCCGCAAAATCGTCCAAAGCCGCCAAACTCAACGCTCCAGCAGGCTCGACCACAATCGCATCTTCGTCGTATAATTCCAACATCGTTTCACAAATTTTACCTTCGTGAACCAGTCGAATATCGCTCAATGTTTTTTTGCAAATATCAAAATTCAATTGCCCAACTCGTTTCACCGCAACACCATCCGCAAACGTATCAATCTTCGTCAACGTCACGACCTCGCCCATTTTTAGCGATTCGTACATGGCAGGTGCACCAATTGGCTCAAGCCCGATAATTTTTGTATTTGGACTCAATTCCCGAAAAACCGCAGAAACGCCAGAAGTCAACCCGCCGCCGCCAATCGGCATAAATAAATAATCAATTTGCCCTTGATGTTGCTCCAAAATTTCCAAACCAACCGTTGCTTGTCCTTCAATCACTTTTTCATCTTCAAAAGGTGGAACAATTGTCGCTTTATTTTCAATCGCAAAACGGTCACAAGCTGCCTTTGCATCATCAAAAGAATCGCCTTGCAAAATCACGTCCACCATCAATTTACCAAAGGATTTGACCTTTCTAACCTTTTGTTTTGGTGTCGTTGTCGGCATAAAAATCGTCCCTTTTATTTTTAATTTAAAACAAGACAACGCCACACCTTGTGCATGATTTCCTGCACTCGCACATACAATTCCGTTTTCACTTTCCGCAGCCGTCAAACTCGAAATTTTATTATACGCACCCCGAATTTTATAAGAACGTACTTGCTGTAAATCTTCCCGTTTTAAAGAAATATTTGCACCAAATCGCTCTGAATAACCTTCGTGTAATTCCAATGGCGTTTTGCGAATTACGCTTTGTAATCGTAGTTGTGCTTGCGTAATGGATTTTATTTGTGGAAAGTAGGTTTTCATTTCTGTAGCTATCATAATTTCGTTTTTACCTCACCCTAACCCTCTCCTAAAAAGAGAAGGGATTTCACTCGAAAGCTTTTAACTTTTTATTTCTTTAAATTATACGTTCCTATTAAAAGTCTAATTTATATTTCATTGGAGCAAAAAATACAATAAAACGAATATTTATATTCCCTCATTTTAATATCAGAAGAGCGCGAAAATTGGTTTAAAAACCACCTAAGCATAAAATATTTACCCTTTTTTCAAGAGAAAATTAGACTAAAGTAATCATCATAAATTATCTCTAATAATTTTCAAAACGTCGTCTAACTCATTAAAAACCTCGCTATTCTCAAATCTTAAAACCTTTAATTCTAATATTTTTTCTAAATAAGCTTGTCGCTCTCCGTCATATTCTTTTTGTCCCGTATCGTTATGAATGCTGCCATCTAACTCTATCACTAACTTTGACTGATGACAGTAGAAATCTACAATAAAACTACCAATCGGATGTTGTCGTCTAAATTTTGAATCATTCAATTGCCTATTCCTTAAAACATCCCAAAGTCGTTTCTCGGCCTTAGTTTGATTCCTTCGTAACTTCTTAGCAAATTCAAAATTATGATTTTCTGCACCGACGTGCATCTTTCCGATTTCGTGGTCTTTCATGGTTGATTATTTTACCTCACCCCAGCCCTCTCCTAAAAGGAGAGGGAGTAACACTCGATTTTGTTAAAATTGCTACTAAAAACCTATTTTTTGTAGCACAAAATAAACTTTAATATAATGCGTAACCTCAATATTTGTGATTACAATTCACTTCATTTTT
>Ga0222647_1000774_pt1 | contig 11792 bp, 7 predicted proteins | sample AntAcemetagen333_FD_179864 | JGI IMG/M metagenome (GOLD analysis project Ga0222647, IMG submission 179864) | Saline water microbial communities from Ace Lake, Antarctica - #333 | ecosystem: Environmental > Aquatic > Non-marine Saline and Alkaline > Saline | place: Antarctica: Ace Lake | collected...
CGCTTTCCGAAAGGAGATTACATTTGGGATAAATTATTAAGAGATACGATTAAGGCAAATGGATTTCAGTATCATTCTGTTTGGTCAATTGACTGGTGGAAATATCCTGAAAAAACGCCACAACAATTGATGGATTTTATTAAAATTTATGATGCAGAATTTTCATTAGCAGAAGAGGTTGAGGAAATTATTCCTGTTTTGGATGAAGTTGATGCTGATTCAGTAATCTCAGAAGTGGATAGTTTTGTTGATGAAATTGCAGCTGATTTATCGTTAGATGACGTGGAAAAAGACGATAATTTTGACTTAAACGAAATTCAAGATGCAGAAAAAGCGATACTCGAAATGAAAATTGAAAAAAATATTTCAGATGATTTTATTGAAAATAATGAAATACAGACCACAGCAGATTTGCCCGAAAGGGATATTATCTCTGACGATGATAATACTTTGTAACATTATATTTGATTTAAAATCGGTGTATAATGTTTTATTTAAAAAAATATAGTATTAATTTCCTTGTTTTTTGTTACTATTTATTCAATGAAATAGTGGTTAATACGCTAACGATTAGCATATTATTAATAATAGATAGGCATAAATTTTTTCGGGAAAAATGTTTTTTGTACTTTGGATTAATTTTTGATTAAAGAGAAAGTGATTAAGTAACCTAACAATTAATATAATGAAAATTAAAACAAATTCACTTGCTTTAGCTCTGATTTCGACCGTGTTTACTTTGCAGGCTCAACCTGAAAAACACTTTGATTTGGAAGAAGAAAGCGAAGGTATTGAAATATTATCTATCGGAAAAATCGTGTTGGCAAATTGGAGCTATGATGATTTTTGGTATGCTGGTAAAATCGAGAAAACCTCTCACGACCAGTATTTTGTTCGTTTTTATGACAATGAAGGAGAATGGTTAACAACCGAAAATTTGACTATTCTTTATTTGGGCGAAGGCGATCAAATTTTCTGCAAAGCCGAGAATAGTTTGGTTTACAAGTTGGCGGAAATCGGTAAAGTCGATGGCGAAAAAGTTTTCGTCAAGTATATTGAAGACAATGTGACAGAATGGAGCGGAATCAGCAATATTCGTATTAAAGAGTAATTGGTAGTAATTTTTTATTTTTTTCTAATTATTAGTTATTAACAACAAACTGTATTTTAATAAGAAAATCCCCTTTTCATTCATTTGAAAAGGGGTTTTTTGTTTAAATCTACGGGGATTTTCCACGAGTTTTCGGGATAAGCAAAACTCCATAGGTTGTCTTACGAAACCCGTACACGAGGATCAAGCAAAGCATAAATTAAGTCGGTCAAAACATTAATAACGACAAAAACAGCGGCAGTAAATAAAACACAACCTAAGACCACAGGAATATCAAAAGTCAATAAAGCCTGGACGGTTTCGTAACCCAAACCTTTATAACTAAAGACGGATTCCACAAAAAATGAACCGGCTAATAACGCTCCGAACCAACCCGAAATAGCGGTCGTCACAGGGTTCAAAGCATTGCGTAAAGCGTGTTTTAAAATGACGACTCTTTTGCTCAAACCTTTTGATTTTGCGGTGCGAATGTAATCTTGTGACAAAACGTCTAACATTGCAGAGCGAGTCAGTTGCGTAATAATCGCAACGGGACGAATGCCCAAGGCAATGGCGGGCAAAATCAAATTTTGCCAAGCATAATACTCTTCGCCCAAATCATTAATTTCTACCAAACTTCCAGTAATATTCAATCCCGTATATTCCGAAAGGGCAAAACCAAAAATGAAGGCTAAAATAATTGCGGTTACGTAACTTGGCAGCGAATAACCAAAAACGGAGGTCACTACTGCGGCATTATCAAACCAAGAATTTTGACGAATTGCGGCAACAATGCCCAATGAAATACCGATAATTATGGCAATGAATAAAGCGGATAATGCCAAAAAAGCCGTTTGCGGAACAGCTTGTCCTAAAATCGCTCGGACGCTTCTCCCAGATTGATACGACTCCCTTAAATAGGGTGATTTAATGACCAAAACTTGACTCCCAAAATCTATTAACTTGGTATAATGGTATAAATCCTGATTTCCAGCCGTATCGTCATGGACTGAAACGGGCGAAATATCTCGCAAATACCAAAGCATTTGCACGTAAAGCGGCTGATTCAAACCTAAAGCAATTCTTTTTGCTTCCACCGATTCAACGTCGGCACGCTGTCCGAAAGTCAAACTCGCTGGATCAACTGGTGCAAGATAAATAATGGAGGAAATTAGCGTTATCACTAAAATCAAAACGATACTGCCGTAAAATAAACGCCTTAATAAGTATTTAATCATTTCTTATATTTTTTCGGGTCTTTGATAACTCATGTAAAAGTGAGCAGGTGACTTGAAGTCACTTGCTCACTAACTCAACATTTTCAATGCTTTCAAAGTGCTATTTATATATGAACTTATAGGATTTATAGAAATTGTCAAAGAGCCATTTTTTCCTTGCTACAAGGAAACCATGAAAACCACGAAACAATCACTTTTTAACCGAAATCTCACATTTTCTTCCATAAAACGGGACTTCTTTTTTATTGACATCACCTTTTAGGACAAAACCGTAAGTAATTTCATGCGTTCCAGGTTTGAAATTATTTGGAATCATTAGTAAATTATTACCCGGTTGCGGTTTGAAAGCGTAGTAATTTTTGGCGGTTCTAACGGCTACAAAGTGAATGACTTTCGCCAAATCGTCACGACCGAGTGTGAAATTGATACGGATACTTTTTTTATAACCGTCAACGTTTTTCGGACAGTTTTCCGTGTGTAAATATTGTGTGAAGGTTACCTTTAAATTTCGTTCCAAGTCATTTGGCGAAACAAAGCCTAAATTCCCTGCTTTTAAGCGTTTATCTAAAGCGTATAGTGCATTCGGGGTGACGTTTTCAGGGATAATCGGCTTCGGAATAGTCGCCTCTTCTTCTTCGTTAAAAACAGAAGAATTATCACCTTGTGGTACGTCGGCAGGTGTGGCTTCCTCCATTTGAGGAATATCATCATTTGTTTTGTTTTTTTGTTGTATTTCCTTTTTTTTGGGAAATAAGATGAACGTTGGTACATATTTATTTAATGCAACCAATCCAATAACCACAACTCCTGCTCCAACAATAATTTGTATTATTGTATTTTTTATTTGACTTTTCATATTTAAACCTTGTAATTTGAATTCCAAATTTAGGAATTATTCAAAACTGATTGAATGAATGTGGTATTTTTATTTTAAAATTCTGCAATTTAAAATTTAAAATCGTTGGTAAACGTTGGAATGTCACAAAAGCCTACGCTAACGTCTTTCCCTTGTACTCGGGAAGAGATTATTAAAAGGCTGATTATTGTGCAAAGGTTGCCAATTTAACCTTTTACATTCCCTCTATTTTGAAATGAGTTGGGAATTGGGTTTGACCTAAAACACTATAATTGTTAGTACATTAAATGAAAAATGGTGTGGCTTTTTCATTTTGTTATCCGAAATTTGTATTAAATTAAATATATTCGATAATAAATATTGAGTATCAAGTTTTTTTCCATCTATGAGATTAAAGAAATATATTTTTCGTGGTTTACTGATTTGTTTGGGCTTATTTTTCGTCGAAACGGCAAATGCTCAAATATTTAGAACAGTCAAAGCGATTCGGTCGCTTCAAGTTGCTCAGAAATATGTGGATGAAGGACAATTCGAAGCGGCAAAAGAAGAGCTTAAAAAAACAATTAAAATAAAAAATGACTTTGCGGTTGCTTACCGAGCATTGGGAAGTGTTTATTCGGAATTGGCGGAATACGAAAATGCAATTGATGCTTACGAAAAATCATTTGCTTTTGATCCGACTCTATCTCGTGCCGCCTATTTTGAGTGTGGTGAAGCCTATTTTCGGATGAGTAAATTTGAAATGGCTTCTACGTATTTTAGCCAATATGACGTCATGAAAGATGGTCGATATACGAATGCAAAAAAAGAATTCGCGCTCGAAACAGAACATGATTCAAGGGTAGCAACTCGAACGGAAAATTATTTATTTGCTTTAGATGCTATTAAATCTCCAACTTTGGGTTTGGGTGAAGGGCCTTTCAACATTGGCGAAAGCATCAATTCGGACGTAGATGATTATTTACCAACGATTTCAGGCGATGGTTTGGTGTTACTTTATACGACTCAACAAACTTATAATCCTTTAGGAATAACGACTGGCGAAAATATTTTCATTAGTAAAAAAATAAAAAAACAATGGACTTTGGGCGAAAGTTTTAGTCCATATTTGAATACTGAATTTAACGAAGGTATGGCAAAATTCGCTTCTGATGAGCGGTTCATGTATTTTGCAGGTTGCACGAGAACCGATGCAGTGGGCGGTTGTGATTTGTATCAAGCTCGGTTGAATAATTTGGATTTATTGGAAGTCAAACCGTTGGAAGGTAAAATTAATTCTGATGGTTGGGATTCGCAGCCCTCGATTAGTTGTGATGGAATGGTGATGTATTTTAGCAGCAGCCGAGAAGGTGGTTATGGCGGTTCGGATATTTGGCGGAGCTTTAGAATGAAAAATGGCTCGTGGAGTTTTGCGGAGAATCTGGGTGCTACGATTAATACTGCTGGTGACGAAGAATCGGCATTTATTGCACCGGACGGCGTAACGCTTTATTTCTCATCGACAGGACACGCAGGTATGGGCGATGGTGATATTTTTATGACTCGCATTCAGCAAGTAAACGAAACTGTTTGGAGCTGGTCAACGCCGTACAACTTAGGCTTTCCAATTAATTCTCCATTTCAAGAAGTTGGACTTTTTGTGAAACCAGACGGAAAAGCGGCTTATTATGCGTCCTCTCGTTTGGAAGGAAGTGGTGGTTTGGATATTTACGAATTTACGTTGCCAGAGCAGTTTCAGCCCTATGATATGGTTTTCATTGAAGGGCAGGTGAAAGATGAATTCACTGAAAAACCGTTACAATTGTCTTTAGATGTAATGCGAAATGGCAAAAAATGGGAAATTGAAACGGACGAAAATGGTTGGTATTTTATGTGTTTACCTACCAAAAAAGCCTACGCTTTTCAGGTGAATAATCCCGATTATGAATATTATATGGAAGCGGCATTTTTGCCAAGTCAAGATAATTCGATTCCGTTTCGTTTCGATATTTCGTTGATTCCGAAAAGGCGAGTCAAAAAAGTAATTGAAACGGAAGCGAGAGAATTGAGTTATGATATTTATTTCGATTTTGATAACTTCGCTTTAGATGATAAGGCTCGTGGTCAGCTTCGGGAACTGGTCGAAAAGTTGGAAACGGAGTCTGGTTGGCAAGTTGAAATCATTGGTTATACCGATGATTTGGGAAATATCGCCTACAATCAAATGCTTTCCGAACAACGGGCAAGAGCGGTTGTCACGTATTTGGATAATGCAGGAATTAAGGTTAAAAGTATTCGGCAAGAGGGAAAAGGTGCGGTAAGTTCAGGTGGAGAAGCGGATAGGGAAAGAAATCGTCGGGTGGAAATTGTTATAAAAAGGTGACGAAAGACGAAAAGACGAAATGATGAAAAATATTTCCCGCTAAGGAGATTTTGGTAATGGAAAAACTCATTATTAACATAAAAAAATCAAAACTACTAACGACAAACTTATGAGTACAATTACCATAAATTTACCAACACTTGTCCAAACGATAGCAATTGAAAATAAGCCGCAATATTATTTGCGTCCGTTGTTTTTTTCTAATCCTGTGGCGACCGATAGACGTTTTGAAAAAGCAGTTTCTAAATTTCAAAAAGAGGTTCGACATTATTTTCGGGGTTTTCATTTGACGCAGCAAAATTCGGAAAGTTTACTCTGGTTTTTGTTTAATCCAAAAGTCACGCACAAACAATTCCGTTTTGCGTATCGAATTGGTAATCAGACGATTAATGGTGAATTTGCAGCTTCGTATTTTGAGTTGCAAGATAAGGTCTTTGTGACGCTGCCGCTGTTCGATAATTTTATGTTTATCGCTGAACCAGACGAAAAAGGAAAGTATAATATTGATAAAACGATTTATACAACGATTGAAAAATTGTTACGAAAGTTAAAAAAAGAAAATCAAAATAACAATATCGATGTTACGCCTTATTTGTCTAAAAAAGGGGAATTTATTACCAATATTACGGTAAATGTCACGGTTGAGGAAGGTAAATTTCCGTTTGAATACCAACAAGATGACTTTTTCCATGCTCGATTGAGTGGTAATGCTGCGTTTGATGGAGCGACGGAATTGGAGAAAGTTGGGTCGAATTTGAATGAATTGTATCCGTCTGAACTCAAACGGGCGTTTTTTCGAGATGATTTAATTGAACGGTTGCACGAAATTATTTACCAAAAAGAAAATACGCCAATTGTCATTATTGGCAAAGAGGGCGTTGGTAAACATTCGTTGCTTCACGAAGCTGTTTTTCGGTATCGGGATAGTTTTTCGGAACAAGATTTTCGGTACGAAACCTTAGAGCAATTTTGGTTGATTAATCCGAATCGAATTATTGCGGGTATGAGTATTGTCGGGATGTGGCAAAAACGTTTTGAAACGATTTTGAAGTATATTCAAGACCGTAGAAAAGAAATTGATAATTATAAATACGATTCAAAAACGGATAAAATTCTAATTGATAATCCGATTGCTTTGTTGCGAATTGGGAAATCATCGCAAAATGATATGACGTTGAGCGATGTTTTAAAACCGTATTTGGAAAAGCGAAAAATTCAAATGGTGCTTATCGCAACGCCCGAAGAATGGAAAATTATACAAGAAAAAGATAGGCGTTTTGCAGATTTATTTCAAACAATCCGCCTCGAAGAGCCTTCGGCTGCGTTGGCTTCAAAAATGGTTTTGAAACAGCGAAAACAGTTGGAATTAGACTATAATTGCGAAATCGGAATACAAGCGATTAATCAATTATTTATCATTCATCGCAATTATTTGAAACGTAAAGCCTTGCCAGGAAGCGTGATGAAAATTTTGCGACAATTAGCTGTTAAACATAAATTTGGAGTGATTGAGGCGGAAGATGTTCGTGCTGAATTTCAGGATTTTAGCGGCATGGATCAAGATATTTTTGATGAAAATTATACGTTTGAAGAAGAGGAAGTCCGAGATAAAATTGCGGCAAAATTAATCGGTCAAGAAGCGGCTGCGGAATGTCTTTCGGATGTGATTAATATTGTCAAAGCAAAATTAAATAATCCTGAAAAACCGTTAAGTTCGTTTATGTTTATTGGGCCAACTGGCGTTGGAAAAACACAGGCGGCAAAAGTTTTGACGGAATATTTGATGGGCGACGCAAACGAAATGATTCGGTTCGATATGAACGAATACATTGATAGCGGTGCAGTTCAGCGTCTGATTGGCGATTATTACAACCCAGAAGGACAACTGACGGGGAAGGTGCGTTATCGTCCGTTTGGCGTTTTGCTCTTGGACGAAATCGAAAAAGCGCACCCGAAAGTTCACGATTTATTATTGCAAGTTTTGGACGATGGACGACTGACCGATAGTTTGGGTCGAACGGTTGATTTTTCAAATATGATTATCATTATGACTTCAAATATTGGTGCAAGAAATGCGTCAATGCGGTTGGGTTTTAAGACAAATGAACGGGACGAAACGGCGGTTTATAGTAAAGCTGTTGAAAATCATTTTCGCCCAGAGTTTATCAATCGAATTGATAAAATTGTGATTTTCAATCCGTTGGAATTGCCGCATATTTTGAATATCGCCCGTTTGCAAATTGATGAATTATTGCGTCGGGACGGTTTTGTACGTCGGACGACGTTGTTGAATATTTCGCAAGATGCGGTGGAATGGGTGGCTCGTCGTGGCTTTGATGCGCAAATGGGCGGACGAGCATTGAAGCGACAAATTGAGAAAGATTTGACTGCACTTTCGGCGGATCAGCTTATTGGAACTTATACCGATAAACCAATTATTTTTGAAATTGGTTACGATGATAATCATTTGATTCCCAACATTTTACCATTAGAATTTGAAGCACAATTAAGTGATAATTGGTTGCCCGAAATACCTACTGAAAAACGAGCAAAACGTTTTTACAAAAAATTATTAAACCATGTCGAGGATATTTCGGACGATATTCTGGATATGGAAGACGAAGGAGGCGTGATTCAAACGGGCGAAAGTGATTTGGATTGGCAATCTTACGCCTTTAAAGATAAGGTCGCAGAAATCAAGGAAATTTTACAAACAGCGATGTTGGGCTTTTCAAATCCGTATTTTATCGAGCCGCCAACGATTCCTTTTCGCCTAAAACGAGTTCGGGTGAATATTCGAGGAAATTATAAAAATATCGAGGTGCATGAGCGACAAGTTTTGAATGATAAATTTTTTCAAAAAGATGCTTTTGAGGAATTGCGAGAAGGATATCATTACGGTATCGAAGCGTTTGACCGAACGCAAAGTCAGTTGATTCAGCACTTTTTAGATGTCGCATTCTTGGAATTATCGGCACGAGGTTTTTTAAATCAAAAATCAGATGCTATCAAGATTTCCTTTGAGTCAAAAATCAATAATCAAGGAGATGAAATAATTGATTTTTTGTTTGAATTATATCAAAATTTACTAAAAGGGTTGGATTTAGATTTTAAAATTAATAAAACAAACCGAACGATTACGGCAGAAGGTCATTCGCTTTATGAATTGCTGAAAGGCGAACACGGGATTCATTTGTTTTATTTACCTTATCAAAACCCGATTCCGATTTTTGTGAAAATTGAAGCTAAAGACGAGGAAAGTATGCCGTTTCGTCAGCTAAAAGTGATTCGTTTTTATGACAAATTAAACACGCTAACGGATTTGAGAACTGGTTTGACGAATGCGGTAAATATGAATGTGAGCGAGTTTCGGTTATTGTTATTTGCAGGTTTGGAAATGATGTTGCGGAAGGATTTGATTTGAGTAAATCAGATGTATTTTTGGCTCTTTGACAATTTCTGCACGTAGCGGCTACTTTAGCTTCCGAAAAGTCTCAAAATCCTTGCGGCAGCTAAAGACAGCCGTTACGAAAAGTCTCAAAATCCTTGCGGCAGCTAAAGACAGCCGTTACGAAAATCTCAATTTATTCGAATTTTGCAGAAATTGTCAAAGAGCCGTATTTTTTTTAGGGTAGTTATTTGAAAGCGCGGATAAAAACCTATGGGGTTTTCCGATTTTGTAGCATATTTGATAAAAAAGTTTCCCCCATTTTCGTATCAATTGCACGGCACTTTAGTGCCGTGAGTTTAAAAAGTAATGATGTGTATGGGCTTTAGCCCAACATCTACCAGGTCTTGGGCTAAAGCCCATACATTTTTTGACCTCTTAATCACGGCACTAAAGTACCGTGCAATTGACATTTTTGGAGCGAACTTTTGAACTGAAAATCAATCAGAATCAGCCACCCCATAGGTTTGAAACGAACGCCAACGTATTTGAACTATTACCCTTTTATTATAAATTATATTTTACATTTCCACCCAAACTGCTCCTTTCTGACTTGATTCTACCACTTTTTTAATAAATTCCATACCTCGAACACCGTCCAAAACCGTTGGAAAATCCGTATAAAGTGGGTTGGGCGTTTCGCCTTTTAATTTTGCTTGAATACAGAAAGCGACATTGCGGTAAATATTGGCGAAAGCCTCCAAATAACCTTCGGGATGTCCGCCTGGAATACGAGTGTGTGCGGTGGCTTCGGGGGATAATTCGCCGATACCGGTGCGGAAAATCTGTGTTGGTTTGTCCATCCATTTTGCAAAGAGGGAATTGGGTTCCATTTGTCGCCATTGCAAACCGCCTTTTGTGCCGTAAATGCGGATATTCAAATCATTTTCTTCGCCAACTGCAATTTGACTGGCGTGCAAAATTCCCTTTGCACCGCTTTCAAAACGCAACAAAATATTGCCATCGTCATCTAACAAACGCCCTTCCACGAAAGTCGAAAGGTCGGCACATAATTCCTTGATTTTCAAGCCAGTAATGTACTCGGCTAAGTTTTCGGCATGCGAGCCAATGTCACCGATACAGCCACTTGCACCTGATTTGGTAGGGTCAGTTCGCCAAGCGGCTTGTTTCTGTCCTTCGTCTTCGATTTTTGTTGCCAACCAACCTTGCGGATATTCGACCACGACCTTGCGAATTGTTCCAATATCGCCATTTTTAATCATCGATTTGGCTTGTTTGACCATCGGATAACCCGTATAATTGTGCGTCAAAGCGAAGAGCAAACCAGTGCTTTCCACCAAGGCTTCGAGTTCTTTTGCCTCGTCCATTGTAAAACAAAGCGGCTTATCTGAAACGACATGAAAGCCGTTTTCTAATGCCATTTTTGCTGGTGCAAAATGTACGTGATTTGGGGTTACGATGGATACAAAATCCATGCGTACACCTTCGGGCAGCTCTTTTTCCGCCATTATCATTTCCTCAAAAGAACCGTAAGCCCTATTCGGATTGATAAAAAAGTCGGCTGCGGAAGCCTTTGATTTTTCGGGGCTGCTGCTGAACGCACCACAAACCAATTCGATTTGTCCGTCTAATGCTGCCGCCATTCGATGTACACCGCCAATGAATGCACCTCGTCCGCCGCCTATCATGCCCATTTTTATTTTTCTCATATTTTTGGTTTTTGGTTAATTCGTTTTTTATTTTATAAAAAAATAAGGTAGTGGATTAAAGCCTTATTCTTATTGAACCCTTTCCGAGGAATTGGGAAGGGTTCAAATATCAAATTTTCATCAAATATGCTTTCAAAAAGCCATCTAAATCACCGTCTAAAACGGCTTGTGCTTGCGAAGTTTCGTGAGCGGTTCGAACGTCTTTGACCATTTTGTAAGGATGTAAAACGTAGTTTCTGATTTGTGAACCCCATTCTACTTTTTGTTTTCCTGCTTCGATTTTTGCCCGTTCTGAATTTTGTTTTTCCAATTCGATTTGATACAAGCGGGATTTTAACATTTTCATCGCCTTATCTTTGTTCAAATGCTGTGAACGTTCTTCTTGACATTCCACAAAAATTCCAGTCGGAGCGTGTCGCAAACGAACGGCAGAATCGGTCTTATTAACGTGCTGACCACCAGCGCCGCTTGCTCGAAAAGTTTCCATGGTTACGTCCGAAGGATTGATTTCAATTTCAATCGTATCATCGACCATTGGGTAAACATAAACAGAGGCAAACGTAGTTTGACGCTTGCCTTGAGCATTAAATGGACTGATACGAACTAAGCGATGAACGCCAGTTTCGCCCTTCAAAAATCCGTAAGCAAATTCGCCTTTTATTTCAAAAGAAACATTGCGATACCCTGCGACATCATCGGGTTGAATATTCAAAAATTGTAGTTTTCGACCTGATTTTGAAGCCCACATTTCGTACATTCTCGACAGCATTTGTACCCAATCACAACTTTCCGTACCGCCTGCACCACTATTGATTTCGACGACGCAATCCAGTTCGTCTTCGGGTTCATTCAAAGCAGAGCGAAACTCAATATCCTCGAAACTGTCTAAGATTTTTTGGTTAGCCGTTTCCAGCTCTTCTTCGGATACATCGCCTTCTTGAAAAAACTCCTGTAAGACTTCTAATTCTTCGATTTTTGTCTCAACGCCTTCGTGCAAATCGACCCAATATTTATCGGATTTCATGGCTTTCAGAATCGCTTCCGCTTCTTTCGGCTCATTCCAAAAATTTGGACTCAACGAAATTTCTTGTTTCTCTTTTATTTTAGTTTTTCGGTTAGCAACGTCAA
>Ga0222647_1000776_pt1 | contig 11766 bp, 9 predicted proteins | sample AntAcemetagen333_FD_179864 | JGI IMG/M metagenome (GOLD analysis project Ga0222647, IMG submission 179864) | Saline water microbial communities from Ace Lake, Antarctica - #333 | ecosystem: Environmental > Aquatic > Non-marine Saline and Alkaline > Saline | place: Antarctica: Ace Lake | collected...
TTGTGAGATTTATGGGTTTGTGTTGTTTTATATAAGGTGTTTCTAGAATTTTAAAATATTTAAAAAATACAGAAAATTTTGTAATATTATATGAATATAAAATTATCTGAATATTTTTACTAAACTACCGTTACACTCACAATTTAACATTTTGAGCCTTAAAGCATCATTATTAACGTACGATTTTTTGATAAGATTAGCAAATGCATTATATAAACGATTCAGCTTTTAGTTCATTTTTATACCGTTATTATCTTTGGTGATATTTATTTATTGCGAAGTTACTCGAAGGTTTTTCGAGCCTCAATACTTTTGTTATTGGTGAAATTAGTTCAACTGTTCAGAAATTACTATATCTTTACAATGATTAAGTTTCTAAATAGTTGCATACTGTTTTAAGCTAATTGTAAAGGTTGCCATTGCCGTGGCAACCTTTTTTATTTACCTAATTCAACATGGTAGTTTCTAAAAGTTTCTTAAAAGACGTACCTGGTAGATTATACCTGGTATTTGACCTAGTGTTTTACTGGTGACAGGTTAGCGTCTACCCTTGCTATTGCCGAGCAAACTTCTTTATTTTAGTCTCTACTTGGCAACTTGTACACCTGCTAATTGTGACCGACGTCATGGCTGTAAACTCATGCGGCATAAACTTCTTTAGTGCAATCTTTCGCGAAAGCGTTCACAAAAGGAAGTGTACAAGAAAGAATGTGAAGTTCATACAAACAAAAAACGCAGTACAAACTGTACCGCGCTTTTAAGTGTATAATAAAATATGTTTACTCCACGGTAACCGATTTTGCAAGGTTGCGCGGCTGGTCCACATTTCTACCCAGCATGACTGCAATATGGTAAGAGAACAGTTGTAATGGTATCGTTGTAAGTAGCGGTGTCATAAACTCTATGGTCTCTGGGACTTCTATGACATGGTCTGCAAGCTCGCGCACATCTACGTCGCCCTGGGTTACAATCCCAATAATTTTACCGCTACGCGATTTTATTTCCTGAATATTGCTCACGACTTTTTCATAATGCCCTTTTTTAGTAGCAATGACAACTACAGGCATTTCTTCGTCTATAAGTGCTATGGGGCCGTGTTTCATTTCGGCGGCCGGGTAACCCTCAGCATGTATGTAACTTATTTCTTTGAGTTTTAAGGCACCCTCTAGTGCTACTGGAAAATTAAATCCCCTGCCTAAATACAAACAGTTTTTTGTGTTTTTGTAAATAGCAGCAACTTTTTCTATATGCTCGTTTGATTCAAGTGCTTGGGCAACTTTATTCGGTATGTTTTCTAACTCTACCAAGTATTTGTGAAAATCTCCGGTAGGTATCTTTCCTTTTTTCTTTGCGAGCTGTAAAGCAATTAAGGTAAGTACGGTGATTTGCGTCGTAAAGGCTTTTGTAGACGCCACGCCTATCTCTGGTCCTGCGTGGGTGTAAGCGCCTGCGTGGGTTTCTCTAGAAATAGAGCTTCCTACAACATTACAAACGCCAAAAACGAAAGCTCCCTGCCCTTTGGCCATTTTAATCGCCGCCATGGTGTCTGCTGTCTCACCGCTCTGGGAGATTGCAATCACGACGTCATCTTTATCTATAACCGGATTGCGGTACCTAAATTCTGATGCATATTCTACCTCAACAGGTATGCGTGCGAGTTCCTCAAAAATATACTCGGCGACGAGTCCTGCGTGCCATGAAGTGCCACATGCTACGATAATAATGCGTTTTGCATTCAGGAATTTGTCAATATTGTCGTCTACTCCAGCCATTCTTATAATGCCCTCATTCACTAGCATTCTACCTCTAAAGGTGTCACGTATCGCATCTGGTTGCTCATAAATCTCTTTAAGCATAAAATGCTCGTAACCGCCTTTTTCTATTTGCTCTAGATTCATTTGCAGTTCCTGTACATATGGATCTACAAGGGAATCGTCTTTTATCTTGCGTATCTTGATTCCTTTTTGAGTGCGTATTACCGCCATCTCACCGTCCTCTAGGTAAATAGCTTCTTTCGTAAATTCTAAAAAAGGTGAAGCGTCACTAGCAATAAAGAACTCATTTTCACCGACACCTATTGCTAGCGGGCTACCTAATCGTGCAACTACAATTTCGTTAGGCTTTTTCTTGTCGAAAACGGCTATGGCATAAGCTCCTATGGTTTGGTTGAGTGCTATTTGCACTGCTTTCCCCAGACCTACTTTTTCTTTATTCTGAACGTCTTCTATTAAGTTTACCAGAACCTCAGTGTCTGTATCTGACTTAAAAGTGTACCCTCTTTTGGCAAGTTCTTTTTTTAATGAATCGTAGTTTTCAATGATTCCGTTATGTATAATGACTAGGTCGCCGTTATTGGAAAAATGCGGGTGCGAGTTTACGTCGTTAGGAACACCGTGTGTTGCCCATCGAGTGTGCCCTATACCTATTGTTCCAGAGGTTTCTAACTCGGCTTCCATTTTGGCCTGTAGATCTACTACTTTACCTTTCGTTTTTGAAAACTTGAGATTAGCACCATCATAAATCGCAATTCCTGCACTATCATAGCCCCTGTATTCTAGTCTTTTTAAACCATTGAGTATTACTGGATAAGCTTCTCTATGGCCTATATATCCTACAATTCCACACATACAATAAGCGTTATATTAATTAGGTTCTGTATAAAAAATTTTGAACACTGGGCGTTTAGATATATCTGGTGAGTTACTACCGTGTAGTACGGTACCTTCATGCGAAATCGCGGTCCCTAAGAATATTTTGTCTACTGTTATTGGATTGGGCGCATTTCTATTTTGTACTCTAGGGAGTTCCCCTACCACGTTTACATTTTGAGAAACCGCAATACCTAAACGAACGTTTTCTCTAGTGCCAGCTAGTATTTGCGTAATGTGTCTAGTAATTCTGAGAGTATAACTCACGCCGCTAGTAGTTACATCTCTGGGCGTTTCACGCACTAAACGACCCAAATGAGTCGTGTTAGCGCTCACTGCCGCAACACCATTTGCCGTTGGAACAGCAAAATCTGCAAGAACAACAGCATTGTCGACATCGTAAATAACGATGCGTTCTGGCTCCGTTCTACCTGAAGTTACTTGGGTTTGATCTACGAAAAAAGTTAAGGTTGCATCGTTGATAATTAGACTTCTTGCCTTAAGTGCTGTAAGCTGATCTGCCTCTCCGGCTGAATCCAAGTCTATGTCAGGTCCAAATAAGTCAACAAAACCCATGGACCCCGAACCGCCTTTTAGGAAAATACTGGGGTCTCCCGTTATTGTATTGCCACTAGACTGCAAACTTGCAAGAATAGCCGGTTTAAATTCTTGACGTATAAGATTCACTTTATTGTTGGCTAAAAGTATTTTAAAACTACTCTGAACTGGCACAAGACCTGTTGTGTTTCCAGTTATATCTTGAATCATTGTTGTATAATACATGATTATAGATGCTCCGTTTAGGTTAAAGTGGGTTAAGTTCCCCTTTTCCCCAGCCACATCGCTAGCGGTGTTTAAAGTCTTAAAGTAAAGCCCTCTAAAATAGTTTTGAAATGCGCCACTTGTTCTTAAATTTGCAGAGCCTTCCTGATTGAAAATTTTGTTTTGCCAATAGGTTATTCTACTGTCGTTTGCTCTTGCTAATACTGCTCTATAAGCGGGAGGCTCTCTACTAGTAACTATGAACAAATCAGTGCCATCGGGATTAGGATTGGGATTAGAAATCTTATTTCCTAGAGCATCAGATGCAATCAACCTAACCTCACGTTTTAGCGGTTTGAACTCTAAATTTTCGTGCAGCAGCTGCCCTTTGTTAGCATCTATGGTTGGACCTAAATCTGAGAAATATCTTGGAGCCTGCGTTAAATCAGTTGGGTCGAACGTATTTAAAAAGTAGTTATTTTCATAAATTCTAAGTTTTGTTTTTTCCGTACCGTTATAAACAGAATCTAATGTGTACGTTCTATTTTCTCCCGCAATAGTAGCTATAGTTGCATGTAACGGGATAGTTATAACAACACTATCAAGAACAGAGGTTGTTCCAAAACTAGGATTCACTGTGGCCAACCTCAATTGAGTTACGAAATCGTGAGTTGACATACCATAAACAGGATCATCATAAACCCCAAATGGTTGAGAAGTAAATCCGTTGCTTTGAACAGGGTTCAATGCTGTACTAAAGGTAATGGCAGTAAACTCTTCACTTTTAATAACATTATCTACATCTATTCCCAAAAAGTCTATTCCTAGTGAATTTACGTCACCCTCGCAGGAAACAACAATCACTGCAACACCCATTACTATAATGGCATTTTTAAAAATACTCTTCATATTAAGCTTCATCGTTATTTTGCAGAACTTCGTTAAGGTAGAAGTTTTCATAAGCGTCTGCAAACACTTCTGGTGACTGATAGGCTAGCACTGGTTTGTCCAGCGCATTTATCATTGTATTAAGCTCCTCGTCCAGCGTTTCACTTCCCTTTATAATTGCATCACTGTTCTCAATAGAAGATTTCATTAGGTTCAAGAACGTAGGCGTTTCGAAACGCTCCAAACATTCATCATCAAACGCATCGTATGCAAGTTTCTCCTTCATGGAACTATCTAACGCTCCTTCGAACGGTTGATTGTATATAGAAGTGATTATTTTACTGTCTTTAAATAACGGGTCGTTACCGTAGTAGTTTTTAAGATAAAGTGGCAACAAGCTAGCCATCCATCCTTGAACATGTATAATATCTGGACTCCAGTTTAATTTCTTTACGGTTTCCAGCACCCCTTTTGCAAAAAATATTGCGCGCTCATCGTTGTCTGCAAACAACTCCCCTTTTTCATTTGTAAAGGTGGCTTTGCGTTTAAAATAGTCTTCATTATCGATAAAGTACACTTGCATTCGTTCTTTAGGAATGGACGCTACTTTAATAATTAATGGCATGTCTAGGTCATTTATAACCAAGTTCATACCACTTAATCGTATTACTTCGTGTAACTGGTGCCTACGCTCGTTTATATTTCCATATCTTGGCATAAAAATTCTTATTTGCCCACCGCGGTCATTAACCATTTTGGGTGCAAGATAAGACATGGAAGATGCCTCGTTTTCTGGTAGATAGGGAATAACTTCTGAGGATACGTAGAGAACTCTTTTTTCCTTCATATATGCAATTGTAAACGCTATTTTTATAGCAAGGTGCAAAAGTACGAAATTTATTGCACTTAACTTGCTAAAGCTTATGTTTGTAGGCTATACCAGCTATCACATGATTATTGTACATACCACGCACCAAGACTTGAGCAATCACCTTGCTGGCATTAGAAAAAGGGGACAAAGCATCGGTTTTGTTCCTACTATGGGCGCTTTACATGCAGGGCACTTATCACTTATGGAACAAGCTATGAGCCTCACCGACCACGTGGTGGTCTCTATTTTTGTAAATCCAACACAGTTTAATAATGCTACAGACCTCGAAAAATATCCTAAAGACCTAAGCAACGACGCCCGCATGATTGCAAATAGACTGGGTACTGATAACATTGTGATCTACGCACCTTCGGTTGAAGATGTCTATGGGTGTCAGGTAGCTGCCAAAGAATATACGTACGACGGTTTAGAACATATTATGGAAGGCGCAAACAGACCGGGCCATTTTAACGGAGTAGGAACCGTTTTAGAGTTTTTGTTTAGAACGATAAAACCCAAAGTCGCTATTTTTGGTGAGAAAGATTTTCAACAATTGCAAATAGTCAGAAAACTTGTTAAAAAACTTAAACTACCTACAACCATTATAGGCGCAGCTATACACCGAGAGCAAAACATGCTCGCGATGAGTTCTAGAAACGAGCGTTTAACTGCGCAAGCCCGAGAAAAAGCTGGGTTTATTTACAAATCGCTAGAACTGGCAAAATCATATTTTAAAGCCCACAGCGCGCCACAAACAGAAGGGTTTATAGCAAAAAGATATGCTGCTCAAGAGCATATAGACCTAGAGTATTTTACCATTGCAAACGAGCTAACACTAGAACCTATAACACGCAAGTCTAAAGGCAGCGAATACCGTGCTTTTATAGTTGCACATATAGAAGGCGTGCGGCTTATAGATAATATGAAACTAGATTGATATATTTTTTAGGATTCGTATATTTGACCCATGTTAATTACCGTAGTAAAATCTAAAATACACCGCGTTAAAGTAACCGGTGCCGACCTAAATTACATAGGAAGCATAACCATAGACGAAGATCTTATGGACGGAGCAAATATGGTAGAAGGTGAAAAAGTGCAAATCGTTAACAACAATAACGGTGAGCGGCTCGAGACTTATGCCATTCCTGGTCCTCGTGGCAGTGGTGAAATCACCCTTAACGGTGCTGCCGCACGCAAAGTTGCAAAGGGCGACGTGCTTATACTTATATGTTATGCCCAAATGACAATGGACGAGGCGCGTAACTTTAAACCCATGTTGCTGTTTCCTAATGAAGACGACAACACACTTTCTTAAATCCTTTTGAAAAAGAACGGTACTAAACTGCTTAAAATTATCTTGCCGCTTGCGCTAGGGTTTTTTCTCATTATACATTCCTACAAGTCGTTTACCCCAGCAGAACTTGCTATTATTAAAAACCAAATTACAGGCGCAAATTACTACTGGGTCGCTCTAGGGGTGCTTGCCGCTTTTTTAAGTCATCTATCTAGAGCATGGCGCTGGAACTATATGCTAGAAACACTGGGTTTTAGACCTCGTTTTCTCACAAACGCAACGGCCATAGGGGTGGGCTATGCCATGAACATGCTCATTCCTAGAAGTGGCGAGGTTTCTAGGGCTGTTATCGTTAACCGTACTGACCACGTGCCCGTGGATAAGGCTTTTGGAACAATCGTTGCCGAGCGTGTACTAGATTTGATCACGCTTGCTATCATCGCTTTTACCGCTGTGCTGCTTTCAGGTCGGGTGCTCGTAGATTTTATGTGGGAACTTATGGGTAACGCTTTCGCGAAAGCAAACTACCTCAACATGATCGTCTACGCAGCAATTTTACTTCTTGCAATGCTCATAGTGTGGCAGGTGCTCAAAAAAAGGAACCTTTTAGATAAATTAACCACCTTTTTAACGGGCCTTAAAGACGGGTTTAAAACCATATGGACCATGGAGAAAAAATGGCTCTATTTGCTACATACTATTTTTATATGGGTCATGTATTTAGTCATGTTCTATGTAAATATTTTTGCCCTAGAAGCTACAAGTAATCTTTCTGTAGCAGCGGTGTTATGCGCTTTTGTAGCTGGCAGTCTGGCGATTGCGTTTACAAATGGTGGTTTTGGTGCATACCCCTATCTCGTAGCACAAGTATTGTTATTATTTGGCCTGGTAGAGACTGCTGGGACATCGCTGGGATGGCTGCTCTGGTTGTCACAAACAGCGCTGGTCATTATTTACGGACTGCTATCTTTTTTAATACTTTCTATTACAAATAGCCGTTGGGGTAAATAATTGTAATTTCCACCTCGTTAATTTAATAATTATGAGATCCCTATCTTTAGCCTTATTACTTTTCATGTGCAGTGTTCATGCGTTCTCACAGGCATTATACCGGTCTTACCCCAGCAATATACTGGGCGAAGAGCGCAACATTAAAATTCTCAAACCTCGCGATTATGCAGAGAATCCTGAGAAAACCTATCCGTTAATTATTGTACTCGATGGAGACTACTTATTTGAACCTGTTGCAGGTAATGCAGACTATCTCGCATACTGGGACCAGATGCCCGCGTGTTTTGCGGTGGGCATAAACCAGAGCCAAAGCCGCTACGACGACTGTGCGATAGACCGCAGCACCGGTTTGCCAGCAAAACAAGCGCTCGCGTTTATGGATTTCGTAATGGAAGTGAGGCAAACCATGGTTCAAGAGTACCGTGTTGCACCCTTTACCGTTCTAGTGGGTAAAGATATCACCGCAAACCTGAGTAGTTTTTACCTCATGCGCAAGCAAGTTCCTATACAGGCAATGATTCATATAGAACCTAAATACAGCGACATTGTCACTAAAAATCTTACGGATAGAATTAATGGCCTTCCGGGTCACAATTACTTGTACGTAGCTAGCAGCGGTAAAGAAAAGGCGCTTAAAGAAATGTACAATAGCACAGCAGTCTCCTTACCAGCACCACAATCTAATAAGCACCTGCGCTATGAGTGTATAGCTGGTACAAACAAATATGACGTTGCTTCACAAGCGGTGCCGCGTGGACTGCAATTTATCTTTAAAGATTACGGACTTATAGATGCAGACCTGTTTTTACAAGAAACACTTGCAACTACCGCTGGAACGCAGGCGACAGCTACTGGAAAAGATGCTGTCACTGCACTTACTAAACTGCAGGACAAATACGCTTATATAAAACAGGTATATGGAGTAGATATGACCGTGAGACTGGTAGACTTTGTTAACATTGCAGAGTATTTAATCACAAACAAACAGTGGGAACCATTACTAGATATAAGCGAGTTTACTTACAAAACATATCCTGACATTTTATACGGTCGCTTTATAGAAGGCATCGCTTATGAGGGCATAGGGCGACCCGAGCGAGCGCTGAAATCGTATAATACCGCCTACGTCCTCGAAGAAGCTATAGGAATATCAAAAGATAACGTGCTTGATAAAATATAATATTTACAGTCCGAGAAATAATGTCAAAAGTAAAAACCACCTTTTTCTGTCAAAACTGCGGAACCCAGCATGCAAAATGGCAAGGCCAGTGCAGCGCATGTAAAGAATGGAACACACTGGTAGAAGAGGTAATTGCCAAAACAGAACCCAAATCGTGGGACAGCAGTTTGCCTAATGAGGGTTTGCTTTCGCGAAAGCGTACACCGCAACCACAGCGCATCTCCGAAATAGACGCCACAGAAAGTCCGAGACTCGATACTACAAATGCAGAGTTTAACCGCGTGCTCGGCGGTGGGCTGGTACCTGGATCTATAACATTACTAGGCGGCGAGCCTGGTATAGGAAAATCTACATTGTTGTTACAGGTGTGCCTTAACTTGCCTTACAAAACGCTTTATGTGTCTGGTGAGGAAAGTGCACAACAAATTAAAATGCGAGCAGACCGTATAAAGCAAAAGGTAGATCACTGCTATATTCTTACGGAGACAAAAACCCAAAATATTTTTAGACAAATAAGCGAGGTACAACCAGAAGTGCTTATCATAGATTCCATACAAACACTACAAACAGACCACATAGAAAGTACTGCAGGCAGCGTTTCCCAAATTAAAGAATGTACCAGTGAACTTATTAAGTTTGCAAAAGAAACAAATACCCCCGTACTGCTCATAGGTCATATTACTAAAGACGGTAATATTGCAGGCCCTAAAATACTTGAGCACATGGTAGACACGGTGCTACAATTTGAGGGTGACCGCAACCACACCTACCGTATTTTGAGAGCGCTCAAAAACAGATTTGGTAGTACACACGAGATAGGTATTTATGAAATGCTGGGTTATGGACTGCGAGAAGTAATAAACCCCAGCGAGATTTTAATATCACAACGAGGCATAAGTTTAAGCGGCACCGCCATAGCTGCGACCATGGAAGGTATGCGACCGCTTATGATAGAGGTGCAAGCACTCGTAAGCACGGCGGTTTACGGAACACCACAGCGCAGCGCAACAGGTTATAACCTCAAGCGACTCAACATGATTCTCGCTGTGCTTGAAAAAAGAGCAGGTTTCAAACTGGGACAAAAAGACGTTTTCTTGAACATTACTGGTGGCATAACCGTAGATGATCCCGCAATAGACCTGGCTGTTGTAGCAGCTATTTTGTCTTCTAACTTTGACATTGCACTATCTTCACAACACTGTTTCAGTGCCGAGGTAGGTCTGGGCGGCGAGATACGGCCTGTAAGCCGCATGGAACAACGGGTACACGAAGCGTCTAAACTGGGCTTCGAAAAAATATTTATAGCTCCTGCAAAACTAGATTTTAAAAACAGCGCAACAAACGTACAAACCTTCACAAAAATAGAAGACCTTGTCAAATATTTATTCTCTTAAAACACTAGTAAAAGCTATGTTATTTCTAAGCATTATAGGCATTGCGGCTTGTAAGTCAGAAATAGGTGATAAAAAGCAACCTGTTCTAGACGCTGACCTAACAAACAATAGCCTAGCGCATCTTAATGATAAAAATGGCAACTACTTTACACTCGAAGACTTAATCGCACAACACAAGGGTCGTGTTGTTTATGTGGACATCTGGGCCAGCTGGTGCACACCTTGTAAGCAAATGATGCCTGCGAGCGCTGCGCTCAAAAAATATTTCAAAGGAAAAAATGTCGCGTTTCTCTATGTCTCAATAGACGACAATTCAGCTGCCTGGAATGCAGCGGCGGCTACCTTTAAATTAGAAAACGAAGAGAGCTTTTTAGCGAGTAACTACCCCAAAGCGTCTTTTTTTCAAAACAATAACGTGAGTAATATCCCGCGCTATTTTCTATATGACAAGTTTGGGCAAATCATAGATGACAATGCGATGCGACCTATTGAACAAGACCTCATAAACACTATAGATGCACTACTTGCTCTTTAAAGCGCTGATTTTCCAAATTGTATTTCTGCTGTTGCCTATAATTGCAGTAACATCTCAAAATTGAACAATTAAGAATTATAATATAAAATAATGAACGTGGTTGATTAACCTCAATTGGATTTTATCAATAAGTTGCGTGATTGCTTTTTTCACGGCAATAACCTTTTATGAAACTTAGTAAAAAATTAAACAGAAAACGCAAAGACATAAAAACCTGGAAGTTCGGGGTTGGAGATTACTTACTGGATTTTGGTTTTTTACGGTTGTCATTCCCATTTGTACTATGACACTATTAGTACGAACAATCAATCTAATTAAATAAAGGCAATTCATAAAAGAGCTCTATAAGCCTTACTTGAAACAGAATTGAATATTAAAAACACTCTTACGAAGTTGAAAACTGAAAAGATATTTAAGCAGGGTTTTCCGCTGAATTAATTTTTTCGGTTTTAAGAAATGAAAAAATAACCTTAGGTAAGAATGCATATTAAGTATGCCTGTTATAGTCTTTACCAGCGGTTCATGCACATTTTAGAAGACCGCCATATTCTTAAATTTATGTTTCAAAAAAAATAGAAAAAAGTGAGGCTAGCGTTAATTAATACGCGACACTTCATATACAAGGCGTTAATCACGCTGTTCCTTTTTGTTGCTAATTTGAGAGCTGATTTTTCATTTCTCAACCACTTTAACAAGCTTTGCTAGCATCTAAAGGATGCAACACTCTAAATTCATGCTTGCCTTTTAGGATATTGCCGCACTTTGGGGCCAGGGAAAATCGATGTTCCAATTGAACCTATGTGCTATGAATATTTACAGAGAGTCTCTTTTCAAAAGCAAATAATCATTTTTAATTACTTTTATAAAAAAAGCAGCCTGTGTTTTACTCTACCGTTACCTCAACCAGTACAGGACAGTGATCACTGTGCACCGCCTCTTGCAAAATAACAGCTCGTTGCACCCTATCTTGCATGGCTGTGGTTGCCATGTGATAGTCCAATCTCCAGCCTTTATTGCGCTGCCTAGAGCCCCCGCGGTAACTCCACCAGGAATACTGGTCCGGATTGTCGTTAAACATCCTGAAGGTATCTATAAAACCACTTGTTACAAAACGATCCATCCACTCGCGTTCTTCTGGTAAGAACCCTGAGGTGTTTTTAAGCCCAGCAGGATTGTGTAT
>Ga0222647_1000778_pt1 | contig 11749 bp, 10 predicted proteins | sample AntAcemetagen333_FD_179864 | JGI IMG/M metagenome (GOLD analysis project Ga0222647, IMG submission 179864) | Saline water microbial communities from Ace Lake, Antarctica - #333 | ecosystem: Environmental > Aquatic > Non-marine Saline and Alkaline > Saline | place: Antarctica: Ace Lake...
TTATGTTTATCCCGAAGATTCGGCGAGTTTGCGGAATAAATCCGATAGACTTTCGGATTTTATGGCAATTTATAGTGAGATTTTTGGAGCATATCCTTTTCCCACCGAAAAATATGGTCATGCACAATTCAGTCGTGGCGGTGGAATGGAACATCAAACGATGTCATTTATGACTAATTTTGGTTTTGAATTAATGGCTCATGAGTTGGTACATCAATGGTTTGGGAATAAAGTGACCTGTGGCAGTTGGGAAGATATTTGGTTAAATGAATCTTTTGCGACTTATTTTACGGGGATTGCTTATGAGCGAATTTTTCCCGATTTGTACTGGCGACCATGGCGAGAAATTCAAATGGAAAATGCCCGAGGATTGCCGAATCAATCCGTTTTTGTGGACGACACGACAAGCGTGGAACGAATTTTTAGTTATCCGACGACTTACGCCAAAGGTGGGATGATGCTGCATACTTTGCGTTGGAAAGTCGGTGATGCTGCCTTTTTTCAAGCGATTTATAATTATATTAATGACCCAAAATTGGCGTATAGTTACGCCCGTTCTGCCGATTTTATTAAGCACGCTGAAATGACGAGCGGCATGGATTTGACTGAATTTTTTAGCGATTGGCTGTATGGAAGCGGTCATCCAAGTTATACTATTTTGTGGGAAATTATTAGCGAAAGCGAAATAAAAATAACCGTAAACCAAAGCCAAACAGATGTTTCTGTACCGTTTTTCGAGTTGCCTTTACCGATTCGAATTCAAACGGGAACACAAACGCAGGACTTTGTTTTAGACCATACTTTTAATGGTCAAATATTTACATTAAATACTGATTTTCAACCCGATACGCTTATTTTTGATGTGAATTTATGGATATTAAAAGGTAGCGTACTAACCTATCAAATTCAATCTTTGGAAACAATGTTGTCGATTTCACCGAATCCAGCAACGGATTTTATTGATATAAAATTAAAAAATAGCATTGAAACGATTGATTTTATTGAAGTTTTCAATTCGGTCGGGCAGAAGGTAAATGAGTCAGCAATTGATAAATTAAAAGACATAAAAATTGATATTTCTAATTTGTCTTCAGGCGTTTATATTGTTCGAGTTTCAACGAGTTTGGGGACAGTGAATCGTAAAGTGGTGATTGGTGATGGAATCTGATGAAACCGTGTCGGTTTTTAAAACCGACACGGTTTTACGAATTACGAATTACGAATTACGAATTACGAATTACGAATTTTCTATTCCACCAAACATCTTTTTCAAAATCTAATTTTAAATGAAAATATTGTAATCCGAAAGCGATCAAAACACCGAAAAATGAACCCAATAAAATATCTTCTAAAAAATGATGTACTAAATAGACCCTCGAAAGACCGACTAAAATAGCGAAAACCAAGCACAAGATTTTTAAGCCATTTTGTTTGCTCAAAATCGCCAAAATTGTAAAAAAAGCGAAACCTGACATCGTGTGACCAGATGGAAAACTGCTGATTTGACTTTCTAAAAGTGGCTGACCGGCTACGGCAATATCCGAAATATCCTGACCTAATTTTGTGAAATAAGGTTTCGGGCGAGGATGCTGAAAGATATTTTTGAAAATAGCTGCAAAAATGCCGACAAAACCTGCTGTTAGACCCAGCAAAATCGTATAACGATAACGAATAAATAAGTATATTAAACCAAAAAGTAAATAGCCAATACCTTCGCCAGATTGTGTTGCTCGTATGAAAAAAGTATTTAAAAAAGGGGTTCGATGTTGTGAAAAATAAAAAATAACATCACCTTTATTTATTTGTGTCAATAGGATTAAACCTACTATTGCAAAACAAAAATAGCTGATTAAAAAAAATATATTTTCTTTTAAAATAGCTTTCATCGTTTTAATTTTTTACTAAAAAATTTGATTATTCTTTGAAAAATAATGACGTAGGTTTCCATATTGAAAACGTCGGAGTCGTTCATAGCCTTGCGTGTCAGATAAAATCCTATTGGAAAAATAATAAAACAGGGAAATAACATTCCAAAAAAAGGAGACAATACGTGTCCTTCGGATAGGCGTTCGCCAATCAGAGCAAAAACCAGAAACAAAACAAAGAAAATAATAGAAATTAAAATAGGCCACCCAAAACCACCTTTTCTCACAATTGCTCCCATTGGCGCACCGATGAATAAAAACATAAAACAAGCGACCGCAAAAGCGACTTTTCGATATAATTCGTTGTAATGCTCAATAATCGAATATTCAATACCTTGAATTGTCCGCTTCGAACCTCGACCATAGTCATTCATTCGATTTGCCAGCGTTTTTGCCTTCTCAATCGCTCCTTCTTGTTGTTCAATTGGGATTAAATCCAAAATGCTATTGACGGTTGTATCTAATGAGTATTTACCGTTTAGGGGTCTGATAATCGTCAAACTATCTTTGACTTGAAGCATCGAAAAGAATGGAACAGACTTTCGATACAACGAAAAGTCGGTATCTTTCCATCGTATTTTTAAGGAGTCAATATTCGTCAATAAATCACCACTATTCAACATTCGATGATGATTTTGAAACACTTGTTCGTCTGTTTTATCAATATCGAACTCGCCCATATCAAAGACTTTTCGCCAAGATTTAAACTTAATCCGCATGTATGGAAAGCTCGACGTTCGACCTGATTCGCCACTTTCAAGCTCTTGATATTGCGTACCGTTCTGGAGTTTCATGACCATAAAATGACCACCGGAAGGATACATTTCTCCGTTTTTAGCAAGGATTTGACTGGGGTTAGTCGTATTTTTTGATTGATCATAAATCATCACATCGGTCAAATCTCTTTCGTTTGGTCCTTTCTCTTTTACTCGAATCGAAAAACCTTTAAAATCATCATTAAAAACGCCCTCTTCCAAACTCAATGTCGCTTTTTGCCGACGAATGTCATATAGACGAGTTTGAAATTTTAAATTAGAAAAGGGAATAACTACGTCTGAAATAAAGAAGGAAGTTAGCATTACAAAAATAGAAACGACAAAAAGTGGTGCCATAATTCGTGACAACGAAACACCTGCAGATTTCAAACTTGCCAACTCGTATTTCTCGCCCATATTTCCCATGACCATTACCGACGAAATCAGAACGGAAATCGGTAAAGCCATTGGTACTAAAGACATTGAAAGGTAAAATATCAATTCAATAATGATAGCAACATCCAAGCCTTTACCCATGATTTCATCAATATATTTCCATAGAAATTGCATGATAAAAACGAATAATGACACGAAAAAGGTCATTAAAAAAGGGGAAACAAAACCTTGGAGTATTAATTTATCTATTTGCTTTAGCTGCATTTATTTGAATTGTTATTTATAAATTGACCTGCTAAGTGGCTGAGTCTATCGTTCACCGTCCACCGAATTAAACCGCAAATTTACTTTTATAATCGCTCATTATCTAAAAATGGTTTGTTAATGATTTTGAAATATTTAAGCTAAAACCTTAAATTTGTCGAGTGACAAATACTTCTGGTCTATCGTCAAAAATATCGTACATCTAAAAGCGAATAAAATTTGTTTAAATGGCGTACCGAAATTTTTGAAAAAATAGATTTTTATTAAAAAAAATACCTAAAATTATGATGATAGGATTAATGGTTATCAGTGCTGTATTCGCTGGTATCGGTTGGTTGGTTAGTAATCAATTAAAAAAGAAGTTTGAAAAATACGGTCAAGTTGGTTTATCGAATGGATTGAGCGGACGAGAAATTGCCGAAAAAATGTTGGCACATTATGGCATTTATGATGTTCAAATCACGCAAGGTGAAGGCACGTTAACGGATCATTACAATCCACAAACGAAAACGGTGAAATTGAGCCCTGATATTTATCAGGGACGAAGCGTAATGGCAGCAGCGGTTGCGGCTCACGAATGTGGTCACGCTGTGCAACACGCAGAATCTTACGCTATGCTAAAAATGCGTTCGGCGATTGTTCCGTTTGTGAATATTTCGGCAAATTTGCAGCAATATGTTTTCATGTTTGGTTTTGCGATAATGGGAGCGATGGATAGCACTATCTTTTTGTTAATTGCTATCGCAGCCTTTGGTATCACTACCGCATTTAGTCTAATCACGTTACCAGTTGAGTTTGATGCAAGTAATCGAGCGTTAGTTTGGTTGGAAGTCTCTGGCAATGCAAGGGGTGCGGAATATGACGGTGCAAAAGATGCCTTGAAATGGGCAGCAATGACTTATGTGTCAGCAGCTTTGGCGGCTTTGGTGCAGTTATTATACTTGATTTGGTTATTTATGGGAAGGAGAAATTAGAGAAAATGAATAGGGGATTTTGAAGATTAATTTTGAATTTTATATTCATTTTTATATCCAATATTCAAAAAAAAAGGCACCGCAGATTTTTCTGTGATGCCTTTTTAATTTTGTGAAAAACTTAATTAATCGTGGTCGTAATTTAAAATTACAAGACTTTTAGTTTACATTTTGCTGATAATTTCGTGGTAATATTTTTTAATTTCCAATCAAATATTTAAGAAATATGAGTAATTCACATTTTCCTAAAGTGGCGAATAATCACCCATTGGGCTTCCTGCATTATCACTTGCGTGACTGGGCGTAGTGGTAAATCCCTCGTAAAGTGTCTGAAAAACACCCAATGCACTGAATTCGTCTTGAGTAAAAAACAAAATTACCTTGTGCCAAGCAGCTTGCATTTTGTAATGTTCTTGGACGAATTCCTCAAAACCATTTAAGTTGATTTGTTCAGTCATTCCTTGAGCGTAAGCATCTTTCCCCCAAAGGAAAGCGTACAAACACTGAATGGATTTTTGAGGAAGAAAGTCATAAGGTCTTTCCTGTAACGCTTTAAAAAGCGGTAACTCTTCCTCGCCTAATCTAAACTCTTGAACCAACTCAAAAAACTGATCGTAAGCGTCATGACCATCACGGCTCATGTAATGCGTAATGAGTTTCATCTCACACGACATTCCGAGATTGCTATCATGGTTAAACGTATTCAATAACCAATCATAAAAGCCATTTAAGTAATCCCAAACATCGGTTTGGTCTTCGCAATTCACACCATCAATATATGCTTTTAAGCAGTAGATTGATTTCGCTGGAAGGTACACTCCAGGGCGTTGTGTGATTTCATCTAATGTAACAACTGAATCAACATCCATCATAATTGTTTTCTCTTGTTATGTGTGAAAGAAAACTGAGTTTGTGTAGTTTGGGGTACTGGTAATTTAGTCACGTTTTCAACGTATATATTTTTTGTTAGACATTTATCATGCCTATCTACTAAATTCAATTAGTTTTGTTGATAAAAATAAAATCGTATTAATGTTTTTTGATTTACAACTACTTGATTGTCAGTTAGTTAATGTTGATATATTTATTAAAACAATATGAAATTACATTTAATCTTACTCGTTTAAATTAAAAACATATATGTTTTTTTTAAATGATTCCGTTGACTAAATAATTTTAATAAAGATAAAATTAATCAAAATTAATGTCACAAAAAACCTAATAATTGTATTTTATATACGAATAAAATATAATGTGTATATCGCTATTAATTAATGCTTTTGCCAATATTAGATTGTCAGTTAAATAAATATTATCTTGAATTAGCCGTAGTCAGCAGGTGACTTTAAGTCACTTGCTGACTTGCTTTTTTTAACCAACAGTTTAACAATATTTTCCTTACGAAAACACTTGAGTTTGCTCGATAACTGCTGCGTGTACATCGCCACCGAAAGGAGGATTTAATTTTTGAATCCGAACTATTATCTTCCGAATTTCAGGATATTGCAGCTTCAAAGAATCAATAATTTGTTCACTTATGGTTTCCAATAATTTGACGTTTTTTGCCATTACTTCCGAACACGTTTGATAGATTTTTTCGTAGTTAACCGTTTGTGTTAAATCATCGGTTTGACTTGCAGCAGAAAAGTCAGTTTCTACCGTCACATCGAGAATGTAATGATTACCAATGACGGTTTCTTCCTCATAATATCCGTGATGAGCGTAGAACTTTATACCTTCAAGCCCTACTTTCATTATTTTTTTCATAATGTCAATTTTCTAATTCCTATTTTTAAATCATCATTAAGACGTATTAGAAATTATGGTTGCATACATACTTTTATGTGACGCAAACTTTACAATATCGAAAATACGAAATAAATCAATATGATTCCAATATATGAACCAAACATATATCTATAATATTTTTTTTTAATATGACTCTGAATAGGGTTCGTAATCAATATATAGATTTATATAATTCATTATAAATACAATACATATATGAATTTTTAAATATTAAAATTTGTCAATATTATGTAAAAATTAATTTTTTCATTAATTTTTGTAAATTCGATGCAACCTTTTGATTTTTTTTTCGACTGCAAGGTATTTTTAATACAACCGTAGTTATAGAAACTACATACTTCCGTTAGATTCTTAGTTTCATCTATTTTATTAAAAGCTATTTAAAAATATGACTACTTTAGAGGTCGTTTTAAATAATCAAATTGAATTTTTAAGGTATTTTGATAGAAAGTCGTTGAAATGGTAAAAAAATTAGACATTTTTCTATTTAAAAACCAATAAACTTAAATAAATATGTCATTAAAGATTAGTTATAATTCTCCCGTTGTCCTTACATTTTCATTGATTTGTACCGCTGTATTTTTTATTCCGATTACTTCTACAAGTCAAGATTTTACAAGTCCTTTAGGACACTTGTTCATTTTGGAAGGTTCGAGCGATTATTTATCTATGTTATTATATGTATTTGGTCATGCGAGTGTTGAACATTTATTAGGAAATCTAACGTTTATTTTGCTCTTAGGGTCGATGATTGAAGAGAAATATGGTAGCCTGAATCTTTTGATAATGATTGGTATCACAGCGATTGTCACAGGTATTTTGAATATATTATTCTTTTCGACAGGTTTATTAGGAGCAAGTGGTATTGTATTCTTGTTTATCGTTTTGTCTTCATTTGGCAATGCTCAACGAGGAATTCCGCTTACGTTTATTTTAGTCGCCATATTATTTTTGGGAAAAGAGGTTTTCCAAGCACTTCAAGAAAATAATGTTTCTGAATTTGCTCATATTTTGGGTGGTATTATCGGTAGCTTATTCGGATTTTCGGGTGTAATGACCCCGAAGAAAAAAGTTACTTCTAATGATTTAAAGTGGTAGATTTTGGAGAGGTAAGGTTTTAAGGGACGAGGTTTTGAGGTGAAAGAGGGAGACCTTGTACCTCAAAATTTCGTCCTTTAAAATTTCGTTCTTCAAAATTTTCCCTTTTTTTAATCCTTTTATAAAATTTAAAATATCTTTGCGAGAAAATCAGTGAAAATGACGCAAAGTTATATTCGATTCGCTACACTCCTTATTATTGTTCTAAGTTTTAGCAATTGTAAAACAGACCCTCATGCAGAATCTGTCAATACAGGTTTCGCTCGATTACAAGGTAAAACGATGGGAACGACTTATTCGATTACGTATCAAGATGCTAAGGCAATTAATTATCAAGCTCAAGTTGATAGTTTATTAAAAGCGATTAATCAAGAAGTTTCGACGTATATTCCTGACGCAGATATTTCTATTTTTAATCAAAAAACAGAAAAAACATTCACGGTTTCGGCGGACAAAAATCCTCATTTTGTGGCTAATTTATTAGCATCGCAACAGATTTTTGAGCAAACGACTGGTAGTTTTGACCCAACGGTTATGCCTCTGGTGAATTACTGGGGATTTGGTTATACCGAAAAGCGAACAGTTACGAATGTCGATGAATTAAAAATTGATACCTTGCTGCAAAGCGTTGGTTTCAGTAAGTTAGGGATAGAAATGACGGATGGAAACACCTACGTCATTAGCAAGGCAAATCCGCAAATGCAGTTAGATTTTAGTGCGATTGCGAAAGGTTACGCTGTAGATGCGATTGGTAATTTTTTGGCTTCAAAAAGCATCAAAAATTATTTTGTTGAAATTGGCGGGGAAACGGTTTGCCGAGGAAAAAGTCCGAGAGGTGATTTGTGGGCGTTAGGTATTAGCGTGCCGTCAAAAGATGCAAAAGTCACTGACGTTGAGGAAATTGTAACAATTACGAATAAAGGTTTGGCGACTTCTGGCAATTATCGAAATTATCACACGGCAGAAAATGGTAGCATCTATGCACATACGATAAATCCCAAAACTGGTTTTCCCGAAAAAAGTACCTTATTAAGTGCAACCGTCGTCGCAGAAAACTGTATGATTGCAGATGCTTTTGCAACGGCTTTTATGGTCATGGGCAAAGATGCGGCAATTGAATTGGCGGAAAGTTTACCGAATATTGAAATTTATCTTATTTTTGGTGATGAAAATGGTGAAATGAATACTTTTTACACAAAGGGCTTCTCCGAATTTTTATCAGATAACCAATAATTTGTATATTTATAAAAAAGTAATACATTAAATTTTTTAAGTATATTAAAAGCTAAACACTTTTTAAATGCTTATTTTCAAAAACTATAAAACGCTGTTTTGTAGTTTCAATAAAGTGGGATTAGAACGAATTATTTTAATAATTCATAGGTGATAATTCATAGTACGTAATACATTCTAAATAAAAGTAAAAACGATTTTAAAAACCTAATTCTTTAAGAAAATGGCAAAATTAAAAAGAGAACAGTTAATAGCAATTGGATTAATCTTGATTGTTGCCCTTTTGGGGGTAAATGCTTACTTGATGTATGCAAATAAACAAAAAGGAGAAGCACTCGAACAAGCGGTAGAAGCTAATACTGAATTGGAAACTGCAAAAGCAGAATTGGACAAAGAGTATAATTTAGCTTTGGAAGAGTTGGAAGCTAAAAAAGGCGAAAATGAACAATTGAATGACATTATTGAGCAACAAAAATCAGAATTGAAAGCTCAAAAAATGAAAATTGATCGTGCAATTCGTCAAGGCAATAGTTCTGCTTCGGAATTGGCATCGGCTCGTAAACAAATTCAAGCGCTAATCGCTCAAAAAGAATCTTACTTAGCGAGAATTGACGAACTGAATGCGGATAAAAAGTTGTTGGAAGAAAATGTGGTCAGTTTAACTTCTGCAAAAACAGAGTTAGAATCTACATTGACGGAAGTGAAAGCAACTGCGGAAAAAACGGAAGCGGAATTAAAACAAGACAAGGAAGCATTGAGCGCGGAAAAAGAAAAATTATCTTCTAAAGTCGCTCGTGGCTCTGTTTTGAATACTCGTAATATTGCCGTAACGGCTTGGAAAACAAGAAGAAGCGGAAAAGATGTTGATACAAAATCTGCGAATAAAGCAGAAAAATTAAGCATCTGTTTTGACATTGACGAAAACGCAATTACGCCTTCAGGTAATAATAAAATTTTGCTTCGTATCCTTACACCGCTCGGCGAAACGCTTTATATGGAAGGTCAAGGTTCTGGTGAGTTTTCCAATCAAACCTCTGGTGGTGGTGCGACTCGTTTTACGACCTCGAAAGGATTTCCATATACTAACAAAGCAATGAATCAATGTATCGAATGGCCAATTCAAACGCCTTTGACACAAGGAACTTATACGGCTGAGATTTATAATAAAGGTTATAAAGTTGGTACGACGACGTTCTTGTTGAAATAAATTATAGGTTTTTCGTTCGATTGTTTTTTATCGTTATTATCGCAAGGAAACAATGCAATATTAAGAAAGGTCAAACCCCTGATTTCCAGAGAGTTTGACCTTTTTACGTAATGTCTTTTTTTCGCTCGTTTGCTTCTTTTTTACCAATCTTTTTCGCCCTACGGCTTTTGGTGTTCTTGTTATTTTACGCTCTTGTTTGGGAATTAAAGCGGTATTTACTAATTCATGAAATCGCTTCACAACAATTTTTTTATTCCTCAATTGTGACCGTTCAGAATCGCTTGCCAATAATAAAACCCCTTCATTATTGATTCGATTTGCCAAATTTTGCCAAACCAAATTTTTCTCCAAACCACTCAAAATCTCCGAAGCATTCACATCAAAAAGCAACTCTACCCGAGTTTCTACCTTATTCACATGCTGCCCACCTTTCCCCGAACTTTTCGACGTACGAAACGCCAGTTCTTTGCTAAAATCTAAATTATTATCCATGATTGAAACTTGTTAAAAATTATAGTTGGAAAGGTAAACAGTAGAGTAGGGGATTGAGTTCCAAGGAATTTGAAATTATAAAGGCGAACAGGTAATAAGTACCTATTTTCTAAGGTAATTATTGACCATTTCGCACTCTCAAAACTTCCACAACCTCCTGTAATCGCACCTCTTTAGCCGCCAAAAGTACCTCTAAATGATATAATAAATCAGCCGCTTCATTCAAAAACAAATCCTTATTATCGTCCTTCGCCTCAATCACGATTTCCACTGCTTCTTCACCGACTTTTTGAGCAATTTTATTAATCCCTTTTTTGAACAAAGAAGCCGTGTAAGATTCATCATCAGGATTATTTTTTCTATCCAAAATTATCCGTTCCAATTCATACAAAAACGCATCATCTTGATTGATTTCATCAAAACAAGTATCGCTACCAGTGTGACAAACTTCGCCCACAGGATTTACTTTTATCAATAATGTATCGTCATCACAATCTGACTGAATATCAACAACATTCAAGAAATTTCCAGAGGTTTCGCCCTTCGTCCAAAGCCGATTTTTCGTCCGACTAAAAAACGTCACTTTGCCTTCTTTTTGCGTTTTTTCTAATGCCGCTTCATTCATAAAACCGAGCATCAAAACTGTTTTCGTTTTCGCATCTTGAATAATCGCTGGCAATAAGCCATTTAATTTATCGTAGTTTAAATTTTTCATTTTTTTTATTTTTAATAATGCACCAGCCAAAAAACAAACACTTCCGTCATACCGACCTACGCTGGTGTGACGGTCTTTTTTTAGGTTTAAATCCGTACCGTTACCCCTTTTTTCCTCAAATACTCCTTCAATTCCAAAATCCCAATTTCCCCAAAATGAAAAATACTTGCCGCCAAACCAGCGTCCGCTTTTCCTTCCGTAAATGTATCATAAAAATCCGCCATCGAACCCGCACCGCCAGACGCAATTACAGGAATCGATAAGTTTTCAGAAATCATTGCCAATGCTTCATTTGCAAAACCAGCCTTCGTTCCGTCATGATTCATCGACGTAAATAAAATCTCTCCAGCACCACGACTTTCTGCTTCTAAAACCCATTCTAACAACCGTCTTTCCGTAGGAATTCGACCACCGCCCAAATACACAATCCATTCATTATCAACGAGTTTCGCATCAACCGCCACGACCACACATTGCGACCCAAACGCTAACGCCAAATCATTTATCAATTGAGGATTTTTGACCGCCGCCGAGTTCACCGCAATCTTATCCGCACCCGAAGCCAAGAGAATTTCCACGTCTTCCACCGAGCTAACGCCGCCGCCAATCGTAAACGGAATATTTAATTGTTCCGCCACATTTTTCGCCAAATTCGCCAAGGTTTTCCGTTTTTCATTCGTTGCCGTAATGTCCAAAAATACCACTTCATCTGCCCCCGTTTCCGCATATTTTTTTGCTAATTCCACAGGATCACCAGCATCTCGCAACTGCACAAAATTTACACCTTTCACCGTTCGCCCGTCCTTAATATCGAGGCACGGAATTATTCTTTTTGCTAACATTTTTTTTTTTTGAACCACAAAGGCACAAAGAACACAAAG
>Ga0222647_1000782_pt1 | contig 11710 bp, 11 predicted proteins | sample AntAcemetagen333_FD_179864 | JGI IMG/M metagenome (GOLD analysis project Ga0222647, IMG submission 179864) | Saline water microbial communities from Ace Lake, Antarctica - #333 | ecosystem: Environmental > Aquatic > Non-marine Saline and Alkaline > Saline | place: Antarctica: Ace Lake...
GATGAGATATCGTTATAGGATATAAATCGTTAATAGAAGTCTTGCAATCTCGTAGGGATGAGATATCGTTATAGGATATAAATCGTTAATAGAAGTTTTGCAATCCCGTAGGGATGAGATATCGTTATAGGATATAAATCGTTAATAGAAGTCTTGCAATCTCGTAGGGATGAGATATCGTTATAGGATATAAATCGTTAATAGAAGTTTTGCAATCCCGTAGGGATGAGATATCGTTAGCACCATAGGTGCCCGATATTCGATAAACCCCAGCGGGGTGGCATATCCTTTTGGAAGATTTTACCTTAGTTTTGAATATGCCCAACACATATACCCAAATACATATACAATTTGTATTTGCAGTAAAAAATAGAACAGCCGTAATTGCTAAATTATGGAAAGATGAGCTATACAAGTATATGACAGGAATTATTCAGAATAAAGGGCATAAGTTATTAGCAATAAATGGAGTAGAAGATCATATTCATATTTTGGTAGGGCTTAGGCCAAATGAATCTATATCTGACTTGATGAGAGAAGTGAAATCTAACTCAAGCAAATGGGTAAAAGAGAAAGGATATACGCAAGGAAAGTTTGAATGGCAAGAAGGTTACGGAGCATTTTCGTATAGTAAATCTCAGGTATCTAATGTAATAAGCTACATTGAAAACCAGGAAGAGCATCATCGCAAACAAACCTTTCACGAAGAGTACATCAATATTTTAAAAAAATTTGATGTGGAATATGACGAGCGATATGTCTTCGGAGATATGACATAATATATCACCCCGAACGGGGTTTGTCAATGCGTCATTTTGATGTGTCAATAACAATCCCGTAGGGATGGAATATCGTGAATTTCAAATGCGTCATTTTGATGTGTCAATAACAATCCTGTAGGGATGGAATATCGTGAATTTCAAATGCGTCATTTTGATGTGTCAATAACAATCCCGTAGGGATGGAATATCGGTAGCACCATAGGTGCCCGATATTCGTTAAACCCCAGCGGGGTGATATAGTATTGATTCAGAACCTACCCCTTCATCAAAGCCTCTATCTCTTCAACTTCTATAGGCATTCCAGCTTCGTCCATCATATCTACGGGACCATTTTCGGTGATGAGTATTTGGTTTTCTATGCGTACACCTATTCCTTCTTCTGCTATGTAGATACCTGGCTCACAGCTAAACACCATTCCTACTGCCATAGGCTCATATCGCATGCCGCTATCGTGTACATCTACACCTAAGAAGTGACTAGTACCATGCATGAAGTACTGTTTTACTGCGGGCCATGCAGGATCTTGATTTTTCACATCTTCGTAAGTCAGTAGTCCGAGACCGATCAATTCTTCGGTCATTAGGGCTTCTACCTCTTTTTGATACTCCATGAGCATAGTGCCGGGTACTAGCATCTTTCGAGCAGCTTTCATTACGCGTAGTGTAGCATTGTATACATCTTTTTGGCGAGGGCTGAACTTGCCATTGGCAGGCACGCATCTAGTCATATCGCTCGCATAGTTGGCATAGTCTACACCGCAGTCTACTAGGATAAGGTCTCCGTCTTTTACTTCATCTTTATTTTCTAAATAATGCAGTGTACATGCATTCTTTCCGGAGGCCACTATAGGTTCAAAACTGAAACCACTTGCTCTGTTGCTCAAGAAAGTATGAGCTAGGTTTGCCTCTATCTCATACTCTCCCATTCCTGGTTTAGTAGTTTCTAAGACACGAAGAAGTCCTTTTTTAGAGATCTTTACAGCCTCACGCATTACTTCCAGTTCTAGTTCGGTTTTAGTACCTCTAAGTCTATTAAGGATTTTTCCTGCACGCTTGTAGGTATGCATAGGATATAGTTCCATTATCTCTTTGGCGAAGTCTATAGCCTTAGTAGGAGATTTGGGATTGAATCGATCGTTTTCGTTCAGTGGTAAGTATACATTATCTGCGAGATTTAACACTTGGCGAAGCTGCTGCATATAGTCATTGTTCCAGAAAATATTTTTTATACCACTTGTAGCAGTCGCATCTTCTTTAGTATATTTATATCCTTCCCAAACAGCAATTTTAGCATTGGTTTCTACCAAGAAAAGACACTCCTTGTATGCCTCAACAGGGCATTCAGGGTAAAGCACCAAAACACTCTCTTCTTGATCTATGCCACTTGCCCAGAACATATCTGAGTTTTGCTTGAATTTATATACGGCGTCTCCATTCCAACTATACTGGTAGTTGCTGTGGAATATAGCGATACTATTGGGTTCCATTTCGGCTACAAAACGCTTTCTGTTTTCTATAAAAATCTGCTTATTGAGTCTTGGATACTTCATTGCGGGCAAAGCTAAGGATTTGCGGTGAGTAGTGAAGAGTAAGGAGAGGAAATTTGGAGTAGTGTTTTAGAAAATTTGATATTTTACAGGGATACGAAATCGCATATTTGCAGGGAATCCGTTAATAATGGCAGGGGTCCAGAGATATGAGGTAGCATCTAGCACACGCATGGATTCTTTTTCTAAGCCAAACCTTAGTGTTTTATTTCAGGTTTCCAAATTGTTCAACTTTCCCAATCTGTTGACCATAAACATTGCAATAATTTTTCCTTGAATATCATTTTCTAGTGCCATCGATGGGAATGTGATGTTCTCTGCTATGAATCGTTGCAAGAGCCGTTCATCATTTTTAAAATTAGCTTTCCTGTAATAGTTGCTATCTAGCATTTGATAATTTAACTCAATGGTTATTACTCTTATATCTTCTTGTTTACTACAGTTATCTTCTTTTTTGAGTTGAAGTACGCCGTTTACATAGTTGTCTTTAGATATAGAGTCTTTTGTTGTAGTTACTTCGCCATTTATCATTCCATTGGCAATAGGATATACTAAAGTATCCTCCTCATTGATTTTTATGACAGTGCCAAATCCTGCTTCTACAAAGCTCAGAATATCGGTCTTGCCAGTTGAACTAAACTCTTTATAACTCCTCGATCTATCCTTTTTATAGACGCCTTCATAAAAAAGGGCCTTGTTAGGATGCCTTGCTTTGGTTATTCCTTCTAAATTACCATCCATATAGTGCTGAATGTTTGCCGTATCTCCATTCTCATAAAATGCTGTGGGTGTTCCATTCAAGTTGCCCTCTTTATTGTAGTTTTTTATACAAAAGATAGAGCCACTTTTATAGTGCGATGTATGGGTGCCTATAGATAGACCATTTGAGTGGTAGGTATTAGCTGTACTTATATCTGTTTGCCAGTTCCACTTGCCATCGCGTTTGCCATTTACAAAGGTTCCCATTTTTAGTTTTGAGTGTTTGTTATACACAAATGTAGTATCACCTTTATAGCTAAAAGAGATTCCATTGGGATGCCAAGTTTCATACGTTGTAGTATCTCCTTCTTTGTTTAGATGAAGTTCATAGTATTCGTTGTTTAGCTTTCCTTTTAAACATTTAATACCCCTTAGGTGTAATACTCAGTATAGGAATTATTGTACAAATCATATTCATATTCTCCGTCTTTCTTGTTTAAGATGTATGTTCCGTGAATTACAGCTCTATGTTTTTTCGATGTAAACGGACCGTGCTTTTCCCATTAGTGCTCACCTTTTTTGACGATAAAGTACTCCTCAGTTGCAGTGTAATGTGAATTCTTAATTTTCTTAAGTTTAAATTGGCCGTACGATGAAATAGACAATAGAAAAAATAGTGGAATGAAGACTTTTTTAACTTTCATCCTACAAAACTAAATAAGAATCTGTGTTTACAGTAATAAGAAAACATAAACCCTACCTTCGCAATCTAAGGAACATTTTATGGGAAAAACAACACAAGAACTATTAGCAGACCTTGGTATCAAGGCCAAAAACGAAAGTATATGTACAGGTAGAGAGTGGATCACTTCTCTAGGTACTGAGACTGTAGAGGTCTTCACCCCAGTGACGGGCGAGAAGCTAGCCGAAGCAGTATTTGCTAGCGATAGCGAGTATGAGCACGTGGTGAAAAAAGCTCAAGAAGCTGCTGCTTATTGGAAGACAGTACCAGCACCACTTCGTGGGGATATTGTACGTCAGTACGGTATCAAGCTAAGACTTCGCAAAAAAGACCTCGGTAAACTAGTGAGCCTAGAAATGGGTAAAAGTTACCAAGAGGGACTGGGTGAGGTCCAAGAGATGATAGATATCTGTGAATTCGCAGTAGGACTAAGTCGCCAGTTATATGGACTGACCATGCACAGTGAGCGACCAGAGCACAGAATGTATGAGCAGTGGCATCCTGTAGGTTTAGTAGGTGTTATATCTGCATTTAATTTCCCAGTAGCAGTATGGGCTTGGAATACTATGATAGCCGCAGTATGTGGTGATGTTACTATCTGGAAGCCAAGTGAAAAGACGCCACTTACGGCTATCGCTTGCCATAATCTGATGCAAGAGGTGATTATAGAGAATGACCTCCCAGAAGGACTATTTAACCTAGTGATAGGTGATCATAAGATAGGCGAGGCCATGGCTAAGGATAAACGAGTACCATTAATAAGTGCTACAGGTAGCACACGTATGGGCCGTAGAGTGAGTCAGGTAGTAGGAGCTAGATTAGGTAAATCTTTGCTTGAGCTAGGAGGAAATAATGCGGTAATTATCAGTGAAAAAGCTAATCTTGACAATGCACTTATAGCGGCAGTATTTGGCTGTGTAGGCACAGCAGGACAGAGATGTACAAGTACACGAAGACTGCTGATTCAAGAGTCTGTGTTTGAAGACTTTAAAAAGAAACTAGTAAACGCATATGGTCAGCTAAGTATAGGAGATCCATTGGATGAGAATAATCACGTAGGGCCACTCATAGATAAAGATGCAGTAGCGGCTTTTGAAAGAGCGGTACGTGCAGTAGAAGAAGAAGGTGGTGAAGTGCTCACAGGTGGTGAAGTGCTCACGGGAGAAGGATACGAGAGTGGTTGCTACGTAAAACCATGTATTGCTGAAGCTCGTAATCATTTTGAAATAGTGCAAGAAGAGACTTTTGCTCCTATCGTGTATCTAATTCCATTTAAGACTTTAGATGAAGCTATCCTTATGCAAAACGACGTGAAGCAAGGACTTAGCTCTGCTATATTCACAGATAGTTTGCAGGAAGCAGAAGCATTCCTTAGTGCTGTAGGCAGTGACTGTGGTATTGCTAATGTAAATATTGGAACTAGTGGTGCTGAGATAGGTGGAGCCTTTGGTGGAGAGAAAGAAACAGGTGGTGGTCGCGAGAGTGGTTCTGATGCTTGGAAAGTGTATATGCGTAGACAGACTACGACCATAAACTACGGTAAAAGTGTACCGTTAGCTCAAGGTATCAAGTTTGACTTGTAGATAGTTTTTTTGCAAGAAGACTTATCGCACACGCATTGAGGTATGTGTTATTACGCAAAAAGCCTGATAATCATGTGATTATCAGGCTTTTTATTGAGAAGTATCTTTGTTTATTAATTAATATCCCAATACTGATATAATTTATTGACCAATAGGTTTTCGTCATCGTCTATTTTGTCATCTGCTTTTATTAATTTGATTGCAAAATCTATGAGTTCTAAACGCTCTTTCTCTGTGGAGTCAGCATAAAAATCTTCCGCACATTTTTGAAGTAAAATAGGATAGTCGTCTTTTGCCGTAGTACTTAGCTCTTCAGTGGCAGATTCTAGATTCCCACCAAAGGGGAAGTTTCTACCCACGTATTCTATAATTACTTTCCCTTCGTTAGCATCAAAGTCCCCATCTATCTCCGCTAGTATATTTAGTATCTGAAAACCTGCAATGTCCTTGTTTTTTCTGTTCATTACTTATTTTATGAATGCAAGTTTATTGTTTTTTGTTCATATTCAGAGTACAATATCAAAGTAAATGCTGCAGAGAGTAAGCGTACCATTCTATCTACGGCTTGTAATTGTTTTTAGTGTGCAGATTAGAAGTGTTTTGTATTTTTATATGCTAGCTATCTTATAGTTCTCAGTAGTGAAATAAGTTAGATATTTACTCTAATTTATATAGAAAAGAGGTTGATTATACCTGCGTGTGTTCATTTTATTCTTAAAAATGTTGCCGGATAGCTTGCGATTCTTCCACCATATTGGTAAGAAACTCATTATTTCTAGATCTTCTGAATCCAAAAGAATAATCGAACTCAGGTAATGTGTACTTTTGAAAATAATTATGCGAAAATTCATATTGATAATTGGTCTGATTTGTATTTCTTCTCTGGCTCAAGATTTAGCTGCTCAGAGTTTTGGAGCATCATTGCTGGCTGGAGCTAATTTTAGTCAGGTAGATGGTGACCAGCTAGGCGGTTATAATAAACTTGGTGTTAACCTAGGTGTACAGATAGATAGAAAAATAAATGAAGATTGGGCAGCTGCTTTTGAAATACGATTTAGTATGAAAGGGGCTAAGAAAGTCATTGACCCTGAAGATCCACCTACGTTTACTTTAAAACTGAGCTATCACTATATAGAGGTGCCACTACTCGTGAAGTATACACACTATGACCGTTTCACTCCTTACGGTGGTATATCGCTCGGAGTAAATGTATTTAACCAGCGAGATGAGAATACCATCACTACCAAAGAAGAAAAACTCAACCCTACCGAGGTTGGTTTTCATATAGGAGCTACGTATCATCTTACGGATAAAATAGGTATAGATTTGAGACATTCGTACTCGCTCTTATCAGTAAGAGACTTTCCTGTAGTAGTAAATAGTCCTACGGTGTTTGGTCGAGCAGGATGGTTTAATAGGCTTTTTACGGCTGGCATAGTGTATAGATTAGATCGATAATAGTGAATTATATAGGGTCTAAATACCGTTTGCTTCCTTTTCTAGAGCAGTCTATTGAAGAATTCGTAAGTGGTAATATTGCGGATAAAGTGTTCTGCGATCTTTTTGCAGGTACGGGAGCTGTAGGTCGCTATTTCAAGACAAGAGCGAAGTCTGTAATCGCCAACGATTTGGAGTACTACAGCTATGTGCTCAATAGAAATTATATAGGTAATCATAAGAGGATAGACGCTTCTAAATGGTTAGAAGCGTTAGCGGAACTGCAAGGTGAAGAAGGTTTTATTTATGCTAATTACTGCCGTGGTGGCCACGGTGACCGCAACTATTTTAAGGATTACAATGGCAAGCTTATAGATGCCATGCGTGGCCAGATAGAAGCATGGAAAGATGCTGGTGATATAGAAGAAGACGTTTACTTTCATCTCCTTGCTACGCTACTAGAGAGTGCAGATAAAGTGGCTAATACGGCATCTGTGTATGGAGCATATCTCAAGCATATTAAGAGAACTGCTGCAGTAGATTTGAAGATACGGCCAGCATATTTTGACTTGACCAATGCTCGTCATACCGTATATCAAGGGGACGCCAATGAGCTAGTGAAAACGATAAAGGGTGATATTCTGTATCTAGATCCTCCCTATAACGCACGGCAGTATGGGAGTAACTATCATATGCTAAATACTATCTCTACGTATGAAGATTTCCAACCTAAAGGTGTAACTGGGTTACCAGTGTATAATAGATCTGCGTATTGCAGTAAAGTTTCTGTGAGAGAAAGCTTTGAAGAACTTATAGCTGATGCCCAGTTTAAGTATGTATTCTTGAGTTACAATAACGAAGGTCTTATGCCACATAGAGAGATTACATCTATCCTAGAGAAGTATGGTAAAGTGGAGTTGAAGACGCAATCCTACCAACGATTTAAAGCGGATAAAACAGAAAACAGAAATCATACCGCTACTGAGACGTTGGAGTATTTATTTTGTTTGGAGAAGACCTAATTCATGACCCCGTCCATCATTTTCCAGATATCATTGAGGTATAGAAATGGGACTAACGACTCATCCGGACTATCGCCCATTCTGATTATAACTAATCCATTAGAGGGTGAGATACTTATGTACTGGCCATTTTTACCCATAGCAGAGTAAACATCTGCAGGAGCATTAGGAAGAAACATGCCTGGGAAGTTTATTTGTGATTGCGGAATATGATATGATTCGCTGCCATTGATCCACCATAAGTATCCATACGCTTTATTTATCTGCTGTGAGGTAGTGATAGAGGCTTCAATAAATTGTTTATTGAGTAGTCGGTTACCGTCCCAAACTCCCTCGTTTTGAATCAATAGGCCAAAACGTGCAGCGGACCGAGCATTGCTGAGGTAGAGATGGAGTGGTCCGTTCCATTGCCAGTAGCCACTCATACCTATTTTGTTTTGTAATACGGTATTGAAATAAGTATGGTAGTCTTGACTTGTAGCGTTTTCTACTACTCTCTCGAGTAAGGTATACGGTGCATTGTGGTATGCCCAGCGTGTGCCTGCATCTGCTTGGTAAACTAGGTTGGCTGCTGATGTGTCATCTGCTCGTAAGTCATTTAGTCCTGAGGTCATCGTCAGTTGATGCCAAACAGTGATTTTATCTTGTTGCTCTTTAGTAAGACTAGTCCAGTTTTCACCCAGATAGTCTGAAGTTTTGTCGGACAGATTAAGATGCCCTTCTTCTTCCGCCTTGCCTACGGTAAATCCTGTAAGTGTTTTAGCGGCAGAAGCCCAGTACCAAAAATTTTCGGCACCAAAATCAGCATTACTTAATAGGGTTTTTCCCCAATATTTTTCCAATACAATTTTACCGTCTTTGAGAACTATGAATGCACGTGTGCCATTGGTTTGGAGGTTGGTATAGAGTGAAGTTATACTATCTGTATTCCAACTCAAGCTAGATGCTGAGGTAGTGTCCCATTCACCAGTCATAGGTGGAAAGTATATGCCGGTAGAGTCCGTTAAGAAGCGGTTGTCTGGAGAAGTGGGTGCACTATCGTCCTTGCATGACATAAGGAAAACAAGTATTCCTGAAAGGAGTAGTATCTTTTTCATCTATGTAAAATTACATAAATGAGTTTCGATTAGTTGCATTATCTTTCTAAATATATTACGCTAGTCCACCGCCAGATTTAACATGTATGTCTCGTTGTGGAAATGGGATTTGAATATTATTCTCACGAAATGCGTGATCTATCATAAACCGAATCTCACTTTTTGTCTGTTCAATAATAAAGAGTTGATTGCTCCAAAATATTAATTCGAAGTCAAGGCTTGATTCGCCAAAATCCTTGAATAGTATAATTGGGGAAGGGTTTGTGATGACCTTATTGTGTTTCCACGCTGTTTCAGAAAGAAGTTTCTCAACTAATTTTACATCACTACCATAAGCCACACCTACTTTTATACTAAAACGCGTAGCTGTATCATTTGAACTCCAATTAATTAGGTTTTCACTGACCAGTTTATGGTTGGGAATAATCATTGCTATGCCGTCACGCGTCGCTACCTTAGAGGTACGCAGCCCAATCTCTGATACTCGGGCAAGAATATTGTCTACTTCTACTACATCGTTCACTCGTATAGAGGGTTCTATCAATAAAATTAGACCAGAAATAATATCATTGGCTATTTGCTGAAGACCTAGGCCTATACCAATCAATAGCGGTGCTAAAAATACAAAAACCTCTGCTTTTACGCTGAGTGATACTAGTGCGATAGTGACAAATACTACTATGAGTATATACTTAGTGATGCGGATGACAGCAAATTGACGACCGGTATCTAGTCTTCCTGCCGTGACAGCCTTGCGGCTTAGCTTTTTTACCCACCTGTAGGTGAACCAGATGATTACTCCAGATAACAAGATGTATAAGACACTGTTTACTGTGACTACAGCGTTTTCACCAAACTCCCATATTTCACTATTTAAAATTTCTTTCATTAATCGGTCACGTAGGATTTGTTATATACTAATGCAAAGTAATCACTCCCTAAGTCTAAATAGCCATACTCGTAGCAGAAGAAATAAGTCTTCTCTGCCTTGGTAGTATATGTGTTGGTAAAGTACTCAAAGCTAAAACCTAGTTTAGCTAATTCTTTTTTAGTGACTTTTATGGATTTATCTTTTGGTGTGAGCTCTTCCAGAATATTTCGGTTCTGTTTGATAATGCGATTGACCTTACGGATGTAATTATTAGAAGTGCTGTTTTGGGTATTATTAAATTCATTACGGCATTGATTATCACAGAATTTTTTATCTGCTCTACCTATTACGTTTTTACCACAGTGCAAACATCCTTTCGGCTCCATTCAGCAAAGATATAATAAAATGAATGGACTATGAATTCAGACTAGTAGTGGGATTGCCAGTATGAAGGTTAGAATGCCTAAGTAATTAGCAGTAGAATATAGTGAAAGAGCTAATTTTATTATGAGGAAAATGGAACGACTACCGTAATAGTGAAAAAAATGAAGAATGGAGTTGTAGGTGAGGACTGTCCACAAGGCAATAGAAGTGCTGCTTTTTTATCTCAGTTAAAATAGATGCAACTGAATAGTGGAAGCAGATTTATATACTGAGGTATTTAGTGGCTTTGGTTTGATGGCTAGGCCATATTGTTTCTTAGCTAAGCGTACTTGCTCGTTTATGGACACTGCTATGGTACCTATGCCTCGCATTCGTTCGCCAAAGTTACTTCTACCTAATTTGTCTTTTTGTGTAGCAGAGATAAGGTTCATTACACGGGTAGCTTTTAGTGGAAATGTTTTTTGTATCCAGTCCTCAAAAAGTAATGTTATGACTCCACTGAGTCTCACCATCGTATGACCAAGCGATGAAGCTCCTGCTTTACTCACAGCCGCACAGATGTCAAATATTTCATCACTATTAAGGCCAGGGATAATAGGAGCTAGCATCACGTGTACTGGAATATTATGCTCACTAAGTTTGTTAATAGTCTGTAGCCTTTTTTTAGTGCTGGAAGTATGTGGCTCCATAGCTCTGCGGAGTTGCTCATCTAATGTAGTGATGGAGATATGCACTTGCACCAAGTTTTTAGCTGCTAGTTTCTCTAGGATGTCTATATCTCGACATACCAAAGCGTTTTTAGTGATGATGCCTACTGGCTGGTTATGGTCTAGGCATACTTGTAGCAGTTTACGGGTTATCTCATGCTTTAGCTCGGCTGGCTGATAACAGTCTGTATCACCGCTGAGCATTATAGGTTGGCCATTCCAAGATTGGCTTTTCAGTTTTTTGATAAGAAGTTTAGGAGCGTTTTCTTTAATTAATATTTTTTTTTGGAAGTCAGTACCTGCACTATATCCCCAGTATTCATGAGTGATACGAGCATAGCAGTATACACATCCGTGCTCACATCCTTGGTAAGGATTCATACTCCAGTTTGAAGGAATATCTGGACTGTCTACCTTATTGACTAAAGTCTTAGGATGTATGGTGTTGTAAGAAGTTTCGTTACTATCTGTCAGAAACTCTGTATCGTAGTAGGAGCCATCCCAGAAGTCTTCTACTGTGTTTTTATTAGACCTATTAGGAGTGTTGAGCAGAGCTCCACGTTCTCTTACATTTTCGGGTATGACAATATTATTATCCAAATCGTTGACTACATTATAGGCTAAATATTTGGTAATTATATCTTTTTATGGATACACCTTGGTTAATTATTGAACTTTTTTTGAAACGCTCACAGGTACTTGAAAATTAAATTAAACTTGAGTTTCTATTTAGGGTCTACTGAAAATCTCAGAAGGGTCCAATGTGGCTTGTTTGCCAATAGAAGACGTATAGGAATACTTCGATATGCAGGAAATAAGGCAGATAGGATTCTTCTGTG
>Ga0222647_1000783_pt1 | contig 11710 bp, 14 predicted proteins | sample AntAcemetagen333_FD_179864 | JGI IMG/M metagenome (GOLD analysis project Ga0222647, IMG submission 179864) | Saline water microbial communities from Ace Lake, Antarctica - #333 | ecosystem: Environmental > Aquatic > Non-marine Saline and Alkaline > Saline | place: Antarctica: Ace Lake...
TGGCGTTGTTGAACCCTGGGTCTGACGGGATTATAACTGAGCCCAACTTTCCGTTATTGACGCAAATCCTGATTCCGGAAGTTGAAGCCGCGCTCGAAGAATTTGGTATCCCGTTTCACTTCAATAAGTCAGAGGTTATTTTCTACTGCACCGTTTCCGGCAAGCAGACACGGATCATATGCAAGAGCATGGAGCGTTACGACCGGTTAATCGGTGTAAACGCCGCGTGGGTGATCTTGGACGAATTTGATACGGCAAAGGCCGCCCTTGCATATTCAGCATTTGAAAAGCTAATGGGCCGCTTGCGGGCGGGCAATGTTCGGCAAATGGTCATCGTATCAACGCCGGAAGGCTTTAAAGCGATGCACCGAATTTTTGTAAAAGACGCAGGCGAAGGCAGGCGTTTGCTAAGGGCTAGAACCCAAGACAACAAGCACTTGCCGCCTGATTTTATCCAATCGCTTTTGGACACCTACCCAGACGAACTAATTAGCGCATACTTGGATGGCGAATTTGTCAACTTAACATCGGGCAGCGTTTACACGTCATACGACCGCGAAGTAAACCGCAGCCGCGAGACGCTGCAACCCGGCGAGCCGATCAAGCTGGGTATGGACTTTAACGTCGGCAACATGGCCGCTTGCGCTTACGTCCTGCGCGAGAACGATTGGCACTGCGTTGACGAAATCAAGGGCGGGCGAGACACCCCGGCGATGATTGACACGATCAAAGACCGCTGGGCAGGGCATCACGTTACAATTTATCCCGACGCCAGCGGCGCTAACGCCAGCAGCAAGGGCGCGTCAATCTCTGACATCGGGTTGTTGCGCGGCGCAGGTTTTACAATCCGCGCCAAGCCGTCGAATCCTCGCGTTAAGGACCGGATCTTGGCCGTGAACATGGCGTTCCAAAACAAGCGCGTGTTTGTCAATCCGGATACATGCCCCGAGACTGCCCGTTGCCTTGAGCAGCAGGCATACGACGCTAACGGCGAGCCTGACAAAAAGACGGGCCTCGACCATCAAAATGACGCAGCAGGATATCCGCTGGCGTATGAAATGCCCGTTGTTAAGCCCACCTTTGAATCTCGGAGTTTACGTTTATGACCGCAGTCGCCGCAAGATCAAAAGCTGTTGCACAGATGGTGGAAGCTTCCGCCCGTGGTCGCGCTTTGATGGGCGGCACGCAGGGCATGCGCCGCAAAAGCACAACTTACCTGCCAAAGTTCACGGCTGAATCGCAAGAGACATACGACGAGCGCTTGGCTATGTCGTGGCTGTTTAACGGCTATAAAAAAGCAATCCGCGACATGACTGGCCGGGTCTTTCGCAGGCCGGTTGAGCTTGCCGAGGAAACCCCAGACGACATTGCCGAATGGGCCAAGAATATTGACCTTGCCGGGCGGGATTTATCCACGTTTGCGCGCGACGTGTTTCAGGACGGGTTGTCCTCTGGCATTGCTTATATCCTAGTTGACGCACCAGCCCGCCCGGAGCAGGTAACGCGGGCCGCTGTGGCGTCTATGGGCCTGCGCCCGTACCTGTCGCACATTCGCGTTGAGGACGTGCTAGGCTGGCGTACAGAGCTTGTCAGCAACGTCACAGTTCTGGCGCAGCTGCGGCTGATGGAGTCGGTTACTGAGCAAGATCCCAAGGACGAATTTAAAGGCGTCGAAATAGACCAGGTTCGCGTGCTGGACAGGATGGAAGCTGGCGGCGTTATGACCCGGCTTTATCGCAAGCGCGAAGGCGGCGATGGCGAATACGTGCTTTTCGCAGAGCCGACTATGAGCGACATGGACGACATCACGCTAGTGCCGTTTTACGCGAACCGCACCGGGTTCTTTACGGGCGAGCCTATGCTCGACGACTTGGCCGATTGCAACATCGCGCATTGGCAGTCTCAATCTGACCAGCGCAACGTGCTGCACTTCGCGCGGGTGCCGATCCTGTTTGGTTCGGGCCGCCAAGACGACGAGCCAATCACGATCAGCGTTGGACAGATGACCACGGCAAATGACCCGGCGGCTGACCTCAAGTGGGTTGAACATAGCGGCAAAGCGATCGACGCTGGGCGGCAAGACCTCAAAGACCTTGAATTCCAGATGGAAACGCTGGGCCTGCAACTGACTGTTGCCCGCGTGTCGTCCGAAAGCGCCACCGGGGCCGCGCTCGACGCTGAAAAGGAAACTTCGCAGCTAGCTATGACGGCTGATTCGCTGCAAGACGCGCTTGAACAGGCGATGATCTATATGCTGCAATACGCTGGCCGCGATGACGTAACGCCGACCGTGACGGTGAACAAAGAATTTGCAGTCGGCATGATGTCGGCGCAAGAAATGGCTGTGCTGTTGCAGGCTGTTCAATCGGGCAACATGAGCCGCGAAACGTTCCTGCGCGAGCTTGCACGACGCGGCATGGTTGCCAGCGATCTGAACCCGCAGGATGAGGCTGACCGCATTGCGTCGGCGTCGCCGATGATGGTAGGCGAGGCGTTGCCGCTTAACAACGGTGCCGTTGATCGCGCATTGGCGGCTCTAGACCAATGAACGACGGGGAACTAGGCGAGTTTGTCGGCAAGGGCTTTGCCATGCTGCGCGACCGCTTGAAGGCGGTTGAGGGCGCTGTTACGGGCCTGATTGCATACGTATAAGATGTAACGTAAACACAGATTTTCTTGTGGGGTTGGAATAATAAATGCGAGTTAAATTAAAGTTGAATGAACTTCGGGAAATGAGCGATGAAGTTCTAGAAAACCTGCCGTTTGTTAATTTGGAAGATTGCAGGCTATATCCGGAACGCGACAGAGAGATAACCCGGCGGGTCATCTCTGGCGAAAGCCTAGTTGCTCTGGCAAATGACCATGACCTTGGCAAAGAGCGAATTAGTCAAATAGTTCAAAAGGTAGTTGCAAGGGCGGGGTTTTAGAAGATGGCATACGGCACGAAGACACCGACAAAGCGTAAACCCAAGCCAAAGAAGTGACCCAATGGCAAGCGTAAACGATGAAATTCTTGACGCTATCACGGGCCGCGCGCTGGACCTGCAACGGCTGACTGCTGGTCAGTTGCGGGACGCAGCGCGGTTTTTGAAGGAACTCGAAGGCGACATCGTGGCGCAGCTTGCCAAGATTGACCCGACGGGCATTGCGGCCCCATCTCGGCAAGCGGCGCGGCTGGAAAAGCTGTTGAGCCAGGTCAAGGAAACTATTCGCGCAGCTTATCGCGGGGAAAGCACACGACTGATCGGTGAACTGCGTGAACTGGCAGACGTTGAAACCACGTTTGCGGGATCGTCAATCAACAAGGCGCTGGGAGTTGACTTTATCACAACGTCAATCACGCGCGGGCAACTTGCTGCGATTGTTGACGGCGTGCTGATCGAGGGTGCGCCGGTATCGGACTGGCTATCCCGGCAGGCTGGCGACACGCTGCAACGCTTTACGGACGCTATGCGGCTGGGCATTGCTGAGGGTCAGACAAACGCCTCGCTAATCCGCGCTGTTCGCGGTGGGACGCAAAACGGATCACCCGTTCAGGGGTTCATGGAAATTTTACGGCGAAATGCCGAAAGCCTGGTTCGATCGGCAACGCAGGCCGTGTCGCAGAAGTCGCGGCAATCGCTTTACGAGGGCAACGAAGACATCATCAAATCGTTGCAGTGGGTATCAACAATTGATTTGCGAACCACAGTGCTATGCGCTGTTCGCGACGGTTTGACATATACGGTTGATACGCACGAGCCAATCGGACATGATATTCCATGGGGCGGCGGTCCCGGCAATCTGCATTGGGGATGCCGCAGCACGTCGGTCCCGGTGCTCAAGTCGTTCCGCGAGCTAGGGTTTGACATCGACGAAGTGCCAGTATCCACGCGGGCAGGCATGGATGGGCAGGTAGCGGCGGACACCACGTTTGAAGGCTGGTTATCACGGCGCGACGTAGCAGAGCAAAACGACAAGTTGGGCGTAGGACGCGCGCAACTCTGGCGCGATGGCAAGATCAAGTTCCGGGATCTAGTCGACGGCAACGGGCGCGAGTTAACGCTTGCAGAATTGAGGGCAAGGCTATGAGCGCCTAACCCACCCAACTAACCACACGACCTTAAACCCTGCTTCGGCGGGGTTTTCCTACGTTCGCGGGATGCGAACCACAACAGCGGGAAGCTGAGACCATGAAAATTGAAGTATCAGACGCCACCACATTGCCTGAGTGGCTGCAGGGCCACGTAGCAGACGGCCACCTTGATCTAGGCGCACTGGCCGCACCGGAAGACGTTGCGGGCCTCAAGACGGCTCTATCTAAGGAGCGCGGCAACGCAGCGGCCTACAGCAAGTACGGCACCCCGGCTGATATCGACGCCAAGATTGCCGAGCTAACTGACAAGGCCAAGGGTAGCGGCAAGGGCGCGGATGACGCGCAAGCCAAGCTGGACGCAATGGCGGCTGACTACGAAGGCAAGCTGACCGGCGCAAATGACCGGATCAGCAAAATGATGCAACGCGGCGCGTCGTCTGACCTAAAAGCAGAACTCGCGAAAGCCGGGTTTAAGCCTAGCGTGATTGACAAAATGGCTCAATTCAACATGGACCGCATACAGTTTCACGAGGACGGTTCTGCAAAGATCATGACCTCGGACGGAAAGCCCATGATTGGCAGCGGTGCCGATCATGGTGCGACCTTGGCCGACTTGGCTAAGGAACTTGCGGCGGACGATGACAATTCTGATTTTGTCTTGGCCGCAGGCAAAGGCGGGGGCGGGAAGCTACCGGCATCGACTGGCGGGACGCCTGACAAGCCAACGGTAACGCGAGCGCAGTTCGACGCAATGTCGCAAAGCGAGCGTGCTAATCACTCAAAATCAGGCGGCGGCATTCAAGGCTGACCCCCACAAAAGGACTAACTGAACATGGCAAACGTTTTTGACAACCTCGCAGCAGACATCTACAAGGCCGCCGACATCGTCGGTCGCGAACTGGTCGGCGTGATTCCCTCCATGACCGTAAACGCTGGCACTGAGCGCGTTGCGTTCGGCGGCGTTGTGCGGTCTGCGTTTACGCGGGCTTCGCTGGTCAACGAATCTTACACCCCATCAATGACCATCCCTGAAGGCGACGACCAGACCATCGATAACAAGACCGCGACAATCGACAAGGTGGCCAACGTCAAGATCCCGTACACCGGCGAAGACATCTTGAAGCTGAACAACGGCGCAGGGTACGAGACCATCTACGGCGACCAGATCGCGCAGGCAATGCGCGGCATTACTAACAAGATTGAAAACTACGCTGCGCTAACACTCTATCAGGGTGCATCCCGCGCAGTTGGCACCGCTGGCACGACTCCATTTGGCACTAACTTTGACGTGATTGCCGAGGCGCGCCAGATTCTTGTGGACAACGGAATGCCGCTGGACGGCCAAGCGACTCTGGCGATCAACACAGCCGCCGGCACCAAGCTGCGCAACCTGGCCCAGCTGCAGAAGGTAAACGAGGCTGGCGGTGAAGACCTGCTACGTCGCGGCGAATTGCTGAACTTGCAGGGCCTGATGCTGAAGGAAAGCAACGGCATCGTGTCGCACGTCAAAGGCACAGCGACAAATGGCCTAACCAACGGCGCGTTGGCAGTTGGCGATACCACTATTGCGGTTGACACCGTGACCGCAGGCGCGACCGGCTACAAAGCTGGCGATGTTATTACTTTTGCAGCTGACTCTGCAAACAAGTATGTCGTTGCCACTGGCTTCGTCGGCGCGGCTGGAAACTTGACGATTCAAGGCCCCGGCATCCGCGTTGCAATTGCAGACAACAACGCAATCACAGTCGGCAGCAGCTACGTCGGCAACTTCGCGTTTCACCGCGCTGCGGCTGAGCTTGTTGTGCGTCCGCCTGCCATGCCACAAGGCGGCGACATGGCCGCTGACCGGCTGACCGTGCAAGACCCGTTCTCTGGTCTGGTCTATGAGATGGCGATGTACAAAGGCTACGGCAAGTCGATGCTGGACATCACCACTTTCTACGGTGCGAAGGTCTGGAAAGGCGATTTTGTCGCCACGCTGCAAGGCTAATTTTTGCAGAGGGGCGGGCTTCGGTTCGCCCCTTCACAAAGGTTATTCTGACAAACAAGGGGCGCTGCAATGGCACTTGATACCACCATCGGCGGCGTGACCGCTGACAGCTACGGCACGCTTGCGGGTTATGATTCCTATGCAATTGACCAGGGCTTTACTTTAGAAGCGACAGAAGCGTCGAACGAGATAAACTTGCGCAAGGCGGCAAAATTTCTTGATCGCAAGTATATGTTTATCGGCTCGCAGCAATATCAGTTTCAACAACTAGCATGGCCGCGCTTGGTTAATGACCTTGTAAACGACTGGCCGGTAAATCCTGACTCAATTCCGCAAAAGATTATTTATGCGCAGTTTGAAGTGGCATACATTTTGCAGGGCGGCATTGAGCCGTTTGCAACGATTGTGAACAGCAGCACAAGCGAAAGCATCAAGGTCGGTCCAATCACAATTGACAGCGAGACATTGCCGACTGGCAAGCCCCGCATTGTTGCAGTTGATGGCCTGTTGCTTGGTTACATCCGGGGCGGTCCCGGCATGGTCAGCATGAGGCGCGGCTAATGGCTAGCATTGCAAGACAAGTCACAGCGGCGTTTGCCAAGCTGGCAGCTAAACAGCCGGACGTCATACAGACGGGCACCATTCAGCAACCGACGCCACAGGCTTATGGCGGCGGGCCTACAGATCCAACAGGCGGCCGGTCGGGCGTTACACCTGCGCCGGTGTCTGTGCGCATGGCGGTCTTTGAAGTGGCGGAACGGCGCATCGACGGCACCAACATTCAAGCGGGTGATTATCAAGTAATTGTAGAGCCTGCATCAATCGAGGTCACGCTTAACGACAAAGTAATTTGCGACCGTGGCACACTGACAATCAAAATTCTTGGGCGCGTGGCATCGGGTGGGCAGACCGCGCTTTATGACATGGTGTGTCGTGGGTAGCTTTGAGGACGACATAAACAAGTTTCAGCGCAAGACGGCTGACAAGATGGATCGGGCTGTCCGCAAGGTATCTCTGGAAATATTGAGCAGCGTTGTTTTTAAAAGCCCTGTTGATACGGGGCGCTTTCGTTCAAATTGGCAGGTCTCTATTGGTTCCGTTCCATCTGGAACTGTTGCCTATCAAGGCACAGAAACCATTGGGGAGCGGGCGGGCAAAAAGGGGCCAGTTTATGAGGCAACCGTTGCCAAATCCAAGGGCACGGCAGACTCGGCAAGGGCTGGTGATGTCATTTATATTGCTAACAACCTGCCCTATGCGGTGCGGCTGGAAGAGGGATATAGCGGTCAAGCCCCTGCTGGAATGGTCACGCTAACGGTTCAAGAGTTTGCATCAACGGTGAAAAGAATTGGCGCGGAGATTGGCAAACAATGAGTGACATCGACAGCAATATCACGCAGGCGCTAAATGTGCAGGCCGAGGTTATGATTGCCGGGCTTGGTTACACGGCGATATGGCCGCGCAAGGGCGGCAACAAGCCCGCAGGCGAACACGTGACCATACAGCACTTGCGAAACGATGACGTCCCGCTGGGCTTGTCGGATCAGGTTTACACGCGCCAAGGCTTTTTGATTGTGACCTTGGTTGCCCCGCTGGACGGTTACGACATTGTCACCCGCAAGCAGGCCGGTGCAATTTCTGATTATTTCACGCGGGCGCAAATTCTGGAAGCCAACGGGACAAAGGTCACAATCGTTGGCACCACCATTCGCAGCGGTCGCGAAGAGGGGCAGCGTTGGGAAACACCCATTTACATAGAGTATCGGAGCCTATCGTGAAAAAGTAATACACACCAAGAATTACAAATGACGCAGTGACGGACAAACCGCAGGCGGCACGCTATCCAATGGGCTTGCGCCTAAATGTTTCTGTCGGTGGGGTGGTTGTTATCATCCATCCTCCTTCAGTTTTGCAGGGCTTTAAAGACGGGTCAGATTGGCGCGTTCCGGTGCGCGCGGAATACGAAGCCTCTGCATGAGTGCCTTGCTTGCTGGGCTGGCCGATGGCCAAAAGCAGGCGCAAAACTTAACTGTGGCCAAGGCCACACAGCCGAAAGGGCAAAGAAATGAGCACGTCGTATATTGGCTCAAAGGTCTCAATGGTCGCGGGTTCTCCTGCAACTTTTGATGAGACCGGATACAAAGCACAGACTCACGTCGAAATCAAAGGCATCGTCGATGTTGGCGAAGTCGGTGACACGCAAAACGACATCACAATTGATACGTTGATCGGGCGCGTTGAGCATGTGAACGGTTCGTCTGATCTGGGCGAAATTGCTGTCAGCTACGGCTTTATCAGTGATGACGCGGGCCAGATTCTAGTCCGTGCATCCGCTGGCACCAACACCGCGCAGTCGTTCAAGATCGAAGACGCTGACGGCAAGTTGGCGTTCTTTATGGGCGTTGTCGCAAACGTCCGCGACCGGGCGCGTTCGTCTTCTGAATACAAGGGCGAAACCTTTGTGATCCGTGGCAACAGCGCAGTTGTTCGCGGAACCGTCACAGCGTAATCTGTCGAGCGACAGTAGGGCAGGGGCGGCTTGTGGCTTGTCGTCCCTGCCCATTAAGCCACACAAGCCACATAGGATAGACAAGTGGACTTCACCAAATTTGACAGCCGCGCAGCCGCAGAACAGGGCCGCGACCTTCACCTGCAAAACCCAGCAACGGCAGAGCCAATCTTTGACGGCGACAAGCCTTGCATCGTGGTTGTTCGTGGAACTGAAAGCCGTGAGGCGCAGGCAGCGCTTGCCAAAATCCGCAAGTTGAAAATGGCGCAGGATAAAAAAGACGGCAAAGACAGCGGCGATGACGAAGCATCCCTAGAGGATATGCACCAGCGCCTTGTTGAGACAGCAATCCCGCTTGTGATCGGGTTTAAGAATATCAATCGCGGCGACAAGCCTGCAAAGGCACCAGCGGACGTAGAATGGTTCCTAAACTTGCAGCTAATCAACGGCGTTGAGGGCGAGCGTTCGTTTGTTGAGCAGGTCGCTAATCACGCCACAAAGCGTTCCAATTTTTTGGGAAACGCCTAAGTCAGCTTGAACTTGCGGCGGCACAGATCGGGCATCTTAATAGCAAGCCCGATCACTGGACCGAAACCCGCGTTGAAAAGCTGATCGCGCAAAAGCGGCAGGTGCCTATGGTGCCTGTCAATGAAGGCCAGTATTTGCTTGATGCGCTTTTTGAAGTTGGACCCAGCGCAACGGCTGGCATGGGCGCGGAAATTCCTGTATCATGGTCTGAAGTTTGGGCATATGCCCAGGCTACGCAAAACCTGTCGGACCCGTGGGAATTTCGTGGTATTATGCAAATGTCGAAAGCGTTTGTAAAAGCCCGGCGAGATGGTGAAAGCGTGTTTGCAATTCCGCCAATTGAGCAAGTGATCAATGACTGACATTGAACCTTGGGAGGCCAAGCTCTTGCGCAAAATGTCAGAGGCGTTTGTCTCTGGCATGAACGAAGGCACAAGCCCGTTTTCAATACCGCCAGCCGACCGCAAGTCTGCACAATAAACGGACCTCCCTGACCGGTGGGCCGCAAATATTTCAAGGATTAAAACATGGCAGACTTTGCAAACCTTGTCGTTGGTCTTGACACCTCTGCTCTAAAGCGTGGCGAGCGTGACATTCAGAGCTTTGGCGGGTCCGCTAAGAAAAGTTTTAATGCTGTCGCATTGGCAGCAGGCGCTGCGCTGGGGGCTTTTGTTTCGCTTGGCAGCGCAGTGCGCATCATTGCTGATTTTGAATCAAGCATTTCCCGGCTTGGAGCTGTAAGCCGCGCCACGGGTTCAGAGCTTAAATCCCTGCGCGACATTGCAAAAGAGCTTGGATCAACAACAGAGTTCAGCGCAAGCCAAGCCGCAGACGGCCTTAACTTTTTGGCCATGGCCGGGTTCAATGCAGCGGAGGCCATGGCGGCAATTCCGGCTGTTTTAGATTTGGCAACGGCGTCACAAATGGGCCTGGCTGAAGCGGCTGACACCGCTTCAAACATCATGTCGGGTTTTGGAATTTCTGCCAACAACGCCGCGCAAGTTGCCGACGTTCTGGCCGCCGCGTCTACAAGGGCAAACACAACTGTCGGGCAACTTGGGTCTGCAATGTCTACCGTTGCACCTATTGCCAAAGCACTTGACATAAGTCTTTCCGACACGGCAGCCGCTATTGGCGTTTTGTCCGATGCCGGTATTCAAGGCGAGCGCGCAGGAACCGCCTTGCGTGGCGTTTTGGCGTCATTGGCTGGACCTACTTCAGAGGCTGAAAAGGTGCTCAAGGGCCTTGGCCTCACGCTTTCTGATGTAGACCCTGCCGCAAACGATCTTAGCGTTGTGATGGCACGACTAGGCGATGCAGGACTTTCCACAGCGGACGCAATGACGTTGTTCGGACGCGAAGCAGCTTCCGGTGCTTTGGTTCTTATTGACGGGGCCAATCGCGTTGGCGAGTTTGGTGACGAACTTGACCGCGTAGACGGTGCGGCAAAGACAATGGCTGCAACCATGCGCGACAACTTAAGCGGCGATTTAAAAGGCGTAATTTCTGCGGCAGAAGGCCTAGCAATTGCATTGGGCGACGCTGGCTTGACAGCTGTAATTCGCGCTGTTGTCCAATCCATAACCGGACTAGTTCGCGGTCTAACCGCTGTTGCAGAAAATGCAAAAATTCTAGGCGTTATAATTTTGACTCTTGCCGCCACGCAAATCCCCGCGTTGGTTGCAAGCTTTGTCGCGTTGACTGCAGGCGTGACTGCAACAGGCATTGCTACAACTATATTCACGTCTATAGTCAGAGCAGCGCGGATTGCGTTGATTGCTTTTGGCGGTCCGCTTGGCATTGTATACGGCTTGCTTGGCGCGGCAGCTAGTGCTTTCTTTTTGTTTCGCGACAATGCGGGTGAGATGGAAAAATCCGCATATGATGCAGAGGCGGGGTCGCTGGCTCTTGCTAAGGCATTGAACGAAGTAACGGTGGCAGAACCAAAATCAAGTGCCGCAGTAATTGCGCTAGCAAATAATAACGTCAAGTTGGCTGACAGCGCCTATGAAGCTGCGAAAGCTGAAGTTGAAAAGCGCCGGGCCATGCTAAATGACGCTAACGCTGTTGTCGGCGGCGGCAGGTCACGGCGCGGCACAATTTTAGGGTCAGAACGGCTTCTAAGCAATGCAAACCAGAATTTAATTGCGACGGAAACTGCTTTGGCTAAAGCAATGTCTGAAAGAAACAACGCCTCTGAAGAAATTGCGATGACTGTTCCCGTGCTTGTGTCTGGCACAAACGCAATTACAGACGCAAGCGTTGCGGCTGAAGCTGCTGCAGCAGAATTTGCCAAAAAACTTGACGATTTAGACGTCGGTGCGTCTGGCGCAGCAAGCTCAGTTGAGAAGTTGACCCCAGCACTGACAGACGCCGAGCAAGCAGCGCAAAGCTACGCTAGCACCATGCAGGGGTTTGTCGTGGATGGCATCGGCAAGGCCGTGGAAAACATGGTTGACGGCTTTACTGGCGGCTTGAAGTCGATCAAGGATATATTTGTTTCCACGATAAAGCAGATGATTGCCTTTGCGATCAAGAACAAGATCATGCTGTCGCTGGGCATGGGCGGTTCGGTTGCTGGCACAATGGCATCGGCTGGCACTGGCGG
>Ga0222647_1000784_pt1 | contig 11675 bp, 9 predicted proteins | sample AntAcemetagen333_FD_179864 | JGI IMG/M metagenome (GOLD analysis project Ga0222647, IMG submission 179864) | Saline water microbial communities from Ace Lake, Antarctica - #333 | ecosystem: Environmental > Aquatic > Non-marine Saline and Alkaline > Saline | place: Antarctica: Ace Lake | collected...
CGCTTGAACCACTGCAATGACTTCTTCCAGCGTTGTTTCTTTAATCATTTCAGGTGGATAAGACTGGTTCGAAACGACCGAAACGACAAAGACTGGTAAATCGCTATGTCGTGCAACCAAAACCTCTGGAACGGTGGACATTCCGACAACGTCCGCACCAATTCGATTCATGAAAACGTATTCAGCAGGTGTTTCTAAATTCGGGCCCTGCAAGCCAACATAAACGCCTTCGTGGGCAGAAATCTTATGTTTTTTTGCGATTATCAATGCTTTTGCGTTCAAATCCCTATCATAAGTTTTGAGCATATCAGGAAAACGAACGCCCAAACGTTCGTCATTTTCGCCACGAAGCGGATTTTCGGGTTGCAGATTGATGTGATCTTTAATAAAAACCAAATCCCCTTGACCGATTTCAGCATTAATACTACCTGCTGCATTAGAAATAAATAAATGTTGAATCCCTAAAAATTTCATTACTCGGACTGGGAAAGTCACCTGTTTCATCGTGTAACCTTCGTAATAATGAAATCTACCCGCCATCGCAATCACAGGAATTCCGTCCAGTGTTCCAAAAACCAATTTGCCTTTGTGTGAAGCAACGGTAGAAACCGGGAAATATGGAATTTTATGATATGGAATTTCACATTCAATCGATATATTATCAATTAAATCACTTAGCCCCGTACCGAGAATAATACCATATTTGGGTTGGAAATTAGTTTGCGTTTTGATGTAAGTAACAGCTTCTTGAATTTGGTCGTAGAGCATTTTTTAAGGTTTTCAGTTTTAAATGACGAGGTTTCGAGGAGGTAGAATTTCCCCTCATCTTTTAAAATCTTGTCCCCCGTCCCTTAAACCTACTGTCCATTCACAGTGGGCGTTTCGTCAATATCGTAATTAACATCAATACTGTCATAGCCTTGTTCTAAGGCATATTTTGTTGTAATTCGAATATTATTAATCAATGTATCAGAATCATTTGTAAATAAAATATCGATTCTAAAATTATTTTCTGTGGTTACATAATCAATATATTCACATCGAAAAGTGAAATCTTCTAAGAGTGTAAATTTCAACGTAGAAGTTGCCTTTTGAGTCTGAATTTCATTTCGAGCAATAGCCCAAAAAGCTTCTGTTATTGGTGCTTGTTTATCAATATAAGCCAATAAAACTTCATCATTGACTTCGTCTTCAATCGCATAAATGAACTCTTTTGCTTTCAAATAAAATTTTCGCTGCGCTGGTTTTTCTTTAATAAAATTATCAAAATAATCCATTGCGGGGCGAAAAGTCGGGCATTTCGTTTCCAAACGTCTAATGAAATATTCGTCATATTTGAACGGTAATAAGACTTGCTGTGTGAATGCACGTTGCGTACTGTCCCAAGCATATAAATAATCTTGGCGACTTTCGATAAAAATCTGCTCCACTTCTTCCGCCATCATATCCTTTACAGGAACTTTAGCACTTTGAAATTCCCTACAAGCCACATTTGTAACCATCTCTATAACAGGCAATTGTGCGAAAGTAATTTGGGAAACACTAAAAAAACTAATTATTAATATTAATTGCTTCATTTGATTATTTTTTTGTTGAACCAAATATACGGTAATTTGTAATATGTGCAATAAAGCAGCAGTTATTCTCGGTTTTAAATTTTTATAATGTGAACCTAAATAACAAACGGTTTCGGTACTCTACATCGACCTCTACATTTTGCGTTTTCCCGTTGATATTTACTGCATGAGTTACCATAACTACAATTTTATTAATAAAAAAAGAGGATTTTTTAAATTTACGTTGAAGATAAGAATTTTTTTTAGGTTTACAATTTGAGCCGAAGATTGTGATCAATTCGTACAAAAGGTTGTTTAAAAAAGGCTTTTATTACAAATTAAAACACCATACATTTTTAATTTATAAATTAATAGTATGACTATCCGTTTGGACTTTGGACAAAATGCTTTAGATACGAATTTCATAAATTATTTCATTTTTTACAATGTGTAAAATTTTGATAATCAACAGTTTAAAATTCATATAATTTGTACAAATTCGTGTCAAACATTTTTCATTAATTCTGTCCAAAATCTAAATTTGTAAAACATTATATCAACTATTACATATTATACAAAATAATATTTTAATAAATGTTCTAAATAAATATTAATTTAGTGCTGCGTTAAATACTTTATACCTATTTTGCTTTCTTTTTATTCAGTTTACCAAACCAAAATTATTATGAGTCAAAAATTTTATTCACTATTATTTTGCTTATTGCTGACAGCAAGTGCTTTTGCACAAAAAACGATTTCGGGAACGATTACAGATGGTGTTGAGCCATTGTTCGGAGCATCAGTCCTTGTCAAAGGATATTCAATGGGTGCGATTTCGGATTTAGATGGTAAATACAACCTGAAAGTACCAGAAGGCGCGACAATTTTGGTCGTTTCGTATGTCGGTTATTCCGTACAACAAGTTGAAATTGGAGAAGGCGGAACGATTGATATTGTGATGTTGGAAGGTCAAGAATTAGATCAAATTGTAGTCGTTGGTTCTCGTAGTGCGGGTCGCACAAAATTGGAAACTTCTGTCCCTGTCGATGTGATTGATATTAAAAGTATTAGCGAAATAGGTGCTCAAACCACAATTAATTCGATTATGAATTACGTTGCACCATCATTTTCTTCTAATACGCAGACGATTTCTGACGGAACGGATCACATTGATCCAGCTTCATTGAGAGGTTTAGGCCCGGATCAAGTTTTGGTTTTAATCAACGGTAAACGTCGTCATACGACTTCATTGGTCAACGTAAACGGAACTTTCGGTCGTGGAAATGTTGGAACGGATATGAACTCGATTCCTGTTGGAGCGATTGAGCGAATTGAGGTTTTGCGTGACGGTGCGGCTGCTCAATACGGTTCTGATGCGATTGCGGGCGTTATCAATATCATTTTGAAAGATGATTATGGTTTGAATGTTCAAATTGGAACTGGTGCGAACGTTTCTAAAAATTCAGAAGATGGAATGGACGGTGAGTCGGTTCAGTTGAGTATGAATTACGGAATGCCAGTGGGTGACAAAGGTGGTTATTTGAATCTTACCGCAAATTATGACGATCGTAATTATACGAATCGTATGAAAGAATTTACGGGTCAAATTTTTGCTGGTTACAACAATCCAAATTACACAGGTGCAGCTTCTGACGATATTACAGAATCAGAATTGGTGGCAAGGGGTTTGACTCGTAGCGATTTTAATATGCGTGTTGGTCAATCTGAGGTAACAAATGGTGGTTTGATGTTAAACTCTGAAATACCTTTAAATGAAACCTCTACATTATACTTTTTTGGTGGATTGACGTATCGTAACGGTCAAGCGGCTGGTTTCTATCGTTTACCATTTCAAGAACGTACTGTGACGGATATTTATCCAAATGGGTTTTTACCAGAAATTCATTCTAACATTTATGACCAATCTTTTGCATTCGGAATCCGTAGCAAAGTAGGTAATTGGGACGTTGATTTTAGTAATACTTATGGTAAAAACGCTTTTCAATATCAAATTGAAAATACTTTAAATGCGTCTTTGGGAGCAGCTTCACCAACAAGTTTTAATGCTGGTGGATTTAGCTTTATGCAAAACACGACAAATTTTGACGTAAGTCAATATTTTGAAACAGTTGCTTCTGGTTTGAATGTCGCTTTTGGAGCAGAATATCGTTTGGAAAATTATACGATTTCTGCTGGCGAAGAAGGTTCTTACACCAACTACGGCTTAGCAACAGAATATGCTACAAACGGTGGCGATACCCTATTAATTAATGATAATTCTGGGCCAATAAGTACGGTTTTTGGACCAAACGGTTCTGCTCGTCCAGGTGGCTCTCAAGTATTCCCAGGATTCAGTCCTGCAAACGAAGCGAATGCTTTACGTAATAGCGTTGCAGCTTATGTAGATGTCGAATTAGACGTAACGGAAGCGTTTTTGATTAGTGCGGCTTTACGTGCTGAAAATTACAGTGATTTCGGTTCTACGTTGAATTGGAAATTGACGGGTCGTTACAAAATCACAGAAAATTTTGCAGTTCGTGGAGCGGTAAGCACAGGTTTCCGTGCACCATCTTTACATCAATTATACTTCAATAGTACGTCAACGGTTTTCGTAGATGGAACGCCTTTCGAGGTTGGTACCTTCTCAAATGATAGTCGTGTAGCGGAATTATTAGGGATTCCAAAATTGAAACAAGAAACATCAACTGCTTACAGTTTCGGTGTTACTGGTCAAATTCCAAGTGCAAATTTAAGTATCACAGTTGATGCTTATCAAGTAGTGATTACAGACCGAGTGATTTATACCGGACAGTTTTCAGGTGATGCGAATGGTTCGCCAGGAGATCAAGAAATCGCTCGTTTGTTGTCCGCAGCAAATGCGAATCGTGCAGGATTTTTTGCAAATGCAATTGATAGCCGCACAAGAGGTATAGACATCGTTTTGACGCATCGTGCAGATATTGGCGAAGGTCGTTTGAATACGTCATTAGCAGCGACTTTTTCTCAAACGAACTTAGTTGGCGAAGTCAAAACTTCACCGCAATTAGTCGGTAAAGAAGATATTTATTTTGATAGAACAAGCCAAATTTTCTTAGAATCAGCTGTTCCTCTTCAAAAAATCAATTTGACACTCAACTACAATATCAACCGATTGAATATTATGTTGCGTAACGTTTATTTTGGTTCTGTGAATGAGGCAACAAATAGCGAAGCAAATGATCAAACATTTGCACCAAAAGTCGTAACGGATCTTTCTTTTAGTTATAAAATGTCAAGCAAAATACGCTTAAGTTTGGGTGCGAACAATTTGTTAGATATATATCCAGATTTAAGTATTGAAGCAAATCAAAGTTCAGGACGCTTCTTATATTCAAGACGTTCTCAGCAGTTTGGAGCAAACGGACGTTATTTGTTCGCTCGCTTGTCTTTGGATTTGTAGGATTTCTGTACCGTCGAATTTATTCGATAAGTAATTAAAAAATGGCTCTTTGACAATTTCTGCAAAATTCGAATAAATTGAGATTTTCGTAACGGCTGTCTTTAGCTGCCGCAAAGATTTTGAGACTTTTCGGAAGCTAAAGTAGACGCTATATGCAGAAATTGTCAAAGAGCCTAAAATAGAAACAACGCATAAGGCAAATTCATACTTTCCCATTTTAATAAAGATGTATATAAATCCGTTTTTTGAAAATCTTCTAAACGATAAGCAGTCGTTAAGTGTGTTTCAATTTGTTCGGCAGTAATTCGGTCTATACTATTTTTATTTTTTTCACTTCCAATTGCTTCTCGCAATGCAAAAACGAAAATGTTAATCACATCATGACCATTACATAATTCCATTAAATCGTATGTTTCACTTTTAATAATTTCAATCTGTTTTTGAGTTTCAAGATTACTAAAAAAGCCTAATTTTTGAGATTTGTTTTCTACTGCTTTTTGCAATTTTTCTTCATCAACTTTCAAAGTCTTATTATTAATAAAATCTTCATATTTGATATGTTCAAAAGACTTTTTTCCTTTTTTCGTTTTTTCCTCTTTGAATTTTAATCCAAAAGCATTTCGTTCATTTAATAATCGAATATTCGCAATTGATTTTGAGGCTTTCAAAATAGCTTCTAAAACGGATAAATTGACTTGCTTTTCAAACTTTTGTAGTTTACTAAAACCAGTTTTAGAAGAAATTGAATTATCCGAAAATTGAAATAAAATACTTTTCCAAGCAACCGAATTTAAAATCATCATTTCCTTATCGTGAAAATCCGTTAAAAATAAATTTTTAGGAATTATCGCTTTTTCAATCCGCTTAAAATCCGCGTCAATTATTCCTAAAACGCCCTTGATTTTGTATTTATTAACGCTTTCAATCGCCTTTTCAACGTTCTTAAAACCATTCCCAATAAAAAAGATAGCTTTTGAAACGATAAATTTTCGGTAGAGTTTTTCGTCACTTTTAGCTTCGACCAAAATACCAACCGAATCCTTACGAACACCGCTATCTGACCATATTTTGATTTCCCCAAAAAGATAGTTTTCATCAATAAAGTCACGCATGTTCCTCTACCTCTATTCCCGTTAAAGAAACCGTTAAATCCCATTCGCCATCGATGATTGACGGTGAGTGTGTCGCAATTAAAATATCAAAATTTCGTAAAGCGATAATATCTTTCATATCGGCTAAAAACGCTTTTTGCCAAGCAATGTGAAGGGAGTTTTCAGGTTCATCAATCAAAACCAATGCGTTTTCGGGAACTTCAAACAGCAAAGCATAAAACATGATTATAGCGTGTTGTTCGCCTGTCGAAAGTTGATTTAATTCTAATTTCTGACCTTTCACATTTATTAATTCAAAACCATTTTCTTTTGAAACAGCAATCGTTTTATATTGTAATCTTCGATTATTTAAAATCTCTAAAAACAGTTTCAATTTATCATACAAATCATCAAAAACGGTCAATTTTAACTGAAAATCCATCAAATTTGCTGCAATTAATGTTCGTTCAATTTCGTCTATATTTTGATAAAATTCAAAATCAACTTCCATTTCTGAAGGCATCAACCCAATTACTTGTAATTTTCTAATATGATTTTCAACTTGATTTTTAATTTCAACTAATTCGTCAAAAGTTAAATCTCTCCTAATTTGTTTTTGTATTAATCTCTTACTTAATGATAATTCTAATTGTTCTGATAGCTTTAAATATTCACTATTAATAGTTTGTATTTTTTGACTAATTCTTTTTGAAAAGTATTCAATACTATTAGATGTTATTTTTGAAATTTTATCCCCTTGTTGTTTAATACCTTCATTGCGACCTAAACGTTCTGTGTTTATAAAATGAATTGGTAATTTTTCTATGGTTTGAAATACCTTTTGCTCTGACAATTTAAAATCAAGACGCTCATATTTTTTAGGCGCGTGAATATTTTGTTCATTCATAGCAAGGAAAAGGGTAGTTTCACCTTTGAAATCCATTTTACTACACTCCAAAATATTATCATTCTCGAAAACCAAAACCAATCTCCCAAACGGCAACTTCACCAAATCCTCAAAATTTCCATTATAAAAGCAATCCAAAATCCGAAAAATCATCGTCTTTCCAATCCCATTTATACCGTAAATTACGGTCAAATGTTCGTCTTGATTTAATGGAATCGTATGGTCGAACATATCAAAAAGTCCTTTGATTCGAATTTCTGTAATTCTCATATTTGTTATGAATTTAGTTTAGTGTAAAGTAGCAAAACATTTTAATAAAATCAAAACATTTCCAATTCGTCCATCAAATTTCACTTTCCTATCTTTGTCCGCTGTTTTAAATTTAGATTTAAAACCATAAATTGAATTAATAGTTAATCATTAATAATAAAAAAATGTCCTATCTCGACGAATTAAACGATATACAGCGCAAAGCGGTAACAACGATTGACGGGCCAGTTTTGGTGGTTGCGGGCCCAGGTTCTGGGAAAACTCGGGTGCTGACTTATCGGATTGCTCATTTGATAAACTCGGGCGTTCCGCCGTATAGGATTTTGTCTTTGACCTTTACGAATAAGGCGGCACGGGAAATGAAAGAGCGGATTTCAAAAGTGGTTGGCGATAAGGCAAATCAAGTTTGGGCGGGAACGTTTCACTCGATTTTTGCGAGAATTTTGAGGGTTGAAGCGGAGAAAATTGGTTATCCGAGTAGTTTTACGATTTACGATAGACAAGATTCGGAATCGGTTGTGAAAGCGATTTTGAAAGAGCAGAATCTCGACCCAAAAGTATATACGCCCCGAAATGTTTTGAGTCGTATATCTTCTTCAAAATCGAATTTGATTACGCCAAAAGCCTATGCCGTTGATGAACAATTGAAAATCCAAGATAGAGCGGCTAAAATGCCGCATTTGCACGCTATTTATGCGGCTTATACCGTTCGCTGCAAACGTGCGGGGGCAATGGATTTTGATGATTTATTATATCAAATGTTTTATTTATTATACACGAATCCAGACGGCGTTTTGGAAAAATATCAACAGAAATTTACCCATATTTTGGTCGATGAGTTTCAGGATACGAACTTTTTGCAATATTCGATTATCAAGCGGTTGGTCAATTCGCCCAAAAGCAAACAAAATATTTGTGCGGTTGGTGATGATGCCCAAAGTATTTATGCGTTTCGTGGGGCAACGATTCAGAATATTTTGGATTTTGAGAAGGATTATAAAGGATTGCAAACCTTCAAATTAGAGCAAAATTATCGTTCAACGGAACATATCGTCAAGGCGGCAAATAATATTATTAAACATAACAAACGCCAAATTAAAAAAGATATTTGGAGCGATAAAGGCGAAGGACAAAAGATAAGACTCCTACAGACGCCAACCGATAATGACGAGGCAAAACAAGTGGCTTCAATCATTGTGGAACAAAAAAACCGCTACCATTTAGAGCATAAAGATATTGCGATTTTGTACCGAACAAATGGGCAATCGAGGATTTTTGAAGAGTATTTGAGGCGGTATAATATTCCGTATCGAGTGTTTGGTGGCTTGTCATTTTACCAACGAAAAGAGGTCAAAGATATGGTCGCTTACTTGCGGGTGTCCGTGAATCCGAGCGATGAGGAAGCGTTGAAACGAGTGATTAATTATCCAAAAAGAGGGATTGGAAAGACGACGATTGATAAATTAACGTCGGTTGCGGCTCAAACGAATCGCAGACTTTGGGATTTACTTTTGGAGTTTAAAGGTTCAGCGAAAGCGACAAAAGCAATTGGTGATTTTGTCAAAATGATTGTCACTGTTCAGAAGAAATTAGACGAAAAAGATGCTTTTGAATTGGCTACTGAGTTGGCGAAAAAGTCGGGAATGTTGCAACTTCTAAAATCCGATGTGACGATTGAAGGTGCAAATCGGTTGGAAAATTTCACGTCGCTTTTGGACGGTATCAAGGATTTTGTAGAAAATGATGAGGTGATTGATGAAGCGACTATTCCAGATAAAAAGTTGGGAACGTATTTGCAAAATATCGCTTTACACACGGATTCGGACGAAAATAAATCGGACGATGTCGTCACTTTAATGTCGGTTCACGCTTCCAAAGGTTTGGAGTTTGCATCGGTTTTTGTGGTCGGTATGGAAGATAATTTATTTCCGTCCTTTATGTCGTTAGAATCGGCAGACGGCGTGGACGAAGAAAGGCGTCTGTTCTACGTTGCGGTGACTCGTGCCGAGCGATTTTTGACGTTGAGCTACGCAAAATCTCGGTATCGTTTTGGTAAAAGTCAGACTTGTCAGCCAAGTCCATTTTTAGAGGAAGTTGGTTACGAACACATGGAACAAGAGGGCGGTTTGTCCAATAGTCAGCGGTCGAGCGTTACGTTTTCTAAAACCGCGCCGAGCCGTTTTAGACCTACACCAACTGTTTCCGATGTTCCAGATTTCAAACCCGTTAATGCGGCATCAATAAAGGAAAATATGACGGTTTTGCATCAGCGTTTTGGTCGTGGTCAAGTCACGAAAATCGAAGGCGGCGAAAATAAAGTCGCAACAATTATTTTTGATGGCATTGGCGAAAAGCGAATTATGTTGAAATTTGCGAAATTGGGGATTGAGGTGTAGTTTAGTAGTTTCAGTAGTTTAGACGTAATTATTAGGTTTGTGCATCCGAACTACTGAAACCAAAAAACTACTCAACCTACTCCGCAACTAAAGCCAATAAAATAACTTAATATAACATTCAAAACAATATTTATTTTTTGTAATACGTTTTGTAGTCATGTTTATTTTAATGGGCAACGATTCCATTATTTTAAACGTTTATTTAATTGCATTACCTCACCATTAATAATATATTGAAATGAATATCAACTTTACTGAAGACTTACTTATAAAGTATCTCTACAATGAAGTTTCACTTGCTGAAAAACACCTCATCGAGGAAAGTTTGGATAACAATTGGGAACTTCAGGAGCTTTATAAGTCGATGCAAAAGAGCCATCGAGAATTACCTAAAGTACAATTTTATCCTGCGAATACTGTAATTCAAAATATTTTGAAATACAGTAAGGAACAAACGGCTTTAGAACCACATTTTTAAGATTTTTCAATCTTATCTTAGTACGAATACGAGTACAAATTCAAAAATTACATATTTAAAAAACGCCTTGGAATGCTCACCGTTCTGAGGCGTTTTTCTTTGTGCAAATGGGTAAAACGGAAAATTAATTTGACGTTGAAAAAATCGCTTTTTACCTAAAAACTTTTAGATTTATAAACATGAGATTATTAATACAACGAGTAAGCGAAGCATCGGTGACGATTGATGAAAAAGTAAAATCGGCAATTGGTAAAGGATTGTTGATTTTGGTAGGTATCGGAAATGACGATGATTTTTCGGATATTGAATGGCTGATTCGAAAGTTACTGAACCTTAGAATTTTTAACGATGAAAATGAGGTGATGAATCTTTCGGTAAAGGATATTGATGGCGAAATATTGGTCATTAGCCAATTCACGCTGCACGCAAGCACAAAAAAAGGCAACCGACCGTCGTATATTAAGGCTGCAAAACCAGAAATTTCGATTCCGCTTTACGAACAATTTATTCAACATATTGAAAAGGAATTCGGCAAAAGTGTGGGTACAGGGGCATTTGGGGCAGATATGAAAGTCGCACTTGTGAATGACGGCCCAGTAACGATTTGGATAGATTCAAAGGATAAACAATAATAGGTCAAACCGTGTCGATTTTCAAAATCGACACGGTTTATTCAATATTTTAGCTTATTTCAGACCCAAACCAATTCTGAAAATAAAATGAAAAGTGGGTAAAATAACATTATCCGCATCTCCAAAAAAGAAATCGTCTCTAAAAAGGAATTGATTCTGATTTATTGGCTGCGACGCAAGCGGCGGTAATCCCAAATCATCTCGAAAATAATAAACCAAACCTTGGACTAATTCCAACTCCAAAATCAAGTTATTTTTAGTCACTCTATTCCAACCAAACCCCAAACCCGAACCAACGCTGGTTTTCATCTGAACCGCTGGTGCTTCAAAAGTCGAAGCACAATCTGGCGTGATACAAACATTGGTCATCCTTTCCTCAAAAGTCTGTTTGCCAATAAAATTAGGCCCATAAAAAAAATTATACCGATGCCGCTGAAAACCTCTACGGTAAATCCGATATTCTATCTTCATTCGGTAGCCTTTTTCACGAAATCCGAGAAAAGCCCTCGGCGTAATTATACCAAAACCGTAGTGCATAGAGATTTTTGATGAAAATCGTTGCTCAAATGAAAATTGCCAACTCGGTGTAATTGGGTCGATAAGACTAAGTGGAGCGTATTTTATAAAATAATTCGGCATCTCGGCATCTTGACTTTTGCCGATATTAATAGCGAAAAACACAATTAATATGATTAATTTTTTTTTCATGGTTTTAAATATTTTTTATCAAAAATACGATTTCATATCACTTTACGCTTAACGATTTTTTGAAACGTTTAAATTGAATAATTTTCATTTTTTATTACTTTTTGTGACATTTATTTGTAGTAATAAATATTTAGCTATATTTATAAATACTTTGACTCTAAAGTGTGTTTTTTAATAAAAATAAGTTTATTTATGTGA
>Ga0222647_1000785_pt1 | contig 11656 bp, 25 predicted proteins | sample AntAcemetagen333_FD_179864 | JGI IMG/M metagenome (GOLD analysis project Ga0222647, IMG submission 179864) | Saline water microbial communities from Ace Lake, Antarctica - #333 | ecosystem: Environmental > Aquatic > Non-marine Saline and Alkaline > Saline | place: Antarctica: Ace Lake...
TTTGTGACAACGGATGCTGTTATCACACAGGGCGGCTACGTGTTGCTTATCAAGCGTCGTAGGTTTCCATTCAAGGATTGCTGGGCATTACCAGGTGGCTACTTGGCGAAGGGCGAAACGATTGTAGATAACATGATCAAAGAACTGCGCGAAGAAACCTGCGTAAAGATTCCCGCAAAGGTGCTAAAAGGCTCCATCAAAGATGTTAAGATTTTTGACCATCCTGATCGTGATCCTCGTGGTCGCACTATCACTCATGGGTTCCATGTGGATCTTGGATTCCCTATTGAAGGCTTGCCTAAAGTAAAAGGTGCGGATGATGCCAAAGAAGCTAAGTGGGTACTTTTAAGCAAAATTAACAGTGAAATGATGGCGTTTGACCATTATGCAATTATCACATCTTTTATCAGGATTTAAATATGACAATACCTACATGCAAACATTGGGCGATTATAACATGCACACCCACAAGTGTATTTGTGTCATGTGATAAACGTGCCCAGATACCTCTTGGGCACGGCTACTTTGAAGACAGCGAAGAAATTATTGGGTATGAAGCGTTCGTAGAATTTGAAAAATTCGAGAAAAGGGTACTACAGCTCACACTTAAAAATTCCAAGTTTCATGCGATTGAAGCAAATCCCCTAAAAGTAGAGATCACTACAACAATAAAATTAACATAAGGATATAGATTATGAAAACATTTAGACGGGTGCTTGGTATAGGCGGCACAGTAAGTATTGTTGGCGGCATACTATTCAGTAGCACTCCCTTTCCATTTTTAATCGGATTTGTATCTTTGCTATATCTGGCGTATATACAGTACACTGATGTAGATTGGGAAGAATAATGAAAAAACTGGGAATATGAACAGGAAATAAAATGACTACAATGACTTTTGAATACGATAATTTGGCAGATGTAGATGAATTGTTTCGTGATGCCATAGTGTATTGCCATGTACGCATTATGAAACTTATAATTAAAATGGAGAAAACTCCTAATGATCCATTAGATCAACAAATGTTCGATTATTACAATTCTAAAATTGCAGCATACGAAAAAATGTCTGCTACTCTTAATAACTGTTGACATTAACAATATATCCTAATATATTAAACTGTAAACAACAGGAAAAATAATATGATTAAAACTATCCCACTAGGAACCATAGATATTTCTTTATGTCTCGAACATAACGGCATTGATGTTTATCTCAATGATGACGAAATACCCGCAGGCAATTGGACAATAGACGATTTAGTTACTGATATGCTCGAATGTTATGCTATTGACGGATTTATTGAACTAGGTACAAAAGAAGCAGAAGTAGCCGACCGGCTTGCAACAGCATTTGAAAAAGCTGCAGAAACCCTTCGAACTTTTAGAAGCAAGTAATAGGTTGACAATGTCATTCTATTTTGTTATATTGACTTGAACCCAAAGAAAGCCATTCCATGAACATTTACGAAATCATTTTAGAACTAAATGAAAACAACGGTGCAAACTACAAAATGGATGTGCTGCGCAAACATGCAGACAATCTTTTATTGCAACGTGTGTTAAAGATGACATATGACAAGGTCGATTTTACATATGGTATTAGCATGAAAAATATTTCAAGTAATGCTCCTGTAGGTGTTGGAAGAACAAAAACTGATCTAGGTGGTGTGTTGGATATCCTAGAAACCAAATTCGCTAAACGCAAAGTAACCGGTAATGCTGCTATTGCCCTGCTTGAAGAATTGCTATACTCGTTACCGTCGGAAGAACGGATTGTGGTGCAAGGAATCATCAACCGTGATTTGCGAATTAACATGGGTCGCAGCAACATCAACAAAGTGTTTAAGGGGCTTATTGTAAAGCCAGTGTACATGCGATGTGCATTGTTTACCGATAAGACACGCAAGAAGATTGATCCAAAAGGTGCGTTTGTCCAGCTTAAGGCAGATGGAACATATAGAGAATTTACTGTTGAGAACGACCAAGTTATCTGTAACAGCCGCACTGGCGAAAGCTACGACTATCCTATACTCAATTCCACACTTGCAACCTATCCAGATGGCCACTATGTAGGTGAGCTGACTGTATTGATGAATGGCGCAGTTCTTGATCGTGCAACTGGTAATGGCATGATTAACTCAGATGATGTGCCACACAATAACCTTGTTTTGGACTTGTGGGACTATATTACACTTGAAGAATATACTAATGCTGCAAATAAGATCAAAGGCAAAACTCCGTATAAAGAACGGTTTGCAAGGTTGCTTTCAATTGTTGGTGATACACTGTCACCGGTGCCACTACAGATTCGTGTAATTGAGACCCATGTGGTTAACTCATTTGCTGAAGCATTGACATATTGCGCTGCTTGGATGGAATCTGGATTGGAAGGAGCGATCCTCAAAGACAAGGATGCTATCTTCCGTGACGGCACCAGTGACCAACAACAAAAGATGAAGTTGGAAATTGATGCCGATGTGCGCATTACAGGATTCAAGCCTGGCAAAGTTGGCACCAAGCGTGAAAACAAAATTGGTAGCATTGCGTATGCAACCGATGATGGTAAAGTTAAAGGATTTGCAAGCGGATTCACAGACGCCGAATTAGATGATATGGATGCTCGGCGTGAAGAGATTACAAATGCGATTATGACACTAACATGTAGTGATATCACGCAGGGGCGTGGTAACGAGCACTATGCTCTAAGCCACCCTCGTTTTGTTGAACTGCGCGCAGATAAATCCACAACTGACACACTTGAGCGCATTCTAGAAGCCAAACAGATGGCAATAGCAGTAGGAGAGTAACATGCACGTTGACCGCGTCACTGCTAAAAACTTAATTGAGGAACGTATTACCAGAATACTAACGAATGGCAAAAAAATCTTGCTCCGCTGCGTTGTGTTGTTCGGTATCCAGTAAACTAAAAGGAAATAAAATGAGCTATCGAGTGATTACTAGCGATTATAAGATGAGTCAACGTTCCTACCAACCCATTGACGGAACCGAAGAATGTGCTGGCGAAGGATTTGATTATCGAGAGGCACACATAAATGCATTGCAACACGATACAAGATATAAGATTGCGTGGTACGAAAAATTAGAAAACGGTGTTTGGTACAACTGTGACTCAAACGGTAACATTTTGCTGAATGTTCCTGCTTTTGCACAAGAAGTTCTGTTCACCGATGACTGCATTGAAGATATGAGAGATCATCCTAAAGACTACAATTTACCAGTAGACTCTAATGGTGATTATATTATTCCTACAAAAAGTGTTCCTAGATAATGACCAAAGAAGAACGAGAGAAAGAGAGTATTTGATATGACACACAGATTAATTATCGAAGGCTTTAACACCAAAGCAGAAGCACAGGCGTTTGCCGATTGGTATAAAGGTGCCGGCGAGCAATACGCTGCATACTGGTTCGAGGCTCGAAAAGATGAAGGCGCGATTGATGTTGATTGGATGGGAACGGTAGGTATTGTCCAAGAAGATGGAGACGATCTGATCATGACGGTGAAGCCGCAATGAATACGACTTTGATTTTAACAGGAATAATCGCGTGGTTTACGATTAGTTCGGCATACTTCTTATGCAACATGGGCAATAAAAATATGAAAGAGCCTTGGTATATTTGGATATTTGTGCCGCCTGTATTTTTGCTTTCCTGTTTGTTCCGCGCGGGTTTGGAAATGACTGCATATATTAAACGGAAATTTAAAAAATAAGGGTAGATGATGAACGTGTATGAAGTAGAATATGTGTCCAACGAAGCAGGCAGAGTTAGCCAATTTGAAGAGTATATTGTCGCCGGAGACGAATGTGATGCTATGGACCTTGCGGCAAATGATTTTTACTTCGTGTCCATAGTATCGTGCGAATATGTTCGAGAAGCCACAGAAGAAGAAATCAAAACAGGCGAAGTAAATGCCACAGAATAGTAGGATATGTAAACTTCAATCGTATATAATATGATAAATTTAGGAGCACAAATGAAGATTTTAAAAGAAGGTACAAAGCCGGAAGAGTGGAAATTAGAAATAAAATGCACAGGATTTGGCAACTCAGGAGGTGGATGTGGTGCAATTTTAGAAGTAGTAATTTCCGATCTTGTGTATTATGCTGGGGTGTCAGGCGACTCGTGGGGTTCTCGAGACTCAGCATATTCTATTAAATGCATCTCTTGCGGGACATGCACTGACCTTAAAAGTGAAGAAACCCCCAAGAAAAGATCAGAATATTCTTTGGTTCGAAAAGCTCCTGCGGCATGGTATCACAGATGAAAAGAGCTTTAAGAATATTTTTTAGGGTATTGATGCTTCCTGCAATTATTTTATTGTTAATATTCTTGGTACTGCCATTTTCTTTTGGATATTTTTTAGAATGGGTTTTTGAGAGTAGACTTCGTTCGCATACAAGTGTTGTAAAAGGTGTTATTGGGAACATCAGAGACTTTATGCAGGGCTTTCTAAAATAATAGTTGACATTTGATGATATAAAATATATAGTATATAGTATAATCTATTACAAAATAACATAAATAAAGACGTTATAACATCATAAGGAGTTTATGAAAATGACCAATGTACTATCACTACTAACTGCAATCATTAGAACTGATTCTTATAAATTAAGCCAGTTTTTGCAGTATCCTCCTGATACTACCCGTATCAGTTCATATATCGAATCGCGCGGCGGTGAAGAAAAAAGTGTTTTCTTCGGCTTGCAAGCATTTATCAAGCAGTATATGATGACGCCAATTACACAAAAAGATATCAATATGGCGGAAAAACTCGTGCTTGCTCACGGGTTGCCATTCAATCGTGAAGGTTGGGAAATTATTGTCAATGAATATGACGGTATGCTGCCACTAGAAATTGAAGCCGTGCCCGAAGGTACTGTTATGGGCACCCGCAACGTCCAAGTCCAAGTTGTCAACACTGATCCTCGAATGTTTTGGTTGACCTCTTATATCGAAACTGCAATGCTGCGCGGCATTTGGTATCCTTCTACCGTCGCAACAAAAAGCCGCAAACTGAAAAAGATTATTGCTGCTGGATTGCATAAAACAAGCGATATTCCAGTAGATGATCAAATTCAGTTTAAGCTGCATGACTTTGGCGCAAGAGGCGCTAGTAGTTCAGAATCTGCAATGCTCGGTGGCATGGCACACTTGACTAACTTTATGGGCACTGATACAGTAGAAGCACTTGTGGGTGCAATGGAATACTATAATTCAGAAGCAGTACCCGGGTTTAGTATCCCAGCAAGTGAGCATAGCACAATTACTGGATGGGGAGGACCAGAAGGCGAAGTTGTTGCATTTGAAAATATGATCGTTAAATTTGCTGGAGAAGGCAAGATATACGCTTGTGTAAGCGACAGTTATGATATCTATGCCGCGTGTCGAGATTTGTGGGGCGGTGTTCTAAAAGACAAAGTAATTTCATCAGGTGGCACTTTGGTAGTTCGTCCTGACTCCGGCGATCCAATGACAGTACCAATTGAAGTGTTGAATATTCTTGCTGAAAAGTTTGGCTTTACGGTAAACAGCAAGGGATATAAAGTTCTGCCTTCTTATATTCGAGTAATTCAAGGCGATGGCCTTAATGAAGAAACCCTTCCTATCCTGATTAAAAACGTAACGGATGCAGGATTTTCACTTGACAATATCGCATTTGGTATGGGTGGTGGATTGCTACAAGCTTGGAATAGAGACACTCTGAAGTATGCAATGAAAGCAAGTGCTCGCGAGGATACTGATGGTATTTGGCATAATGTATTCAAAGACCCAATTTCAGATAGAGGTAAGACTTCTAAGAAAGGGCTGTTGGGACTTGTGTATAACTGTGGTGTAGGTAGCTGTAGTTATAAAACAGTACCTAAAAATGTTGCGGAAGAACGCGGCAACATTCTTCGTACAGTGTATCGCAATGGAGCTCTCTTAATTGAAGATACATTTGACGAAGTTAGGGCGCGGGCAGAACTGAAAGTTGAAGAGTATTCACCTCAGATCGTAGAAAGATACTAACATAAAGAGATGTATCCTCTTTTTATCATATAACGAGAAAAATTATGAAATTTGAAATTGGTTCACTAGAATATACTAAATGGATGGCAAACGTCTGGAAGCTAAATGAAAGGCAAAACAAGTTGGTAAAAGAACACCTACCTCAACTGCAAAAAACCGAGTATGCAGTTGAAGTTGCGTCTAAGACATGACTAGTATTATTATAATAGGAGTCCTCATACTGGCATTTATGCCACTGATGTATACCATTGCAGACAAAGAAGACAGATTTGTACCGCATATATTTACAATCATAGGCTGCGCTATAGTGTTGTTTTCTATTTTCAGTTAAAAGGAGATACTCGTATTACATATTGTCTTGATGAAATTACTATTTGAGCCCTAATTCTGCCCGAATCTGTGTCCCAGAAATTTGTGTAATTTCTGTAGCAAATAGTTCTTCGCCTGAGGTATAACCCACCCCTCTTCCCCATCCAATATGGACGATGTTAGGGACAATTTGAATATCAAATTGTCCCTGGTACAATGGATCAAGGTCTCTTTGAATTCTATTTTTAATTTCATCTAATCCAAACGGATTACTGTCTTGCCACCCTTGTACATCTCGCACCTGAATCATTACTTGACCAGTGTGTTGTAGCAAACGCTCGAAAAGTGCTCGGTGGCCTTGGTGCCATGGCTGCCAACGCCCTAATTGCTGAACAGTTTCCTTGCGCCAATCAAACACTGGCCTACGGCGATCAGCAAGAATATGATCTGCGATAAATGCTGCCCATTTATCGGCGTCCATTTCTGTAATACGGAAATCATATACTGCAGGCGCTAGAAAGGACTTATTTGTATCCTCAAATCTTCCATGATCAACGGTATCCATCCATACAATCCAATCGGCATTAAAAGTGTTGCGCATTTCTTGCAGCGGAGCAACAAAATCACAAATAACATAATCTGCGTCCGAGTGAGTTGACAGCTCTAACATTCGCACACTTTGGCGCATACGCCCTGCTACACTAAAGTCCCAGTCACTGCAATTTTTACGAACATTGTCGGCGTTAAACCATTCTACTATAGGAGTTTTATCACCTTTTATTGCTTCAATTTGTAATTTGAGTGCAGTTGATATAGTTGTTTTACCGGAACCCGGAAGTCCCATAACTAAAATTCTAATGCTCATTCTGCTCCTTCTAATATATAAAACTATTTATATATAGAAAGATTTGTATTGGCTAAAAATATCAGTAAACGAATCTAGGTTAACATTATGTTAAGTATAGCATATACATAACTTACTAGAGAAGGAACTATAAATGACATACGTTGAACGCAGAGAGATTACTGTTCCAAAGCAGGGCGGAGGTTTTATATGATAACGGTTTCTAACGGCGATATAAGTACCGTTAACCCATACTCTCGTTCTGATAAAATATGGAAAACTTTTATTACCGACGATCATGCAAACATATGGATGGCAGTTGATGATAATCGTCAGTATATCGAAAATGAACACAACGCGATGATTAATACAGGCATGGTATTGTATGCCATGGCCAACTTGGAAAATCCAAAAGATATATATTTTCTCGGAAAGGGAACATAAAATGGCAAATGCCGAACGCAGAGAGATTACCGCTACGCTGGGTAAAACCCATATCGACAAAAAAGGTACTGCTTATTTTGTCAAGGAACCAATGAACTTGGAATATTCCACACTTGAAGAAATTGTGGAGCGTGTCAACAACATTCTAGAAGAATACGGCGACACGTATACCGATATCCGCATCATCAAAGAAACTGATGTTGAACACGGCCAAGTGTATACTGAATGGGAGTTTCAAGGCATCCGCATGGAAACAGAAGAAGAGTGTGCTGCTAGAGTCGCGGCCATCGAAAAACACAAATCGGAACTTGATGCGCGGAACCTCAAAGAATTTAAGCGCTTGAAATCTCTCTTTGGCGAGTAAAATGTCTACTATATTTGGTGAAGTTAAGAATTAAAAGATATATGTTGACAGCAACGCTAATCAATTGTACAGTTGTATTTATAGTACACATGTAAGGAATCCTATAATGAAATACAACTTTCCTAAAATTCAAACCATTGAAGATATTCTGCCACATGTACATAACCGAGACGAATTTATTGTGGCAGAGCGAGAGTTTGGAACAGTAATAAATTATGTAGTTTCCATGAAAGAAACTTTTGATATGTCTGGTCCAGATGATCTGTCCGGTGCTATTCGTCGAGAGTGCAGAGGGATAATTTTTGATAAAGCAGGTAATCTTGTAAGCCGCCCGTTTCACAAATTCTTTAATATAAATGAGAGAGAAGAAACGCAAGGACGAGACATCGATATGTCTCGTCCTCATACTATTATGGAAAAAATGGACGGGAGCATGATTCGGCCTTTGATGCTAAACGGAGTAACTCGACTAGCCACTAAGATGGGAGTTACCGAAGTTGCTGTACAAGCCGAAGAGTATATGCGTACTCGTCCTAATTACCAATTAGAACTTCTATGGTTAGAAAACTGTATAAAGATAGGGGTTACTCCGTTGTTTGAGTTTGTAGCGCCTAATAACCAGATTGTCATCGGTTACGAATCAGCCGACTTGGTATTGCTTGCAATTCGACATAATTTATCCGGTAACTATCTAGGTGTACAAAACTCCACTCCTTCGTCGTTTACTCAAGTTAGTACTTACGGATCCGTAGACGGGTCGCTTGACGATTACGTTGCAGAGCACCGCAATGATCAAGGACGCGAAGGATTTATTATTAGCTTTGATGGCGAAATGTACAAAGGCAAGAATGACTGGTATGTAAAGATTCATAAGTGCTTAGAACGTATTCGATTTGATCGCAATATTGTTGCTCTGATTCTTGCTGAGAACTTAGACGACGCAGTAGGATTGCTTCCGGTAGTAGAAGCAAATCGTGTACGAGTATTTGAATTAAAATTTGCAGAAAGATTACATTATCTAATTGACAACTATAACCAGTACTGGAATACAGTAATAGCAAGTGGGCTTGATCGCAAGTCATATGCACAAGAGTGGATGCCTGCTATTAAAAATAACGATCCATTTGCTGCTGCATATGTGTTTGGTAGATTTAACGGTAAAGACGGACGCGAGATGGTCTTACAACATATTGAAAAACATTTAAGCACCAATGTCAAATGGGATACTTGTGCTATCTGGATGGGAATGTAATAGTAGGGGTGTTATAATATGTGTACACAAAGAGGAGTGAGTATGAAAAAAGGTGAAATGCTTAGTGCTATGCTAAAATTAGCAGTAAACGCACACCACGGGCAATTTGATCGTGGAGGAAATCCATATATCCTTCATGTTCTCAAAGTGTTTCACTATCTAGATAGCGATGACGAAGAACTTCAGTGTATTGCAATTGGACACGATGTGATAGAGGATACTAAAACTACATTTACTGATCTAAGAGCAATTGGCATGACAGATCGCGTAATTGCAGGAGTAGCATCTCTTACTAAAATGCCGGGACAAACATTAGACGAATATAAACAGGCTGTGTTTGCAAACCGAGATGCTATGTGTGTGAAATTATGTGATTTGCGTCACAATAGTGATATCCGTCGCCTTAAAGGAGTTACCAAAAAAGATATCGATCGGATACAAAAATACCATGAATTTTTCCTAGAAATCGAACAAAGGCTAGCGCAGTGAAACAACTATTTTTAGATTGTGACGGAGTACTTGCTGATTTTGATAGCGGATTTCAAAATTTAACAGGAATGCAAGGGCAAGAGTTTGAAGACAGATTTGGTTCAAAACTTTTTTGGAAGCGGATTGAGAATTCTAAAAACTTCTTTGAAACCTTGCCTATTATGCCTGGTGCACTCGAACTGTATGATGCAGTAAAAAAGTTTAGACCAATTATTCTTACAGGGTGCCCTAAAGGAGATTGGGCTGCTCCTTTAAAAATGAGATGGCGTGATAAGAATTTTCCAGGAGTTCCTATGGTAACTTGTCTATCAAAAGATAAAGTAGATTATTGCCAGACTGGTGACATTCTTATAGATGACTTCCTTAAACACAGTCAGAAGTGGATTGCAGGCGGAGGAATATTTGTTCATCACATTGATACTATCGATACTCTACAACAATTAAGAAAGCTCGGAGTATTTGAAAGTGCCGTATGATTAATCCAGATGGCAAAACACCGTCTAGTGAAGATGTTCTAGGTGCTGCTTTGGATTCTGAAGACTACATAGATACTGTAGAAGGGTCGACAACGGTTATTTCTTGTGAGAAAGATATTGAATATGATTAAAATGTATGTTAAGACTACCACAGATTTAGATCGCAAGGTTATTGATGTTATATTAGTAGTTAATTATCTTTATTGCTGGATTAAAGAATTTGATGAACATGAAAGAGAGGAAGCAAACGCGCTTGCACAAAGTATTGCCACACAGTTTTCTATCGAATTTAAAGGATAGCGCAATGACTGATATACTTCAATCGCTTTCAGACTTTGTGGCAACTATCGATGACAACGAAGCAGATTCGGATACGCTCGATATTAGTGAAATATATATTCTTATGAGTCGTGCAGTTGGTGAAATTACTAGGCTTCGCAAAGCAAATATTGAGTTGAATTGGCAAATAAATCCAGATAGATCAGGTGGTTGCTTTACTGATGAAGAAATTGAAAGCGGCAAGTGGGGAAGTAACGGGTGGTAATTATTTACCACTTGACATTCGTTTGTTGATATAATATTATGAATTTGTAAAAATAGGAATAAAAATGGCAACTTGCGTTTCTTGTAAAAACTATCTTCCCGAATACATAGATGAAGAAACTGCGTATGGCGAATGCAGTCTTGATGCTGAAATTATCGCACTGTTGCCAATTAACTGGTATTGGTGTCCGAGAGATCGGTCTATGCCCAATGCATTTGAAGAAACAAATTGCCAAAGATGGGAACAATCAATACTAAGCAGTGCAGAACCAAGCTTAATTACTACGGCGAATACGGTGATTTGAAATTAGGAGGAATTCCAAAATGATGAATTATGTTTAAAGATTTTGTAGGCGTCACATTAAAAGAAGGCGACATTGTTGCTGCTATACGACCAAACTACAGAGAACTTGTACAAGGCCAGATAATTTCATTTACGCCAAAAAAAGTTCGTGTCAAATATAAGTTGCATTACGGTTGCAGCTATAATATTCATCTATATGAAGCAAGGGATTTGATTGCTATAAGCATAAGTGTCAAATAAATTATAAGTAGGTAAAAATATGGTAGTTGTACTTTTTTCATTGATTTTTGCGCTATTTGCTTGCGTTCCTATCCAGATGTTGTCATATTGGATAGGACAGAAACGAGCCGATAAAATGGTATCAATTACTTTCTTTGTAGTTTTAATACTTTCTGTTCCAATAATTTCAGCTTTACAATAATTATAAGGGTATATTTTATGCAATGGACACTATTTCTTGATGATTTGAGATTTCCCGAAGATGTTCCCTATGATTTAGGTGCATACAAAGATTTAATTATTTGTCGTACTATGGACGATGCCGTATGGTGTGTAACACAGTATGGGTTGCCAACAAAGATTAGTTTTGATCA
>Ga0222647_1000789_pt1 | contig 11623 bp, 14 predicted proteins | sample AntAcemetagen333_FD_179864 | JGI IMG/M metagenome (GOLD analysis project Ga0222647, IMG submission 179864) | Saline water microbial communities from Ace Lake, Antarctica - #333 | ecosystem: Environmental > Aquatic > Non-marine Saline and Alkaline > Saline | place: Antarctica: Ace Lake...
GACGGCATTAATAATTGAATATCCAACCCCATTCAACAAATCTATATCAACAATGCCACGAATATCAATAACCCCATTACCTGTGAATAACTCAAGGCCTGCAAAAACGAAATTTCTACTGACGCCTGCGCTGTGACTAACGCCATTCCAAACCGCGCGAATAGATTTGTAGGGCGTCAAAACCAAACCGGAAAGGGTTTGCGTGGACCCGCTTGTCGTTATGAGTGTGCCAAGCAAAACCGTTGGCAATGCATTAAGCGGAACACCCGCAGCAGCCTCGCCAATTGCAAGCGGATTATCCCGCAGCCGCGTCAAAAGCAAATCCGTTATCGGGCTTTCCGCATCAACTTCAGCGTTAAGAATTGGCGTGTATGTTGTCATTATGCAATCCTAAAACAAAACATATGGCAGGTCGCCGTTTGCAAATCGCAGCGTGGTGGCATCGACTAGGTAGGTGCCAACGCGGCGCTGTGCCACCGTAGATGCGCCGTAATCGGGCCGCCCGCTTTCCGTCACTAGACCATATCTGTTCGTGAAAGTATAGCTTTCAGCGCGGAACGTAATGCGGTTGTCCTTTTCCTCAACATAATTCACCTGTAATTGTTCTGGCAATGTTGCGCCAGTTGCGTCTTGGAGCAGGTAAGTGGTCATCTCAAGAACGCCGCCAAGCTGCACTTGCGTCCGGTCTTTAACGTCTAGCACGCCGCTGATAATTTTAGGCGTTATCGAGTAGCGATTAAGCAGCCGCTTGGCGATTGAAGCCGCCGCCGCATCGTCGCCAGTCTCCCCAAACCACCTCGAATATATCGTCTTGATTGCCTCTTGCCCATACGGGTTTTCATCCACCGTGGCAATGACCAGTTTTTTATAGTTGCGCGATTGGTTTGCCCCTTCGGTCGGATCAATGACGCCGTGCCAGAAATACATTGCCGAAATGCGCTGATCTTCGCCCATCGTGATCTGGGTTTTGCCCGTGATTAAATTCGCCGCATCACTGACCGGATAAGGCGCGTCCGCAGGCTCAAGCGGGCGGTTCGCCCTAAATCGTATCTGTTGCGCAATCTCGTCCCACCAGACAAAAAAGCCGTGCTGCGATATTTCGCCAATCAGCAGCGCCACGCCCTCGGGCTTTGTGATGGTCGCGGTCAGCTTTACCGATGCAAGCCAACGGTCGTTTTCCGCCTGCCACGTTGGCAAATCAATAAACGCCGGATCAACACCCGCATAATTGACAAGCAAGTCCCGAATAACGTCACAAGACCGCTCCAGATTATAGCGCAAGGATTGCTGCACAGTGTCGTTTATGCTGTGAGATGTAGCATCTGACCCATCCACGCCCCTTGCTGTGATCGTGAACACATCGCCCGCGCGTGTGTAAGTCATGACCTCACGGCCCACGTTAAGCCTGCCTGCCGCCGCGTACTCGTCGCCAACGGTTGCCGGGGTGACTGTCAGGCTTGTGGCTGTGTCAGATATTGCCGCCAGCAGCTTGCCGCGGCTTGGCGCGGGCGCGATAGATTTTGCATTGTCTGCAAGGTCCAGAATATCTTTGGCGACGATTGTCACCTTGCCGTCAGCATCCGGCCCCGACCATTCCGAAATGACGTAGGACGCCGTGCGCATATCGGCCAAGGCTTCCCCGACATATCCGTATTTCACCCGCAGCGCCTTGCCAACATAGTAGGGTTGGCGCGCAATCAGCTTCCCAAAGAACGTGCCGCGATCTGTTGGTGAATACCCAACGCCGGAAAACTGCGCAGAGCCGTCAACGCGCCCCGCCTGATAGGGGTCTGTCAATGTGTCGTGGTATGTGAAGTCTTGCAGGTTCACAGTCACCCGCGCGCGTTTGCCTAGCGCTGTGGTGCGTGGATCAATTCCCGACAAGTTGATTTCCGCCGGGCGGGTTGTCACGCCTTGCAATGCCGGAAAAATGGTTTGACCTTTTGGCAAGCCTGATTGGTTATAGGCAAAGCGCAAGGTTTGCGTGCCAGCGTTGTAAGCCGCCAACACCTGGCAGGTCTTTAGCGTGTTGAAGCACTTGTTTGGGTAACCTGTGCCAAGCGCCGCAGTGCAAGCGCCAACGCCATAAACCAGCGTGCAAAGCGGTAAATCTAACTCAACAATTGTCAGGGGTTCGCGGCTGAGATTACTCACTGTAAACCCTCGCAGCAATTCCGAATGACATGAAGTCGCGCGGGCCGCTATTGGTCGGCCTGATCACAGCACCGTCACGCCACGCATAGTGGATGTCTTGCGCGTAATCGCTTGGACGCCACGCCACGAAAAACCCGCCGCCGCGATTGAAAGCCGTCATGAATGACTTAAACAGCGCGCCGCGAATGAATGCAGGGGTTAGGTGGTCAATCCCAAGCGACAGCGTGCTGCCCTCCGCAATGACGCTGGAGCCTAGCAGGTTGCCGCCGACCGATACGTTAGATTGAAGCTTCACCTCGGTTGGCACGATCACGGGCGTAAAGCCTTGGTATAGCCGTTGCGGGATTACCAGATCATTGCCAAAAAACGCCACGCCGATGTAAAGCGGGTCGCTTGCGGTCAGCCCTGTAATGTTGAGCCGCCAATCCGCTGATGTAGGCCCATCAGTTGCAACTCTGAACGCAATGGGGGAATCATCTGTTGGCGTGACCACCCCAGCCCCGGAATCTACAAACGTGAAAGTGTCCAGTGAGTAATATTCTAAAGCTATTGATGCCCCGAGTGTTCCAAGGTTATGCGCGGCAATCGCCGCAAAAGAAAGCCTGATGGCCGTGGGGAACCTCGCTTGAAGATACACGCTAGAACCCGTGACATTTGGCAACCAGTAATCATATGTGGTGCCGGTAATGGCGTTGGAAGCGCTGCCGTCAGGCAAATCTCCATCAGAAAAAACAAGCGCCGTTGCGGCTAGGTTATCCCAAGCCACCAGCGGATTGTTGATCTGATTTCCAAGGGCGGTTGTGCGCGCTGCGGATGTTACAATGCTCATGCTGTCATAATCCTGTATCCGCGGTCGCCTGCCTCGGTGGATAGGCGGTCCAATAGCCCGCCGATCATGTCGCCCGTGAATAGATCATTGGGGCCAAAGCCCGTCAATCGCACGTCAAGCGGGGTCTGCGCGGGGGCTTGGGATTGCGAAGCACCGCCGCCGCCGCCCGTTGCACCGCCGCCACCGCCTCCGCTATTGACCGACCTGATCGCGTTCACAAAGCCGATGCCTTTTGCCAAGACGGTTGCCGCCGCTGCAATGTTCTTGGGGAATGGCAGTTTCAACGCCTCTGCCGCGCCTTGGTATGCGCTGATCAACGCTTGCGCCGCGCCGAATACTTTGGCGACCTTAAGAGCCTTTGCGTTGGTCTGACCGATTGCGTTTAGAATTTCTTCACCCGCACCCAACGCCATCCTAAGCGCGCTTTGATTTCCGATTTCACGGATGCCAGCAAGTCGGTTTTGATGCTCCTCTTCAAGCCGTTCGCGCAGATCGTGATATTCTGATTCTGTCAGCGCCTTATTCGCAAGCGCTTCCTCTAGCGTGGTCTGACCTTCAAGATACCATTCCGCAACAACCTCGGATTCAGTTGCAAGCCCTTCTTGCAATGCCTCAAGGCGCTGGGCGAACATATCAACCATCCCGCCTCCACCTCCGCCGCCGCCGCCGCCGCCGCCGCGCGGGGCATTGGCTGCATTGAAGTTGCCCACGCTGTCGATGCCGACCTGTTGCGGGCGCGTGCGGGGCGCGCTTGGGTCTGCCGTGAATGGCACGGAAAGGCTGGACCCGTCGCTGCCCGCCATTTCAAGCGTGCCCTCCGCACCCGGCAAAGCATTCATCGCCGCCTTAGCCGCTGCCGCAGCATCCCAAAGCCGGGCAGCAAGCCCCTCAATGTTGCTGTATGCCGCGCTAAAATCCGAGCCGTTTATACCCTCAAAAGCCGTGGTGATTTCATTGGCCCGCGTGATGATTTCGGACATCTTGGCTTGAAATTCGTCGGCCTCAATCGTGCCAGCGGCCAATTCCTGCTTGGCCTTGTCGGTTTCATCGGCAAGCGCGCGCATTTCCTCGGATGCTTTTGTTTCATCAAGCGCGGCTAATTCATCTGCAAAGATTCTGAATTGTGGCGAAGCAGTCGCGGCAACAGTCGCCAGCGCGTCAATTTCAGAAGTTATAGCCGCAAGTTCGGGCGCAAACTCCCTAATCAAATCGGGACGGCCCAGAAGCTTGTTAAAAACATCCTCGCCAAGTGCGGTTTTCGCGGCCTCAAGCGTGCCGAAAAACTCCTCGAGCGTGACCTTGGCCCCGGTTACACTGCCCACAAAAGCGATGATCGCGTTTGCCGTGCCCTCAATCGCAGGCGCGACCACCCCGGCCATTGTGTTGCCAAGGCCCTGCATCACCATGCCAAGCCGTCCGACCGCATCGTTAGCGCGCTCTACGCCTTCGGCCGAAGCCTGCGAAACTGCAATCCCAAAGCGGTTTTGAAACTCTGCCGCCTCAGCTGCCTTGCTGCCATAATCGGACAGCATGTTGATTGCTTCCCGACCAGACCGCCCAAACACGTCCATTGCCAGAGCCGTCTTGGTGGTAGGGTCTGCGATGCTATCCAGCGCAGCCGCAATCTTTTCAAACTGAGCATCTGGGGTCAGTCCTTGCAGGTCCGAAATGGACAGGCCAAGGCGGGCAAAGGCGTCTACCTGCGCTTGAGTCCCATCATTTAACTCGGAAATGTTGCGCTGCATTAGCCCAAGCATAGCCGATAGCTTGCCTGTCTCAATGCCAGCCTCGCCCGCGACCAGCGTCATTTTTTGAAACGCCTCGGTCGTAAGCCCAAGGCTGCGCGCTTGTTTTGTCAACACGTCGATGTTTGCAAGTGACGCTTTGGTCAATGCAATCATGCCCGTAGCAAGAGCAAGAGCCGCACCAGCGGCGGCTACGCCTGCGGCCTTGGCAAATGTGGACAGCTTGGCGTCAACCCCGCTCATGCCCTTGTCAAAGCCCGCAGTGTCCGCACCAATCTTAACTTTGATTTCAGGCGTAGCCATTGGCGATCCATTCCCGCAATTCATTATCTTGGTCCGGGCTTAATCCGAAGCTGGATTTGTCCGGGGCCGCTCGCATCTCAAATTCAAGCAATGTCTCTGGCAGCGTCATTGCCCAGAACTCGCTTGGCTGCATGCCGTAAGATCGAGCGGCACCATAGAAAGCATTCCAATCAAGCGGGGCGATTACTCCGCCGTTGTCGTCCCCGCCCCTGCGTCCTTTTTTGGCGCGTCGTCCTTCACCTCTGGCATAACGCAAGAGCAAATCAGCGCGGTATATTCCGCCAATTGCTTAGGGTCCGACATAGACATGAATTGGCCCAGCGCGTCATCTTCCGTGACTTTGCCGCCTGCGTCATTGATCAATTCAGCCAGCACAAAGGATAGGTCATAAAAGCCCGATCCCAAAGCTGTTGCACGGTAAAACACCGCAACCAAGTTGAAGGCCGGATCTTCGCGCCGCCCCTTCATCTCAATTCGCCGCAGAACCTTGTTTGATGGTGTCACTACATAGTCAACGCCACCAAACGGAATGCTTATTTCACGGAATACTGCCATTATGCAGCCGTAAAGGTTACGGTGCCGCTGCTTTCAAAGCTGGCAGAAAACCGCGCGGTGTCCGCGCCTTCTTCGCCGGAAGCTTCAAACGACGTGATGCAAAAATCACCGGCGTAGGTGCCAAGACCTGTGATCACAAACGTCATAGCGTGGGTGCCAATCGTGGGGCTGTTTGCGGCGACCAGCAAAACGCTCCCGTCGAGATGCCCAGAGCAAGACATCGACATCGAGAACGTGCCCAATTCAGCCAGATATTGCCGGATGCCAGCGTCATCTTTGTCGGTGGCGTCAATCGGTTCGCGGTTGATTGTAATTGCGTCAGACATTGCGCCCGCTACGTCCGTGGTACCAAGTTGCACCCGAACTTTTCTACCTGCTAGTTTTGCCATTGTGCATATCTCCTATGCGGTTTGAAACGTTATAACATAACCGTTAAGTTATTGCTAGAACTCGGAACGACAGCCGCCCGCGCCGAGTAATGCCGTCAGGGTCGCGCTCAAATGTCATATCTTCAATCTGAGTTGTGACATGGCCCGTTACTGCAAGCGCATGCCGGTGCAGCGCATCATAAACCGCCTTCGCAATGACTTTGCCCTGGGTCGAATTGACCCGACTCCATACGTCAATCTGCACAAGGCTGTTTTGCCCCGTCGCGGTTTTGTCGTCGTATTCCGTCGATGCCGGAAATGACATTGTAACAAATGGAAAGAAAGCCGGATCGCCCGCGTCGGTCACCTGCGGCACCCATTCGTTAAAGATCGCTGTGACGCCATAGCTTGATGTCAACAGGCTTGTGATGCCCGCCACATTGAGGCGAGCATAGATGGCCGCTTGCAATTCAACAGGGTTCATTTTGCGGCCTTTCTGATTGCTGTCTCAATCCGCTTTTGCAGTTTGGGCGCGGCGGCCTCAACCGCTGGCGTCCAGCTTGGGCGGGGCTTTATGCGCGTGGTGCCAAATTCCAAATAGGAGGCGTAGGCCAGCCGACTGCCGACGACTGCCGACAGCTTGCCGGATTGCGTGAAATATGTAGATGACGCAAGTGTTCCGGTGTCGGTTGCTGGCGCTTGGCCGGGCGCGCTTGCAGTGTGACTGACATTTCCGCGCGTGTATGTGCGGCCGCTTTTAGGCCCACGCTGGATGCGCTTCTTAACGTCGCTTATGACCTCCAGCGCCGTTGCCTTGACAGCATTGGCCACGCCTTGTTCTGCTTCTTTGCCGATCCGCTTGATTTCGGCCTTGACCCTATCCAGTCCCTCTATTTGTAATTCGATCATACAGCCACCCCGCCATCGACCGAGATGAGAAGGAACTTGTCCGCAAACTCAAGATTGTCCAAAAATGTGATGTTGTGCCGCCTGCCCCGGATCACAACGCTGTCACTGTCACGCAGCCCGTCAACATAGCGCACCGTTACTTTAAGAACCACCACCGCATCCGTGCGCTGCACTTGGCCGCGCTCCATGCCGCTTGCAGCCTTCACCCGCGCGCGCGTGGGCGAGCCTGTGATGGTTGCCCACGCGCCGGGCAGTATGTCGCCATTGACGTTGCTTGCCGCGCCTTGGCGCTGGAATGCAACTGCCGTGGCAAGCATGCCTGCCGTGATGTCGCAACACTTCATATCCGCACCACTTTATAGCGCCCAACAAGGGACGCCGCGCCGCTTTCCTGATACGCATCGCCCGCGTCACACCCGTCGCCCCGGTGCGAATACATATAGCCCACCAGCGCCTTTATTGCGCGCTTTATGGGGCCGGGAACGGTTGACGCCGTGGTACCATAGCCCGAAGTGTACTGCACTTGTATGGCGTTGCTATTGCGTAGGGCGATGGGCCATGTTGACCCTGTGCGCAGCGTCAGCCTGCCGGGATTGCTGTAGGTGTCCACGTCAAAGATTTGGGCAATGTTTACCACCACGCCCACGTTATCATCTCCGAACACTGTCACGGTGTCGACCGTTTGAAGCGGCCATACAGGCAACTCCAGGCTTTGATTGCGCCCGTGCAATTCAGAAATTGCAGTTTGCTTGACCCCATCCCACCATGGCGTGCCACCGTCAGGCCACCGATCCAGAGACAAGCGCCACGATTGAGTGATCAACGCAATGCCGCTGATGTGTTCAACAAATTCGCGCGCATCTGCAATCATATCGGTCAACATTGCGTCGTCTGCCGTACCGTCAACCACTAAAATTGCTTTGATTTCGGATAGCGTTACAGGCTCAACCGTGGGGGCTGTTTCAATGACAGATCCACGATAATATGCAATGCGATCAGCGGCGCGCAGGCTCATTTAAGGCCCCGCTTTGTTTCAAGTTTGGGCGTTACCTTGGTTTCCTCTACAGGATTGAAACCGGCCCCATCCTCCAGCGCCATTGCAGCCGCTTGGCCCGTCAATGTGTCACCAGCCTTATATTCAATCGTCGTATGCCCTTCAGGGGCGCACCGATAATCTTGATGCAGGATTACTTGCATGGTGTCTCCTATGCTTTGGAAAGGGGCCAGTTGCCCAGCCCCTCGCAAAGATTAGGCCACCGGCGCGCGGTGCGGATTGCCCGCAACGATCACAACCGAAACCGCAACAGACGTGCCGCTGTTCAGCGTGGCAACAGCCCGCACATAACGCTTGCCGCCGATATAGCCGACATCGGTGGTGGTGCCGGTCAGCAGCACAGCCGCAAAAGCACCGATGCGATCATCTGCAACGGTGTCGGCAAATGTGCTGTTGTCGTCGCTGTCTTGCAGCTTGATTGTCATGTTGCCTGATCCAGCAATAGCGCCGACAGCCACAACAGCCACAGCGCTGTCAAAACCGCGCAGGTCAACACCCGCGCCGTTGGTAGTCCCTGCCGAAATGACTGCAGGGGCAATGCTTGGCGATACGCCAATATTAGAGGATAGATCACGCATCGGGGTTCTCCTATCATGCGTTTGAATGGAGGCGGGACAGTCTGCCCCGCCCGATGGTCTTAGACTGCGAACTCAATCAGCTTGATAGCTTCAAAATTCACAACATCGCCGCCGACGCGCTTGGTCGTGTAAAACTCAACGTAAGGCTTGGCGCTGAAGGGGTCGCGCAAGATCCGAACACCGAGGCGATCAACAATCTGATAAGCCGCGCGCATGTCACCGACCGCAATGGAAAGCGATCCGGTAGCAGGGTTTGGCATATCCTCAAACGCGGCCACGGCATAGCCCAGAACCGTTGCAGGCTGACCCGCTGCAATGCCTGGAGCCCAGAGATAAGAGCCGTCGCTGTCCTTCAGCTTGCGCACCGCCTTGGTGGTTGCGCGGTTCATAAACCACGAGGCGTTGGCGCGGTACGGGCCTTTCAGACCATACAGCGCGTCAATCAGAACGTCGCCACCAGCGGGCGCAGCGGCAAAGCCACCGTTCACACCAGTTTTCACGCGCTCAATCGTGCCGGGCAGCGTGGTGCCGTTGATGTATGAAAGGAAGCCGCGCGGCTTTTCCACCCCATCGCCTGCCACAAACGCGGCGTTCTCGGACAGCGCAAACTCAAGCGCAACCTTGCCAGCCAGCCAGGCCTCCATATCAATTGCCGCATCGTCCAACAGCTTTTGGGAAGCCTTGGGCTTTGCAGACAATTCGTGAGTCGGGATGCGGTATTTGCCCAACTCAGGTGTAGATGTTTCGGTGCGGGCGGCTGTCTCGCCAACCCACACTGCACCGGCGCGCTGCAAGTCGAACAGGCCTTCAAGCGCGTCCGAACTGATCACCTGCACAGAGGCATAGGCGCGCATCGGGGAGGTTTCGTCAACCTTCTTGACGATCTGGCCCGACATATCGGCATAAACAACATAGCCGCCCGTAGCGTCGCCGCCAACGGAAAGCGCTTTGCGCTGGTCCATAGACAGCGCGTCCATCCCTTTGCGCACATAAATGCCGTGCGCTTCTTTGTATTCTGCCATGGATTTTGCAGTCATATCAAACGGGCGCTGGCCGTATGCGCTGGACGTAACGTTTGCCCAATCTTGGGCTTTGGCGTCCAGATCAACCACGTTGCCGTTCTGATCGGTGGTCACACGCTGCGAACGCTTGACGGCAAGAACAGCCTCATCGGCAGTCTTTTGCGCCTTGTCCATATCGGCCTCGATCTTGGCGATCTTGGCGTCCAGCAATGGGTCGGCTGCACCTTTGGATTCGATCTCCTTCAAGCGCAGATCGTTGGCTTCTTTGTAGGCGGTAAAGCCCACGTTAATGGCATCAACTGCCGATTTGATTTCCTCAGACATGGAATGCTCCTTTGAGATTTTCCAGAGATTGCAAAAGGGCTTTCGCCCCGATATCTTCATCCAAACCAGCATCCCGCAGGCCCTTGAAGCCGTGCAGCGAAACCGCTGTGGCCTCCTTGCGGCTGTATCCTGCATCCCGCAGGAAAGCCTCAAATTCTCTTTCGGTCGTAATCGACTTGACCGCCGTGACCGTAGCAACTGGCAGCATTGGATTGGTTACAATGCTGATCTCGTGCAATTCGATTTCAGTCAACTTGCGCACCCGACCCCCGGCTTCTGCCATGGCCTCAACAACGCGGTAGCCGATAGACAGCCCATCAATAGCGCCAGCACGCAGCAGTGCCATTGTTTCGCGGCCTTTCTGCACGTCCTTGAGCAATCTGCCCCGAACGAATAGCCCGCGATCATCTTCCCGGACCTCATCAAACACGCCGATAGGGTCAGACATGGAATGCTGCCAGAGCATCTTGACCTTGCGCCCGGATCCAAGCGACTTTGCAAACGCGCCCTTTGCCACAACGTCCATGCCAAGGTCTACAACGTCAAACACCGAAGCGTAGCCCTCAAAGCTGCCGTCTTCGTCAGGCTCGCGCTTCAATTCAAATGCCGCGTTTTTGGTTTGCATATTCATGCGCTGCCCTCATGGTTTGCAAAGGTTATAACATAACGCTGCAAACTTGCAAAGGGGCTGTTAGTCGTCAACAATAAACCCGGTTGTGCAGCGGCAATTTATGACTTCGGCCGCACTCCCTCCGGGGTCGCCCGGATACATCAGGGCTTCGCCCCCAACATCAAAGGCTTCGTCTTGAGCCACGATCTGACCGTTGGCCAGTGCATGGCTTTCCCGCGTGCGTTCGTCTTCGGCACTTATCCATTCTTTGCGCAGCCGCAGCCCGGTTTCCGCCGCGGCACTTACCGATCCGTAATTTGCTGCGCCATGCACTTCGGTTCGGGCGATCATCCCGGCCCGATAGCCTGACATCCCGGGGATAAGATCACGGATATACCCGGCAACGCCAACCTGCCCTAGACCATCATCAAATCCGCGCGCTACCGCACCGATGATCTGCGCGCGTGTCGTGTCGGCCACGTTGGTGATCCGCTGCCGCATCATCTCGCTGTTGATGTAGCCCAGCGCCAGCCGCGTCATGGTTTCGGCAAAGCCTTTGGTTTCCAGTGCCTGCCCAGATGCCTTGCCCTGATCGAGTATGCGAATGCCGAACGCCATAACCGTTGCAATCGCCATTGCCTGATATATTGCGCTGAGGTTTTCCACATGGTCGCGCGGCGGCATTGTTTCGCCGGTCAGCGCAAACCGTTCCGCCATTTCCAGCATTGCCCGCGCAATTTCGCGCCGGATCCGCAACTCAAACGGGCGTTCAATCCGCTGCATGATCAGCACTTGACGGCGCTGTTCCCTGCGCGGGTTTTGGTCAAGTAGCCTTCGGGCCATACATAATTGCTTTCATGGCTGCGGGGTCAATTTGCAATGGCGGCGCAATAGGCTCCGACGCCATGGATAGCGGAATGCCGGACGACTGCACCAGCAACACATCGCCGCCGTCAATGGGTTCGTACCCCTTCATGGCGCGCCTCTCATTGATCGTTAGGTCGGTTGCCTTGTCTGCCATGTCCCACATTACCTTGCGCTTTTCAGCAATTGCAGGAATCTGGTCATAATCCGGCCGCAACTCAACGCCCTGAGGTTTTGCAAGCCACGCGTTCCAATCCGCCGCGATCAATTCGACCAAAGGAATGACTGTATCTTCCCAAAACGCTAGC
>Ga0222647_1000790_pt1 | contig 11583 bp, 7 predicted proteins | sample AntAcemetagen333_FD_179864 | JGI IMG/M metagenome (GOLD analysis project Ga0222647, IMG submission 179864) | Saline water microbial communities from Ace Lake, Antarctica - #333 | ecosystem: Environmental > Aquatic > Non-marine Saline and Alkaline > Saline | place: Antarctica: Ace Lake | collected...
TAAAAATGGCTTAATTGATTGGGTATAAAACATTTATATCTTATTTTTTTACAAAATCAGACTTATAACTTGAAGCGGTCGTAAAGAGTTCCAAAGGTTCAAATATAAAATATGACGGTAATTTATTATGATAAAATTAAATATTGGTTTGAGGTTCGAATATTATTAACAATTAAAATATAACACTAACTATACACTTTTTTATAAAACACGTAGTCATTTAATTTTTCCCTTTTACCTTTATTGATAATACGAGGATTATCGATAATCACATATTTAATTTTATATAATATAATCTAAAAATATGTAAAAAAATGAACGATTACTTCGTTAAAGCTTAAACTTTCAATTATATTTAATTGTCTTTATTATGTTTTATTTTAAAATCACCTAAAAATGTCAAAAAAACAACCAATTGCTCTTTTCGTATTTTCTAACGATTTAGATAGATACTTGTCTAAAATCGAAACAGAGCGTAAAGCAATAGAATCTGCTTTAGAACAATATCACGATACCAATCGCTTGAAAGTGATTTTGCGTTCTTCCGTCAGTATTATGGAGCTAATGCGGTTATTTCAACGCTATCACGGACAAATCGTCTTATTTCATTTTTCGGGTCATGCAGGAGGAGAGGGGCTACAATTAAATCAAACGACTACCGATAATGAAGTCGGCTATGCACAGGGTATTGCTGGATTAATCAAAAAAGAGGTAGAAGAAGGACAATTGGAATTTGTATTTTTAAATGGTTGCTCAACAAAACCACAGGTTGGAGCCTTGAAGAATGCTGGAGTAAAGTCCATTATTGCTACTAATTTTCCAATTAACGATAATAAAGCGGCTCAATTTTCGGGATTTCTTTATAAAACCTTAGCAAATAAAGCCATTGATAACCCGCTCGATAGTGAATCAATTAATATTAAACAAGCTTTTGAGGCTGCGGAAAACTATTTACAGACAACGAATCAAGCACCGAATATTTCAAAAACAGACCGAGGTTTTGTTTTTGAAACAAACAGTAATTCAAATCAAGAACCATGGGAATTATTTTCAGCTGCACCAACTTGGCACTTGCCAAATGAGGTGGTTAATATTATTTTGCCGCCAAATCAAAAACGAGTTGGGCAAAGTAAATGGACGCAAAGTCTGGAACAAGCCCTAAAGAAACAGGGGGTTGCCGTTCGTCCAAAAACTGTTTTTGAGCGTTACGGTTGGTTAATTGAAACGTTTTTGCAGAAAATGGAAACTCGAATTGGTAAACAGCCAACTTCACGACGATTATCTTTTATGGCGGAGGCTTTTCAGAGTTCTGTACGGTATTTATGCTATATTCAAATTGCTCAATTGTTACGATTAGAAGAGCCACCCGTAAATTTGACGCTGCAAAATTTCTTGAGTCTATCACCAGAACAACAAGCTCATACCGATTATTTCGACTTATTATTGGTTGCAACGGACTTGCTGGAGGGAAAAGCTACTTTAATTCCAGAAATTAATGAATTATTAGAGGAATTTTATAATGATGAAAGGGATTTTCGAAATACCGTTTATTTCTTGCAGGATCAGCGCAATCAATTATTGAAAGGGAAGATTGAAGAAACAAATTTAGAGGTCATTCTGGAGGAGTATTTAACCGCTTTAGTTTTATGGCTGCGAAAGATTGCTTTCATTGCTAAATATCGTTTAGTTTCTATTAAAGATATTCAATTAAATTATCGTTTGGGAACAACCAAACAATTCGTGCATTTATACGGCGAACTACACGGAATGTACGGGGAGGCAGGGATGAGTCGAGATGACGATTATACGGCAATTTCGGTAGAAAATGATTGTACCTATAATCAAAGTATATTGCTATTCAAAGCCAAAAACATGGAAACAGCGTTAGAGAATATTGAAGATAAATCCACCTATTTATCCTTGTCACCATTGATTATTGATCAATCTGTTTTCTCCGTAAAGCCAACGCAAACGCCTGAAATTCATTATTATATTGGACAAGAAAACGGAGATTATCATTACGCTCAATATAAAAACGAGTTGAGTTTTGATAATAAAAAGATTACCTCTAATAAGTTTATGGTCGTCGAAGAGCAAAATAATGACCAACCGAAGTTAGATGAATTATTCGAACAGATTGACTTATTATTTAACCCTTTCAATGACTAAACGATGCCTCAAGAATCAAAAAATATACAGTCGCCATTTAAGTTTTTAGATGCTTACCAAAAAGAAGATATTGACATTTTTTTTGGTCGGGATAAAGAGACGGAAACTTATATCACGCTTTAAGCGGTGTTAAGCATTTGCTGGTTTATGGTCCTTCGGGAGCAGGGAAAACGAGTTTGATAGAATGTGGTTTACGCAATCAATTTTCCGATGCAGATTGGTTTGCATTGACCGTTCGAAAAGGTGACGATATGACGGCTTCTGTTTTTAATGTAGTCAATAATGCCTTAGAAGAAAAAGTTGAAATAGATACAGAAACGGGTTTGCCAACCGATAAGAATTTAGATTTCGAAAACATAATAGAACAACTCTTTGAAGAATGTTATCAGCCTGTTTATTTATTATTTGACCAATTTGAAGAGTTATTGATTTCAGGCAGTCAAGAAGAACAAAAAGACTTTTTCATTCGGCTTAATAGACTAATTCGAAATCGTGTACCTTGTCGAGTTTTATTAATCATGCGAGAAGAGTTTATTGGGCATTTATCAGAGTTTGAACAATACTGTCCGACCTTATTCCAGCACCGTTTTCGGGTAGAAAAAATACGAAAAACGGATGTTAGCAACATCATTATTCAAACACTAAGTGCTCCAAAATTTGCTAATAATTTTGAAGTGCAAAATGCAGCAATTTTAGCAGATACTATTTTATCTAAATTACCCGATAGTAAACGAGAAATAGAACTGACACACGTACAAGTATTTTTGAGTGAATTATGGGATAGGGCTTTTTTGAAATCTAATGGGAACTTACCTGTATTAAAAAAAGAATTAGTTGAAACGAGTGATAATTTAGAACGTATTTTAGATAGTTTTTTGCAGAAACAACTGCAAGAAATGGATAAAGTATATGGTGAGAAAATAGCTTTAGAGCTTTTGGCTTGTATGATTACAGAACGTAGCACTAAACTTCAATTAACGGAAAGTCATTTAGCCGTTGACTTAAAAGATAGAAATATAGAACTTGATAATTCAACTTTATCAACCATTATTACTGATTTTATTAGGAGAAAAATTTTACGAGAAGTAAAAATAAACAATACCGTACACTACGAGATATCACACGATATTTTGGCACTTGTGATTGGTAAAAGCCTAACGGAAGAAATGCAAATGCGTGAAAAGGCAAAAGGCATTTATGAAGTTTATGAAGATCGACAGGGATTATTTTCTAAAGAAGATTTAGATTATTTACGGGTTTATGAAATCTTTTTGCCTTTTTCAGAAAGTTTATCTGATAGAATTAACAAAAGTTATATACAAATTGAGGGAAGATTACAAAGAAGAAAACGACGAAATAGAAGGATTGTCTGGATTCTTTCTATTGCGGCATTTATTTGTTTAGCCTTCGCGGGTTGGGCACTTTGGGAAAGTCAACAAGCAGAAAGAGCAAAAATTGAGGCAGAAAAAGAAAGGGATAATGCACGAACTGCGACGAAAGAAGCAAAAAAACAAGAAAACAAAGCAAAAGAAGAAAGAAAGAAAGCAGAGAAAGCTAAAATCGAAGCTGAAGAGGCAAGAAAAAAAGCAGAAATTGCCAAAAAAGAAGCGGAAGAAGCAAGAAAGGAAGCGGAAAATCAAAAAGATAAGGCAGAAGCTGCGACGAAAGGAGCACAAATGGAAAAGCTTAAAGCAGAAGCTGCCAGAGATAGGGCGGAAGCTGCCGAAGTAAAAGCAAGAAAAGCTAAAGTATTAGCAGAAACTGCCGGAGAAAAAGCTGAAAAAGCTGAAAGATTAGCGAAAGCTGCCGAAGCAGAAGCTCAAAAATTAAAGCTTCAAAAATTAGCGGAAGTCATTGCGATTAAATCGGTTAGTATGGAAAATAAGCCGATCGTTCAGGCTCAAGTAGCGAAAAAAGCTATGGAGATTCTTCAAGCAAGTGAAGGTTCTAATGCTCAAGTGTATAATCCGGAAATATATACCGCACTCTATTTCGGTATAAAGGGATTGAAAAAGGACAAGGATTTTAATCAATATCCTGCCAGTAAGAAGGATACCTATTTTAGCTCTATTCATCAGATAATTAGTGGTGATAATAACACTATTTATTCTGCAGGAAGTGATGGGATAATACGGAAATGGACAATTGAATCGCCTTCAAATAAAGTAGATAAACCTATGATTAAAAAACCTTCTACGATCGAAAGAAAGACAAAGGAAACAGTTCTGGCAATGGATTACCGAAATGGCAAATTGGTAACTGCCGGTAAAGATAGGCGGGTCAGTGTGTTTGACACCAATACGGGTAAATTAGATACTACTTTTAATTTGCATCATAACCGTTTTGTTTGGGATGTTGCATTTATTGGAAAAAATAAAATCATATCATCTGGTCAGGATAAAAATATCGTTTTGACGGATTTAGCGACTAATAAATCGCGAGTATTATTACAGACAAAAACAAACGCCAAAAAAATAGTAGTTCATATTGATAATGCAATGATTATGATTGGCGATGATGCTGGTGTCGTGAGTTTGATTGATGTCAAAATGGGGAAAACGAGCAAAACGAAAAACCTTGTAGGTGGAGGAATTACGGCACTTCAGTTTAGTCCGAGCGGTAAATATTTAGCAGTTGGTAATGTGAAAGGCAAATTGTACCTCTTAAATTTTCCGTCTTTGACAGAGGTTAAATATTTTGACGCACATAATTCCGCAATTACGGATATTCAATTTAATGGTAGTTCTAATTTTATCACCACAAGTCGAGATAAAACGGCTAAGTATTGGAATATTCAAAAAATCGAAAATATCAGCAGATACGAACCATTGGTTTTTAACAATCACAGTGATTGGTGTACTGCCGCAGCTTTTATTGGTAATCAAGCGATGGTCGGCTGTAAAGATGGCTCGATTAAGTTTTGGGCGTTGGACGTGAGTACGCTTTCGGATGAGTTGTGTCGCTTATTGAAAGTGGAAAATGAAACGATGATGAACGATAAGGACTGGGATAAATATATTGGTGGTGATGCGAAATTGATTGATATGGTAGGTAAAAGAGTTTGTGAACAAATTATAATTATTCAATAATAATGTGTCGTGATGAAATTTATTTTTATGATAAGTTTTGTCACGACACAGTTTATGGAACAATTTCACCTAAAATACTACAACTGCCCCAAAATCTCTTTCGCCCGTTCATTCCTCGGATTCTTCTTCAAAACTCGCTGCAATAAACTATCTAAATTATTACTTTCCTCTTTTCATATTTCTACCAAAAGTCTATTACTAAAATCTTCCCAAATCTATTTGGACAATAATTTGATTATTAAATTCTTCCATTACATAATTGATACCTTTCATCTTTTAATTTTTCAATACCACAATATACAACTTTCCAAACACACGCTACATCACCTCAAAAAAAAATCGAGTGCTACGCACCAATAAAGAACACACAACCATTCCGCCCTTCACTCGCTACTTTGACGCTACTCGTTCCTCGCTGCATCACGCTGCTTCACTCCAGTTGTCATTATTTGGCTGTCCTTTTTTTTTATCCGTACTGCTTTTAATAAGCAGTGACTTCTTTCTCCTCTATTTTTCATTGAACTTGGAAAGCTAACCGAAAACCAACGTAGTCGTCCCGATCCGACGGAGGATTGAAGTACCGATACGTAGAACGGCAGTTGACCGAATTGTAGAAATAGCTGCCGCCACGTAGCACACGGTAGAGGCTTTTATCAGCATCCTTATCTATCCAAGCAGAACCATTATTTGGAGCGTTTTTATAATTGTCATGCCAAACGTCTTCGCACCATTCCCAAACATTGCCACTCATATCGTAGATGCCTAATTCGTTTGGTGTTTTTGTACCGACAGAATGCGTTTTATCATTTGAATTTTCATTATACCAAGCAACTTCATCAATATTATCGCTTCCTGCGTATTTATAATTTTTCGATTTATTGCCACCTCGTGCCGCAAATTCCCATTCGGCTTCGGCTGGTAAACGATACTTTTGATTTGTTTTTTTATTCAGTTTTTTAATAAATTCTTGTATATCATCCCATGAAACTTGCTCAACAGGACAATTTTTACAGTCGTTAAAATGACTTGGATTATTACCCATTATTTCCTGCCATTGTTTTTGTGTCACTTGATATTTTGAAATATAAAAAGTCGGTACAGTTACTTTATGTATTGGTTTTTCATCATCATAATCATTATTCCCCATATTAAACGTTCCACCTTCTACTTTCACCATTAAATCATCAATTGGTACATTTAGGTTGATTTGTGGCGTTTTCGATGCAATTCCATCATTACTAATCTTAGAAATTTCCCAAATACCAACTATTAATATTAAAATAAAAGCAGCAATTCCAATACGTTTATATTGTGTTGGAATACGTTGCAAAAGTATTGGTTGAGATTCTTTTTGTTGTTTTTTTTCTCTAGCTTTTCTATTGCGTTCAGATTCGAGTTGTTCAGCTGCTTTTTGTTGTCGGATTCTATTTTTTTCAGCTTGTGCTTTTCGTAGATTCTCCTTAGAGAGTCGCTCGATTTTTGCTTGTTTTTTAGCTTTACGCTGTTGTTCGGCTGCTAATCGTTCTTGTTTAATTCTATCTTGTTCTGCTTTGACTTTTGCTTCGGCAGCTTTCGCCAGTCGTTCTTTTTCAGCTTGTGCCATTTTAGAGAGCAGCAATACATTTTGTTTCGCTTCAACTACAAAAGTACTTTCCGGATGTTGTTCTACAAATTCTTCGTAGCTTTTGATAGTATTTTCAGCAACGACTTTTTCCCAAACATCATCAATATTCAAAATCGTATCTATCGCTTGTTGTGCGACTATTACATAACGACCATTAGGATAAAGTCTTAAATATTCGGAATAAGCGATGTAATTGTCGTACGACATCGTGCGTTCCCAATATTTATCTTCTCCTAAAATCTTGATTTTCTGTTCTGCTTCTTGTCGATATTTACCATTTGGAAATTTACTAATATAACGAGCGTAAGCATTTTCTTGATTTAATCGACAAGCGTATTTCCAAGTTGCTTCGTCATTTATAACATTGATTTTGGCTTTGGCAATTTCAGTAAATTTTCCATCTGGATATAAAACAACAAACTGCTCATAAACCGTTTTGGCATTTATTTTTTCGGCTTTCGCCCAATCTCTCTTTTCGTCTTTTTTTAAACGAAAAACAAACTGTCCGCCACGATGTCCAGAATCATCAATCCGTTCAAAACGAGGGGATTGTTTAGAATTAATCGTTGTATCATTTTGCACTTTTTGGCACAAGGTCAAAATCGGAATTGGTCCTGTCGTATTGCGTAAAGCATATAATAAACTTTTAGCAAACGGACTGTTTTCGCCAGGTTTGCCATCCGTAACAATTTCATTTCTGCCAGAAGTCAAGCCCCAACGAGAAGCATCTTTTTCATAAATTTCGTGTGGGAGTCGAATATTCCTATCAAATAATGCACCTGAAAAACAAGAATCAGAAATCAAGAAAATATGATGTGCTTTGATTTTACTAATCAATTTTTTAATGCGGGAATTCGGCAAATAATCGGAGTAAGCACCTTGTCGGACTTCTTGTGTTATCCAATAACCTTCCTCTTCGACATCGTCAAATTCTCCATGTCCAGAGAAGTAAATCACTAAATTATCATTTGCCGAAAGACTCTTTATCAAATGTCGTAAATGCTTGAAAATATTAGATTTCGTCGCTACTTCATTCTTCAAAAACGTCACATTCTCCTCCTCAAACTCAAACTTCCCCAACATCAATTTAATAAAATCATCCACATCTTTAACCGCATTATTCAACTTTGGACAATGTACATAATCGTCTATCGCAATCACCAATATATGATTGGTACGATTGACGTTCGTTTCTAAAATATCGTTGATATGTTCGAAGCCTTTTGTTGGCATTAAATAGATTATTAGTTTTGTACTTAAATAGTTCGTTAAATATAAGGCTTTTTTATCAATTTACAACTGCCCCAAAATTCCCTTCGCCCGTTCATTCCCCGGATTCTTCTTCAAAATCTGCTGCAACAAAACCTTCGCTTTCGCCAATTCATTTCGCTGTAAATGAATGCCTGCTTGATTCATCAATGCTTGTTCGTAATCGGGATTGAGTGCCAACGCCTTTTGATAGTAGGCTTCGCCATTGCGATAATCACCTTTTGAAACGAGGATAAAACCTAAATTGGTCAAGGCATCTGGGCGTTTTGGATTTTCTTTTAGGATAAATTCAAACGTTTTTTGAGCTGCCGCAAAATTGTTTAATCGAGCGTAAACCGTTCCTAATTTTTGTTGAAAATCTAAATTATAGGCTTTAAATTGTACTGCTTTTTCCAAATATTTTTGTGCTTGTGGCAACGCATTATTTTTGAAATACGCCTCGCCAATTCGGTAAGCCGTCCAACCGTCATTTATTTTATTAATATCAAAATTCGTTGCCAAATTAATAATCGAATTGTAATCCATTCGTGCAAAATGATAATGAATCAGCGTTTTAAATTTCGTATCATTCGACAATTTTGAACGGTCAATATACCTTTTTGCAGAATCCAACATTTGAAAGTCTGGCGAGAATTTATCGTATAAAGCGATGTAACCTCTTGCCATTTCCAACGGTTCTGGGTTCGTCTTCGTTAAGATTTCCAAACCTAAAAATTGAGCGATTTCCGTTTTACTGTTTTGCCTTGCGGCAACTTTTGACTTTACATTTTCTTTGCTAATATAATGGTCAGAAATATTAATATGCGGAATATCAATACTTCCCGAACGAGGCATGTGGCAACTCACACAATTATCATTTTCCGCTTTTCGTGCTGCTTCCGATTCCGAACAAAGCACGTCTTTTACCGTTTTGTGGCAAGATTTACAAGCATCATTATATTGATTAACTGCGGTCGCTTCAATGCTTTTATGCGGATTGTGGCAAGTAATACACGACATTTCGCCCGTTTTAAAACATTCGCTTAATCGCAACCTATCAGCTTGAGAAGCCATAATAAATCGCTCGTGAGAGTTCGTATAACGGGGCAAAAATACATTCATCACGTCTGCCAATTTCATTCCTGGGCGAAAATCATAAAACGTCTTTCCTTCATTCAAAACCGCAACGCCTTGCAAATGACAACGCTGACATAAATCCATCTGCAAATCGACCGATAACTTTCGAGGATTCACAATCGTATAATCTATTTCTTTAGAAATATCGACAATATTTCCCGCCTTTTTCTCTCGAACATGAATCGAACCAGGCCCATGACAACGTTCGCATTCGATGCCAGTCGGCATCTCCGTATATTTATTTTCAGAACCTTTGACATGCTTCGGCAAATGATTGTGGCAAGTCAAACATTCGGTCGAAATAATGCGGCTAAATCGTTCATTTTTCACCTCGAAACCTGGTGCTAAATCCCATTTTTTAGTTTGCGTATAAAACGTAATTGGAGCTTGATGCACGTAACCATTAATATCCAAAAGATGAGAATTCGTATGTTGACCCGAACCAATAATATAACTGATTTTTTCCGTTCGGCTGTGCGTTGTGTCGCCATTCGCCAAACGAAATTCTTTTATAAATAACTCATCATTTTCAAAAAATGGTTTGTAATAAAAATCATTTTGAGCATCGTAAACAATAGCGTGTTTATCAAAAATTGCATCACTTTTTTCCCGACTCGCCTTATCAAACGAACGTCCCATTCCAGTATGAATAAAGGTTTCGTGAATATCCGCATGGCAAGTTCGACACGTTTCCATTCCAACATATTGCACCGAATCCGCCAAATTCAAATACGTATTTGCAACCATTTCCACTTCGTTTTCCGTTTCCGTTCGAGTACAAAATGTTGTAACAATTGCCAATAAAATAAAAACGATGTAGATGTATTTTTTTGCCATTTTGTGATTCGTGATTCGTGATTAGAAGCGAAATTACTAAATATCGTTTCTAATCCACTTAGTAGATTTTTTTCAACAAACAATCTACCACCGTTTTCAACATAATAAAAATAGGCAACAGACTATCTTTCGTAATAATTTCTTCGTCTTCGTTCGCATTTTCGATACCATCACAGATGAAATATAACAGTTCTGCTTGCTCGTGATAACCGATAATTGGTTCAAAAAAATCATCTAAAGATTGCCCTTTTGGATGCGTATATTCTTCCAAAACAGTCCAATTTTCAAATTGGATTTTATCCACGACTTTCATGCTCAATCGCTGCGGCATTTCCAACTCTTGCTTGACAGCTTCCCAAATCACAATCGATAAATAATACAAAATATCTTTTTCGGCATTACCCAATAAATACGTTTCATCTTCTGACATCAAATAAGCGAAAATCGAAGGTTGTTTTAGTTCAATTTCTTTGAGTTTTTCGTCCGTTTGTTCTGACGTAAATTCACCGTATTTTTCCGCCAATATATCAATTATTTCAGGTGCTATCATGGTTATTTAGACTATAAATTATAAACGATTAGAGCATCTAATCGTTTTAATGATTTTTGAAAATTATCCTACAAAAGTAGTCTTTTTTAAGGGCAAAAACACCAAAAAAAATCTAATGAGAAAGATGATTTTCTTAGCAAATTTCAAATTTACACGTAAATTATTAGGGTATATTTACCCTTAGAAAAGATAAGGGTAAATGTATCAAACCGTTTTGAATAACGAATTTATTCAAAATATTATCTTGTTTTTGTATTTAAAATCAATTGAAACAAGATAATATTTGGCGATTGAAAATCATTTTTCTTTCTTCCGACATGAAATCGGGATTAACAACTTGATAAAAAGAAGGGCTCTTTGACAATTTCTGCACGTAGCGGCTACTTTAGCTTCCGAAAAGTCTCAAAATCCTTGCGGCAGCTAAAGACGGCCGTTACGAAAATCTCAATTGCGGCAGCTAAAGACAGCCGTTACGAAAATCTCAGTTTATTCGAATTTTGCAGAAATTGTCAAAGAGCCAAAAGAAGCAATCCACGAGGTTTCCCCGAGATTTCGGGGTAAACTGGCACAGGCGATTCAAGGCTTGATTGATTTTAGATACTAAAATACGTTCGGCACAGGCTATTGAAAGTATTTAAAAACCTAAAATATTTTGTCATATTTGTCCTTATTACAATAAGGAATAGCAAATACCGAACGAACCGACTACAACCTTGCTTCCAGTTTCAAAGTCATTAATCTCGGCGGATTTATTTTTCCAATTCTTAGTGCATATTCATAATTAAAGACATTATTAACCACGAAATTCAAACGAAGATTATCTGATAATTCATAATTCAAACGTAAATCAAATACCCAATCACCTTGCGTATGTTCCGTTCGATATTCCTTCATACCAGGAAATAAATCACCACCATTAAAAGACTCCA
>Ga0222647_1000796_pt1 | contig 11489 bp, 7 predicted proteins | sample AntAcemetagen333_FD_179864 | JGI IMG/M metagenome (GOLD analysis project Ga0222647, IMG submission 179864) | Saline water microbial communities from Ace Lake, Antarctica - #333 | ecosystem: Environmental > Aquatic > Non-marine Saline and Alkaline > Saline | place: Antarctica: Ace Lake | collected...
GCGTGAGAATATTACTGATACTGATTTTTTGGAGGTGGCTCGACAGATGAATATCAAAAAGCCAGAGGCTAAAATTGAATCTGTGAAAGCTGCTGTTCGGCGCTGGATTGAATTTGCCGATGAGGTCAGCGTTGAGGGTCGGCTCCGAGATGCGATTCAGCAGACTTTATTGATATGACGTGAGGGGACAGTCAGTAAGGTAGTTTTGATAATTATCGGGATCAGTGAGCAGTTTCGACACTGCGATGAATTTACCCATGAGATTGGCGTAGTGAGCTCTCTTATACTGGCATTGAACGTGCAAATGCTGCCAAAGCTTCGAGATAGAATCAGAGCAAGTCTTTTAGTTTGATTCAATCTGGTATTACGTAATTTACGTTACGTGAATTGCGTAAGGGTGAACTGAAACGTAAATTAAGCAAGCCATTTTTCAGCAATCAGCTATAGCCAACGATCCGATAAACTGCGATTCCAATCCATTCTTTAACCAGTTTGTGCCACATGAATATGGAATAAGGATCGGGGAATAAAAGAGTCGGAATATCGAATTTGGTATCGCTGCTGTAGTAGTCCGTGGGAAAAGTGATCGTCTTTAGCCCAACTTTGTCGAAGCAGCCTTTCGCACGGGACATGTGAAAAGCTGAAGTGATGAGGACAAATTCCTGTGTGATGGAAATTCCCTTTTCTTCTAAAAAAGACTTGCTAAACTCGGCATTCTGAGCGGTATTCTTCGATTGATCTTCGATCATCATGTCCTCTGCTGGCACTCCTGTCATCAAGAGAAATCGCTGCAAAACCTCAGCTTCAGACTGTGAATTGACTGGATTTAGCCCTTGACCACCTGTAATCAGGATCTTTTTGATTTTCCCTTCTTGATACAGCTGAAGTGCATGCGTGATTCGGTCCGCTCCTTTATTGAAAAAAGTCCGGTCGTAAGCCGTCTTGCTGAGGTTCGTGACTCCAGTAAGTACAATGCCTATTTCGTGATTTTTGATTTCATTGAAAGGCTTGAATTCAGGTTCCCAAACCTGCATTGCTTGATTAGCGATAAACTGATTGGAGAAAAACCAGAGCAGAAATATCCCAGACCAAAGACAGCTTTTTCCCCATTTTCTTTTGATAAAAAAAGCACCTGCGACAATCAAAATGATCGTGATCGTTAGTGGCATTGCCAAAAAACTCAGAAACTGGGAAAGGTAGAAGAACATGGGGCAAAGAAAAGATAAATAGTCTCATCCCGATAATTTTCGAGACAAATTCAATCTTCAATTATCAATTGGTTCCTTTTCTGAAAATTGAGTATTGTCCGTTGATTTTTGATCATTTAAGATTTTTCTGCCGCGGTTCGTTGAGACACTAACCGGAATTGATGATCGTGTATTTGCCATTTGTGATAATCTGCCTACCGGTAAGGCAAACAGGCAGGCAGGCAGGCAGCGAGACCTACTAAATTCAATGTTCAATAATCAGGTGGACCACTCTTGAGATTGATCATTTCTAATTCCTTTCTCGAACAATTAGAGGAAAATAATTCTTTCATCTTCACAGTTTATTTATTGATGTAGGAAAGTTATTTTTGACTATGACTTCAAATCACCCAAACCTATTGCCATTACTGCAGGATTTAGCTTCCAAATTGGAAGGTAGTCTGAATTTTGATTCGTTGACCAAAACGCTGTATGCTACTGATGCATCGGTCTATCGGGAGATGCCCTTAGCTGTAGCTTTTCCCAAGTCGAAGGTAGATATCCAGAAATTAATTCAGTTTGCCACTGAAAATGGTACTTCTTTGATCCCTCGAACTGCTGGGACTTCTCTTGCCGGACAATGTGTAGGCAATGGCATTGTGGTGGACGTTTCTAAGCACTTCACCAAAATACTGGAATTTAATAAAGAAGAATGCTGGATCCGCGTGCAGCCTGGTGTGGTTCGGGACGAATTAAACCGTTTTTTGAAGCCTCATGGATTATTCTTTAGCCCAATCACTTCCACAGCCAATCGCGCGATGATGGGTGGAATGGTTGGAAATAACTCCTCAGGGACCACCTCCATCGTTTATGGGGTGACCCGAGATAAAGTAATTTCACTCAATACCATTCTCAGTGATGGAAATGAGGTCGTTTTCGGGGAAATCTCTCAGGATGATTTTGCTCGGAAATGTTCCTTGAATACGCTTGAAGGTACCTTGTATCAACAGGTTTTTGATGAACTTACTAATCCGGAAAATCGTGAGGAGATTCATTCCCAATTTCCCAAAAAATCAATTCACCGTCGAAATACAGGTTATGCTGTGGATGAATTGCTGAAGTCTGAGCTTTTCGAAGGTCAAGAAAAATTCAACTTTTGTAAGCTTCTGTCAGGTTCGGAAGGTACGCTGGCATTTACCACTGAAATCAAAATCAGCCTTGACCCACTTCCTGATCCGATTGAGATCGTAGTGGCAGCGCACTTTGAAAGCATCCAGCAAAGTATGAAATCCGCTCAAGTAGCGATGAAGCATCCAGCTACAGCAGTCGAGTTGATGGATAAGATCATCTTAGACTGCACCAAGGAAAGCATTGAATATGTCAAAAATCGCTATTTCGTAGAGGGTGATCCAGCAGCCTTGCTGATGATTGAGTTTAGGGGAAAGACGCTAGAGGAAGCGATGGCAAAAGGAGAAGCATTGATCGCTGACTTGAAAGCCGGTGGTTATGGCTATGCCTTTCCGATCATCGAGCCGGCAAAGGTAGCTTCAGCATGGGCACTTCGGGCTGCTGGTTTGGGTTTGTTGGCAAATATTCCCGGTGATTCAAAAGCTGTCGCCTGTATCGAAGACACAGCTGTGGATATCGAAGACCTAGCCGATTATATCGATGAGGTGGATGAGATGATGGAGGGCTTCAATCAAAAGCCAGTACACTATGCTCATGCCGGAGCCGGAGAGATTCACCTACGACCGATTTTGGATTTGAAGAAGTCCGCCGATGTGGAAGAGTTTTATAAGATTTCTGAAGCCTCTGCAAGATTGGTGAAGAAGTATCAAGGTTCGATTTCAGGCGAACATGGTGACGGTCGAGTTCGTGCGGCCTTTATCCCGTTGATGGTAGGGGAAAAGAATTACGAACTTTTCCGCAGGATCAAATACAACTGGGATCCGAAAAATATCTTCAATCCGGGAAAAATCGTAGACGCTGCTCCGATGAATCAGTTTCTTCGCTATACGCCAGATGTGAAAACTCCTGAGCATAAAACGCTTTTGGATTTTTCAAGCGTTGGTGGCATCCTGAGATTGGCTGAGAAATGCAATGGTACCGGAGATTGCCGCAAGCTCCCTGAATCAGGGGGAACCATGTGTCCGAGCTACATGGCTACGCGAGATGAAAAGGATACCACCCGAGGTCGAGCTAATGTACTTCGTGAGTTTTTGACATTGGATAAAAAGGAGAATGCCTTTGACCATCCGGAGATCAAGGAAGCAATGGACCTTTGTTTGTCCTGCAAAGGCTGTACTTCCGAATGTCCTTCCAATGTGGACATGACGAGTATGAAGGCTGAGTTTCTTTATCAATACCAGAAAACGCATGGTATTCCACTTCGCTCAAGAGCTTTTGCCTATATCAATCAATTGAATCAGTTGGGTTCGATTGTGCCGGGAATCGCTAATTTCTTTTTGAGCAATTCATTTACCAGCGGATTGATGAAGTCATTTCTAGGAGTAGCTCCAAGTCGAAATCTTCCGGAAATCAGCGCAGTTAGTCTACGGAAATGGTATGCTAAAAATTACCATTCACTTCCAAGTGTAGGGAAGACTATCAAGTCGGTTTATTTCTTTGTCGATGAATTCACTAACCATAATGACACCGCAGTGGGAATCAAGGCGATTTCACTGCTGAAAAAACTGGGCTACGAGGTGAGAATAGTCGATCATCAAGAAAGTGGTCGATCTGCGCTATCCAAGGGGCTTCTACCAAAGGCAAAAAAACATGCTGAAGCGAATGTTCGGATTTTCGATAAACTGATTGATGGAAATACGCCCTTGATCGGCTTGGAACCTTCGGCGATTTTGAGTTTCCGAGATGAGTATCCAAAAATCGTGTCTGCTGATTTGGTGCCTGCGGCAAAAAAGCTAAAGTTTCATGTGAAGTTGATTGATGAGTTTTTGGGACAGGAGATCGCTGCCGGGAATATCAAATCGGATTCATTCACGAGCAAAAGCCAAAAAATCAAGCTCCATGGGCATTGCCACCAAAAGGCACTTTCCTCGATCAATTGGACTCAAAAATTACTTTCTCTTCCAAGTAATTATGCGGTGGAGGTTATTCCAAGCGGTTGTTGCGGAATGGCCGGAAGCTTTGGCTATGAGGTGGAGCATTACGAAGTTTCCCAACAAGTGGGGGAGTTGGTGCTGTTTCCCGCGGTACGAAAAGCCGACACAGATACGTTGATTGCAGCGCCGGGGACCTCTTGTAGACATCAGATAGCGGATGGTACTGGCCGAAAAGCAAAGCATCCGGTGGAGATTCTTTGGGAGGCAATCAACTAGTTCTTTATAAGCTATTTATAGTCTATGACGAAAGGTTTTTGAATTTGGAATTGGCTTTCAGCCTATATCTTTTACCTTTCTGAAATGCTTATTTTTGAGAGTACAGCTATGAATTAAATTTTGAATCTATGGCAACCAAAGAATATAGAATTCCGCAAAAAGAAAAATTCAGCTTGTCCACTTTAAACGAACCAGATGGACGTTCACTGAATTATACCTATGCTGATTACCTCAAATGGGACTTCGAGGAAATCGTCGAACTGATCAAGGGAAAGATTTTTACCAAAGCCGCTGCCCCAAACCGTAGGCATCAGGCAGTTTCAGGAAATATGTTCCTAGAACTCGCAAATTTTCTAAAAAACTATCCATACAAAGTTCATACAGCACCATTTGATGTTCGGTTTTCGAAAAATCCGGATTACTCAAAAACAGATTCGGTGGTACAGCCCGATATCTCAGTAATCTGCGACTTGGACAAATTGGATGACAAAGGCTGTTGGGGTGCGCCAGATCTAATCGTGGAAATTCTTTCTCCTGGAAATAGTCGGGTGGAAGTCCAAAACAAGTATGAACTCTATCAAGAATATGGGGTGAGGGAATATTGGGTCGTTCATCCAACGGATTGCACTGTTTTGATCTACACGCTAATCAATGAAAAATTCCAGCCATCCAGACTTTTTACCTCGGGAGATCGAGTTCAATCCATCGTGCTTCCCGGTTTCGAACTTGATTTGGAAGCGGTTTTTCAAGTTTAAATAGACTTCACCTTTCAATAGCTAAAAAGCTCGCTCCAAGGAGTTTCCCATTTTACTTTATGAGTCGAAGAGATTTCCTCAGCAATTCCGATCAACTCACCGCATTGGATCATCTCAATTGCTACTTCAATATCCTCAGTCATTATTCGGTCAACCGTCACCGGCTCAATTTTGCTGCGCACTCGTTCATAAATTGCAGTCAGAATTTTTCCCGACTTCATCGGAGCATGAAAATCCATTGCTTGTGCCGCATAGAATAATTCAATTCCCAATATTTTCTCAACATTCCCAATGACTTGAAGGGCTTTTCTCGCTCCAATACTTCCCATACTTACATGATCTTCTTGTCCTAGGGAGGTTGGAATGCTATCAGCTGAGGAGGGAAAGCAAAGTCCCTTATTTTCTGAGGCTAGCGCAGCAGTGGTGTATTGTGGAATCATCAGGCCTGAATTCAAACCTGTTTCTTTCAGAAGTAATTTTGGGACGCCAGGTGTATCTCCTTCGATCGAAAGGTAAATTCTCCGATCTGAAATATTTCCAATTTCAGATGCTGCTAAACAGGCATAATCAAGTGGCAGCGCAATAGGCTGACCATGGAAGTTGCCCCCGGAAATGGTATGATCTTCAGAAATGACGATTGGATTATCGGTAACCGAATTGATTTCTATTTCAATTGTCTCTTTTAGATGAAGCCAGGCATTTCGGGAAGCTCCATGAACTTGTGGCATACAACGAAGCGAATAAGGATCTTGAACGCGAGCACAGTTCTGATGAGAATTTACAATCTCCGAATCCTTCAGAAGATTTAAGATTGTTTGTGCGACGTGTTTATTCCCTATGTAAGGCCGTAGTTGATGCAATTCTGGGGAAAATGGCTTAATCGAACCCATCAATCCTTCGATCATCATTGCCCCAGTGATGTCAGCATGTTTCAAGACATTGCTCAGTCGATCCACCACCTTTACTCCGAAGGCAGCCATAAACTGGGTTCCGTTGATTAGCGCCAAACCTTCCTTTGGACCTAAGGCGATTGGCTCCAATCCAAAATGATTCAGTACCTTTTTAGCACTGGTGACTTCTCCTCCAAAGTGAACTTTTCCCAATCCTATCAACGGTAAAGCTAGATGGGAAAGCGGTGCAAGATCTCCTGATGCTCCCACCGAACCTTGCATTGGAATCATTGGGGTCACATCTTGCTCAAGCATCCAAGTCAATCGCTTTAAAGTTTCCCATTGGATTCCGGAAAATCCCTGAGCTAAAGCATGAATCTTCAAAATCAACATCAACTTAGAAATCTCCTCAGGAATAGGATCACCCAAACCTACGGCATGGCTTTTCAAGAGATTTTCTTGAAGCGTGCGTGTATCAGACTCTGAGATTCGAGTGGTACAAAGCGGACCAAATCCCGTATTTATCCCATACACTGCCCGGTCTCCTTTAGAGATAGCAACTACAGCTTGTGCTGATTGGCTGACTTTTTTTTGAATATCTGGATGAAATATGCCTTTGATCTCTTTTCTGGCAATTTTTAGTGCTACCGAACTGGTTAAGTGATCTCGACCGTAGTTGAATTTTATCATTTGATGCAAGGTTTGACCGCTATAAAATTTGATCCAATGGACCTTTCCCATTAGAACTCAAAAATAACAGCTTTGAATGATACCCTATGATACCATTATAATCACTAATTGATACCTTAGAAGCATCAATGGAGCTGAGACATCTACATTATTTTAAAGCTGTGGCTGAGGAATTAAATTTCCGAAAGGCCGCAGATCGACTTTTTATCTCCCAACCAGGACTGAGTCGTCAGATTCGACAATTGGAAGAAGAGCTTAGCGTAACTCTTTTTGACCGAGATCAGCGGAATGTCAGCCTTACAGCTGCAGGAAGCTACCTTAAAGCAGAGGTAGATTTTCTATTAAACCATCTGGAGGCGATCAAAGGACAATTGAATCAAATCCAAGCAGGTAAAATAGGGGAGCTTCGCATTGGCTTCTTAGGCTCAGCATCGAATCAGATTATTCCTCGATTGATGTCAAAGTTGAATGCTTATCAACCATTGGTAAATGTGAATCTGGAAGAGTTAAGTAATTCCCTACAGGTGGAAATGGTACAAAAGGATAAGCTCGACTTAGGTTTTGTCCGATTGAATTCAGTTCCTGATGAGTTGGAAATGAAAACTATTGCAAGGGATTCTTTTTCGCTGGTTGTACCGACAAGTCACCCAATAACGGCTAGTGATTTCATCTCGATGAATCAATTTAAAGAAGAGTCCTTTGTGCTTTTTTCCAGCGACTATAGCAACTTTTACTATGATCAGATTATTGGAATTTGTCGGGATGCAGGTTTTTCACCGAAGATTCAGCATAAGTCTGTCCATGCTTTGACTATTTTTAAACTTGTGGAAAGTGGGCTTGGGGTGGCCATTGTTCCGACGTCAATTCAGGAAGGCTATGAGATCAATGTTCGATTTATGGAGATTCCTCATATATCGCAATTCACAGAATTGGTAGTCATTTGGAAGACGGAAAATCGCAATCCTGTGTTAAAGCAAGTATTGGATTTGATCTAATTCTTCTGAATCAAGTAAAATCCGCTCCTCAAGAATATTCTAAAATGAGCTATTTTAGCTAGCAGAACTATTTGTCGGGCAAATGTCGGGTTAAATCCGAGCTAGTTTCGCTTTAAGTCCAAATCCAATCAGAGAAATTGCCATGGTCAATCAAAATCTATATGTTATGAAACAACCAGAATTGGGAAAAAAGATCTCTGAGCTTAGAAAAGCGAAAGGAATGACACAGGAGGAACTTGTAGAAAAGTGCAACCTGAATGTGCGAACGGTCCAACGAATAGAAGCCGGCGAAGTGACACCAAGGAGCTTTACCATTAAAGCCTTATTTGATGCATTGGGCTATCCTTGGCAAAATCAAATCAATGATGAGCCGGAAGTTACAGCGAAGCCGTCGCCGATTTTATATGCGGCTATTGGAGCAGCTGTTCTTTACTTTTTCCTTTCCATGTTCGAGATTGCTTTGGAAACTGAGTTTATCGCAGGAGAAGCCTCAATAAGCAGGGATTCATTTGCATGGTTCAAAACAGGAACCTATATCTTCTACGTGATATTCCTTTTGGGCTGGGTGAAATTGACTGACTACTTTCCCAATGGGATTCTGAAAATTGCCTTATTGATCATGATCGGTGCAAACGTGATTTGGTACATCGTAGATTTGATCGCATTGTTTACAGATGCTTTCGCTTTGGGGGATTACTATTTAGTCAAAGTGAGTTCCTTTGGATTCATTTATGCTTTCATGGGATTTGGTTATCTGGGTTACAAAAAGCAGTTTTCCTCAATAGCAACAATCATGGGCGCTTTGTTGATCGTCGCCGGCGCATTGATGTTTACCGGAATTGGCGCTTTTCTGGCTTTGATCCCATGGACTTTGGGAGAAATAGTCCAGATAGCATTAATGATTTACCTAATTCAAAAAATCGGGGGTAGAAATTCCCCCGATTTTAGTATCTGATTGAATTTTTAGTTTATTTGGTTTAAATTGAATTAATACTGATTAAGAAATTTAGGAGATGGAAAAATTATCAAAATATAGCATGTTGTGCTTTTGCTTCATTTGGCTGATAGGTTGCTCGGGTGGAAGTGAAGTGGATGAGAAAATCGAGACCCCTTCTAACCTCAAATTGGAACTTCAACTCATTGGAAATGGGGAAGTGAAAGCTACTTTTTCAGCAACAAATGCTGCTTTCTTTAAAATCAACTTTGGTACTCCAGGAGAAACGACTCAACGGATAGATGGGAATTCAGCCACTTATACCTACAAGGTAAAGGGGGATTATACGGTTACACTTCAAGCCCATGCAGATGAGCAGCTTTTTGTGGTGGACTCCAAAAACATCAACATGAATGCCGCCGCATTGGGATTAGATGCAAATGCCGGATTCGCTTCTCCAGAAAGTTACTCAGGATATAAACTGGTTTGGGGAGATGAGTTTAATAGCGCTACAGTTTCAGATAATTGGATTTTCGAGATAGGTGATGGCTGTCCTTCTAATTGTGGATGGGGTAACGACGAACTCGAATTCTACAAAAAAGAGAATACTGCTTTGGCTGATGGTAAATTGACCATCACTGCAAAGCAGCAATCGATTGGTGGGAAAAGTTATACTTCATCACGACTGATCACCAAAGGTAAAAAGTTCTTCACTTATGGTAGGGTTGACATTCGTGCGATTCTTCCAAAAGGACAAGGAATGTGGCCGGCGCTATGGATGTTAGGCGAGAATTTTTCTGAGGTAAGCTGGCCTAAGTGTGGTGAGATTGATATCATGGAAATGATCGGAGGATCCGTAGAAGATCGAGACCGAACGGTTCATGGTACAGTTCATTGGGACAATGCTGGAAACTATGCCAACTATGGTGGGAAAACCAAGTTGGGTACAGGGATTTTCAATGATGAATACCATGTGTTTTCGATCGTTTGGGATAAGCAAAAAATAGTATGGTTGCTTGACAATGTCGAATATCATGTGATTGATATTACGCCTGCAGGCTTGGATGAATTCCACAAGCCCTTCTTCTTCATCTTTAATGTGGCTGTAGGTGGTAGGTGGCCTGGCAAACCAGATGGTGAAACTAAGTTTCCGCAGGAAATGATAGTGGATTACATTCGGGTATTTCAACCCAATTAATTTCGGTCTTATCCCAGTAATTTAGATTTAATTTTTGCTTTCACCTTATCTAGGATGTCTGCATTTTCTTCACTGTTAGATTCTATTTCCAAAAGTTTTGGTACTGAGCTTTCTGAATAAAAGTCGTTCAAAGAAGCCTCTAGATCTGACTTTGTATCAATTCGATTATACTCAAAACCAAATTCTGCGGCTAAGTGATTTCCATTTAGCGCTTGTCTGGTTTCAAAAAATTCTTCCAGTTCAGGCTGATTTGAAGGGCCTTCTATGAGTCGGAAGATCCCACCTGCATGATTGTTGAGTAGGATTATCCGAAGGTTTGAAAGCGGATAATTATGCCAAAAAGCATTGCGGTCATAGAAGAATGCCAAGTCACCTGTAATCAACGTTATAATTTTATCGCTCACTAAGGCACATCCCACCGCAGTTGAGTTGGAGCCATCTATTCCGCTCGTCCCTCTATTGCAATAGATTTCTTGATTCCATTTCCCTAAGAAATTCAAATAGCGAACAGCCATACTGTTGGCCACATGTATCTTGGACCCTTTGGGGATAAACTTTGAAATAATATGGAATGCGGAATATTCACCAAAGGGAATATCGGATAAAGTTGACTCTAGTGCCTGAGAAGTTTTGGACTGAAGATCAATCCAGCTACTGTAGAACTTTAAATCTTGTGGTGGTAATTCCTCCAAAAGCCAATCGAGGAATGAAATTGGACTAATAGAAATAATCCGAGTGAGTTTTTGGAAAGTATCTTTTGCCACTCCGTCAGACTGGATATGCCAGTGGACTGCAGTGGATTTCCGGGCAAAAAGCTTTAGTGATTTAGAAATTATTGATTTCCCAAAAGTCAAAATCAGATCTGGTTGAAGGGACTTACTCAAGTCCAGATTACCTAGCCAATGGTCATGTAGAGAAATGGTAGATTCAGACTGAAGATTTGAAATAGTATCCGTGGCGATCACTACCTTTTTTTCTAGGCTTAGTTGATCTAGAACAGTTTGAATACGTTTATTTCTAAGTTGTTGACCAGGGATAATCAGGATTTTTCGGAAAGATTGAATTTCTTTTTGGAGAAGGTCGAGCGATTTGAGTATGATTTCCGGCTCATCAATTTCGATATTGCGTTGGTGTTTAGGAAAGATTAGCTTCTCATCTGCCACAGGGTACAGAGGCTCTCGAAGCGGAATATTCAAGTGAACTGGTCCAGCAGGGAACTGATTTGCAAGATTGATAGCTTCATTACTTATTCGATTGGCATGCCATATCTGATCGCTTGACTCAAATGAATCAGGAAAGCGAAAGCTTTTTTTGACGTGACTTCCGTAGATATCATTTTGAAAAACGGTCTGACCATCATATTGATCGATCCACTCAGGAGGTCTATCTGCCGTAATTACGAATAAGGGGATTTGCTGAAAAAAGGCCTCAGCGATAGCTGGAAAGTAATTCATTGCCGCTGAGCCTGAGGTACACACCAATGCCACTGGTTTACCTAACTG
>Ga0222647_1000797_pt1 | contig 11477 bp, 9 predicted proteins | sample AntAcemetagen333_FD_179864 | JGI IMG/M metagenome (GOLD analysis project Ga0222647, IMG submission 179864) | Saline water microbial communities from Ace Lake, Antarctica - #333 | ecosystem: Environmental > Aquatic > Non-marine Saline and Alkaline > Saline | place: Antarctica: Ace Lake | collected...
ATTTCCCAATCAAAATACGATTCATACCGTTCCAAAGCTCCACTTTCCAACGTTTTCAAACGGTTTCTATTTTTAAATAAATCTGTTAACGCTGCTGCAAATTCATTAATCGAATTTTCGTAAGTTGAATACGGGAAGGCGATACCACTTTCTTTGGTGATAAATTCTCCCGGCCCATAATTATCAAAACACAACACGGGAACACGATAAGAAAATGCTTCGGGAACAACCATTCCGGCGCCTTCGTGCGATGGAAAAAAGAATAAATGTGCTTGTTCATAAATCGTTTTGAGTTCCGCACGTTCGACCCAGCTGATGATTTCGATGCCGTTTTCCATTTGATACGTTGCAATCATTTCTCGCAATGCCTTTTCATAGCCGCCTTTTCCGACCAATCGTAATTTCGTTGTCGCTTGTTCGGCTTCCGAAAGTTGCTTATAAAACTTCGTAAACGCTTTTATGGTAATATCAAAACCTTTCAACGGTACAAATCGCCCAATCGACAACACGTTAAACGTATTTTCATTTTTTTGAAAATCTTGATTGACGGGTTCTGAACCCACGGCAGGAATAATATGTACTTTGTCTTTCGACAAATTCATCATTTTTATGACGCTTGTATTAATTGGTAAAACGGCTTTTGCTCGATTTTTAGCAATTTTCAAAAACGGGTCAATATTCCAAAAAAACAGTTTCGTAAACCAACGAATTCTGTCCATAATATAAGGTTTTTGACCATAAAAAGGCGTCAAATATTCCTTTGGAATTTTGTGGTGATGACCAACCGGGCCCCAAACTAACGGTTTTTTCAATCGCCAAAGAAAGGTTGGTGTCCAGTCAGAATGAAAATTCAAATTATGAACAACGTCAAAATCTAACCTTTGCTTTTTAATAAAATGCACAATACCGACTTGCCACATATAAAAATACAACAACGCTCCTCGCCCACCCTTTTTCCAAAAACGCATCCAATACGGCAAATCAAAATAAGCAAATTGCAAATTTTCTTTCCCTTCTAAATCGTTTTTTTTCAACCATTTATCAATGTGCTCTTGATTATTTTTCCGAGTAATTGCAACGACTTTACAATGCTTCGCAATCTGCGTCGTCATGTTCCAAGCCGTTCCATCTTCCGAGCCTTTATAAGGATTAATTGCGTAAGCTGTTATTAATATTGTTTTCATTCTTTCCAAGTAGCACCACTCTCCAGAGTGGTGAATAAAAAAATGTGCTACACCACTCTGGAGAGTGGTGCTACGTTTTACGAATAACTATCCTTCCCAATTCTCATGATTTTGAACCAAACGGCTCGAATTATAATCAAGATATGATTAAAAAAATTAGGAACAACGCCAAAGTGATTCTGCAAAACGGCGTAACGATTATTTAAAGATTCTCGGTGCCGCTGCTTAGAAACGCCACCAATTAAAAAATCGGCAATAATGATTCCTGTATTCACATTTTTTCGACTTTTTTTCAAAATTTTAATCACCCAATCAATGTCAGCACTGAGATTATTGTCAATATATTTGGGACAAAGTTCTCTGCGAGGAATAAAAGCTTGATGACAAACGACCATACCCAATTTCATAGATTTCCAAGTCAATTTTTGCGGCAGTTTTCGAGTCGTAATTTCGGTTCTTGTACCAATACTATTTCGGTTTTCATCGACCATCATTACCTCGCCATAAAGTACGTCTGTTTCCGCATCATATTTTGAAAAAACTTGTTTCAAAACCTCGCTGTTGCGAAATTCATCGCCTGCATTCATAAATAAAACGAAATCACCAGTCGCCAACGCCAAACCCTTATTCATAGCGTCATACAAACCTTTATCAGGTTCAGAAATCCACGTCGAAATTTGATTGTTGTACTGATTAATAATTACTAAAGTATTATCTTTTGAATTGCCATCAATCACTAAATACTCGACATTCGGATACGTCTGATTAACGACCGAAAGTATCGTATTTTCCAATAATTTTTCACCGTTATAAACGACCGTAATCACAGAAATAATTGGCATCTTTGACTTCATCCTGCAATATTACGGAATACAAATAAATATCAAACCACATAGACACAGAAGTTCACATAAGTTTTAATTTTAGTAAGGCTAAAATTAAAACTTAATGCAGACAACTATACATTTTGATAAAGACAAGGTCATTATTTTATTTCGATAAATCGAAACATGTATTTTCAGACAGGATTTATAGGATATTTTTACGGCAAGCCATAAAATGTAGCAATACGTCAAATTTTTGCTCGCAAAAATATCCTGTTTATCCTGTAAATCCTGTCCAGAAAAAATGTTTTGCACTGCAAAATCACAAACTACTATTCCTTTTGTCAAAATGTATAGTAGTACGAACTTAATCGTATGACACAACCTAAACGGTGAGGTTAGTCCTAAGAAAACTTATGCGAACCTTTGCGGTTGTATTGTTTAAAATATTGTTATAAAAATATGAAAATTTCCTTCAAAATATTCAAAAAATGGTGGTTTTGGCTCGTTACCGTTCTTATCATTTTATTAATTGCATTTTATGCCTTCCTAAAACTACGGTTAAACGATGCCACTTTTGCATGGCTGATTGACGATAATGGCTACGAATTAGAGGCAACGCATTATAAAATTGGTAAACAAAATATGCGTTATGTGGCTATTGGTGGCGAAAATCGCCCGTTGATTTTATTAATTCACGGTGCGCCGAGTTCTTCTGGTGGTTGGGAAAATATGTTTAACGATAGTTTATTGGTTAATTCTGTTAAGTTAATTGCTGTGGATAGACCTGGTTATGGCTATTCGGACTTCGGAAAAGTCGAATTATCGTTAAGAAAACAAGCCGCTTCTATCGTTCCGATTTTGGAAAAATATCGAAAAAAGCACCAGACGATTTTGGTCATCGGCTCGTCTTATGGCGGTCCAGTTGCGGCACGTATGGCGATGGATTATCCGAGTTTGATAGATGGTTTGTGTTTGATTTCGGCTTCGGTTGCTCCAGGCGAAGAAAAAACCTATTCGGCAAGTTATCCGTTTACGAATCCTTGGTTAAAATGGGTAGTGCCGCCTGCATTGAATAATGCGATTGTTGAGAAACTTAATCATAGAGAATCTTTGTTCAGAATGTCGCCCGATTGGCAAGAGATAGAAGTGCCTACAACGATTATTCACGGCAAAGCTGATGAACTGATTTACGCTGCAAATGCTGATTTTGCAGTAAAAAAATTAATCAATTCTGTATTTGTCAAAAAAATAATGTTACCAAATATGAAGCACGGTTTACCGTTTACGCATCCAAATTTGATTCGTAAATTGATGTTGGAAGCAGTCGAGCAAACGCAAAAATATCAATAATTCCTTTCCAATTTATCCCGATTTTCATTCGGGATAAATTGAGAATTGTTATCTAAACAAATTCCGAATCGGTTGATAAAAATAAACTGCGAAAATTCCTTTCCAAAATGGCATATGTGGCAAACTGAAAAATAGTTTTAACTCTTGTGGAAGCGTTGTTTTTTCGTTTAGAAAATTAAAAACGATATGGATATGATTTTTTCTGAATAATTCTGTGAAAATCGGCTTGATTAAACCGCCTTCTTTTTGTAAAATGTTGAGAATCAAGGTATCATAAATCGAGAACCGTTTTTCAAACAGACTGGTTTTATAAAAAGGCGTATTTTTTTTATCTAAGTTTTGAACGACCTTTTGCATCACTGTTTGAATATTCGTGAATGCGTAACCAGTACTACTTTTTACATCGCCGCCAATCGTACCAATATTTACAATATGCTTACCTTTTGCCTTTTCAAACGGATGATTCGTCATCGGAATTACACCATATTCCGTTTCCTCAATTATGAAATCAGAAATGCCTAACTTTTCGTTAATGTACTGTTTCAAATAAAAATCGTAATCTTCCTGCTCCAGAAGTGTATCCGAAAAAATCGTATATTCAACTAAGGCTTTTCGTTTATTAAACGGGAGCAAATAAAAAAATCGGGCGTTGTCATGTTGTTCCGTTCGGAAGTCCATGAGGTTAATTTGATCTGGCTCAAAAGTATCGGTTTCCGTTTCAATAATCCAACCTTTAAAATGTTGTAATTGATAAAAATATTTATTTGATTGCTTTTGAAATTTTTTAATATCAAACGTACTATTAAAAACCCAATCGCTTTGATATTCAACATTTTCGACCACAACACTTCCACCTTTTTCTAAATCTTTTATGGTATCAATATTTCCAAAAACCCAATCAATATTTTCGTTTTGGTACAAAGCATTTTTAATAAAAGTATAAAAATCTATCCCTCGAATCATCTTATATTTAAACGGAAAAAGGTCAATTCTTTCGTGATAATCTTTGCCAAAAAAATGAATATCCTGCCAATTATTCTTTATAATATCCTCGAAAGCCGTTTGTTCATTCGACCAAAAACACCACGTTCTATCGTTTTCGTTTTTTTGATTTTTATCTATAATTAAAATTTGCTTATTGCGAAGTTTTGGGTTTTGATTCATATAGAAAGCAAGACTCAATCCTGCCAAACCGCCTCCAGCTATAATGTAATCGTATTTTTTCATAATTGATTATTATTTTTTCTACAACAAAAGCAAAACACTTTGGTTAAATTTGTGGATTATTATTTTAATAAAAAACTTTTAGGTAGAATCGTTTAAAGGCTATTGGGAAAGTCCTAAAACCCTTGGAGCCTCTAACCTTAAAATCTATAAATATGAAACGCCAGCTAATTTTAGCGTCAAAATCACCTCGCCGAAAGCAATTATTAGAACAAGCAGGAATCGAATTTACGATTCAAACAAAATCGGTGGAAGAAACCTACCCAGACGATTTGCCAGTTCGTGAAGTACCGGCGTATTTATCCAAAAAGAAAGCAACGGAGTGTGCAGATTTTATTATTGATAATGAAATCCTATTAGCTGCGGATAGCGTTGTTATTTTGAACGATACGATATACGGAAAACCTAAAGATGCGGAAGATGCGTTTCAAATTATCAAAGCCCTTTCGGGAAATATTCACGAAGTGATTACGGGCGTGACTTTGCTATCTAAAGATAAGGAATTGACATTTTCAGATGTCGCTTTCGTACATTTTATGGAATTGACTGACGCTGAAATTCGCTATTATGTTGACACCTTCAAACCGTTTGATAAGGCAGGTGCGTATGCAATCCAAGAATGGATTGGCTTAACGAAAATTGCTAAAATTGACGGAAGTTACTATAATATAATGGGTTTGCCAATTCATCGTGTATATGAAGCGTTACAGGAATTTTAAAAGTAATGCTGGTATTGCTACCTGTATTCATCTATTTATTCACCGATAAAATATCTGTATTGCTTTGTTTTCAAAATTAAAAAACGTTAAATTTTTGTTTTACTTCTTTACAAATGGCAACTTTGTTAGAAAACAATATTAAATATTTACACATGAAAAAGTTATTATTGATAGGGTGTCTTTTATTTGGTTTCTCCATTTCGTCTAATGCTCAAGTTTACTTGAACCCAACTTATGGCGCGAAATCACTGCAAGAAGTTGAAATAACGAAGATAGAAATTACGGATAAATATACGATTGTTCATTTTTATTATGATTCAGATGAGCCTACTTATGTCGGTTGGATTTCGTTGAGCAAAAATATGTACATCAAAAATGCAAAAACACACCAGAAGTATTATTTAATTAAAGCAGGTAATATTACAATTTTGCCTGAAAAAATAAATTTTACGGGTCCCTACAAACGGAAATTTAAGGCTTATTTTCCACCAATAAGCCCCGCAACGGAAACATTACACATTATCGAAGAAGCAATAAATGGTTTCAATTTTTATAAAATAAAGTTAAAACCAGTTGCTTAGTTAGAAAACCGATTGGTACAAAATTGGTGCTAAAAAAAAGCGGATATGGAGTTTCAAACTTTATGTCCGCTTTTTTTATCATTGTTTTTTTCAAAAATAGACCACCTGATAAAAATCTTAATATTCCCTATTTAACTAAAAATTAATTTTAGATTTGTGGGAGTTAGATAAACTCCCTAATCATATTAAACTTTTAGAAATGGCATTATCCAGACGTAAATTTTTAAATACCTCAATTTTAGGTAGCGCAACATTAATTTTAGGTTGCAAAGAAGAAGTCAATACATCATTTATTGGTGAAAAAAAAATAGCATTTCCAATGGCTATTTCGACTTGGAATCATGGCTTAATTGCAAATGAAGAAGCGATGAAAATAATCACAGCTGGCGGACGAGCTTTAGATGCCGTAGAAGCTGGTGTCAAAACTGCCGAAGCAGATGCTGAGGGAACGTCGGTAGGAATCGGCGGTTTGCCAGATAGAGATGGTCATGTAACTTTGGATGCCTGTATCATGGACGAACATGGAAATGCGGGTTCTGTATGCTTTTTAGAAGATATTATACATCCAATTTCGGTGGCAAGAAAAATCATGGAAGATACGCCACACGTCATTTTAGCAGGTAGCGGTGCCTTACAATTTGCATTATCAAAAGGTTTTAAGCGAGAAAAGTTATTGACCGAAAAGTCGGAAATCGCTTGGCGACAATGGATGAAAGAAGCCGAATATAAACCCATTATTAACATCGAAAATCACGATACTATTAGTCAAATTGCAATTGATAAAGATGGAAATTTGTCGGGAGCGTGTACTACAAGCGGTTTGGCGTATAAAATGCGTGGACGAGTCGGAGATTCGCCGATTATTGGTGCAGGGCTTTTTATAGATAATGAGGTTGGTGGTGCTTGTGCGACTGGTTTGGGTGAGGCAGTTTTGAAGACGTTGGGTAGTTTTCTTATCGTAGAATTGATGCGAAATGGGATGACTCCGCAGGAGGCTTGTGAGGAGGCAATTAATAGAATTGTAAAAAAACAGGATTATAAAAATTTCCAAATTGGTTATTTAGCTGTCGATAAAAATGGAAATTATGGCGCGTATGCGATTCATTCAGGTTTTAGTTTTGCAGTCGCTTATGACGGTAAAAATGAACTAATTGAAGCCCCTTCTTTCGTAAATAAATAAGGTAAATTATTCTTTTTGACAGGTAAAGTTCTGATATTCAATTTATTAATTAATAAAAAAATGCTTTTTTAAGTCTAAATTTGGTATTTAAAATTAAACCTAATTAGGAGTAGCAGAAATATCACTGTCATGAAATTTACACGAAATACAGTATTTGCCATTTTATTGGTATCCGTAACACTATTTGCCTTCACAACATCGGTACAAAATCAACGAATTATCGAAGGAATTATCGTTGATGAATTAACAAAAAAGCCAATTTCGACCAATATCATTCTTTACCGACAAGGGCAAACTTGGTATATAAAAAGTACAGAAAAAGGTCGTTATTCAATTGCACTTGAAACCGATAAGGCTTATGCACTGAAAATTTACGATGAATCCTACAAAAGTTATATTAACGCTATATTTTTGGCGAAAGAAACGAATAATCAATCTTTTAATTATAATATTGAGTTAATTCCAGAAAAGGACTAATTCAAAAACCTATAGGTTTAATAACCATTTATAATAAAAAATGAAGTCAACAGTAGAAATAGTTTATCAAGATAGCGATTTAGTGGTGGTGAATAAACCTCCAAATTATTTAAGTATTCCCGATAGATACGCAGCTCAATTGCCCAATGTTTTGGGCTTTTTAAGAACTAAATTTGAAGAAGTTTTTACCGTTCATCGAATCGATAAACCGACAAGCGGTATTATGTGTTTCGCCCTTAATGCGGAAGCACACAAACATTTGTCTAATCAGTTTCAAGAGCGAACGGTTCAAAAAATTTATCTGGCTTTAGTCGATGGGAAACCGTTGAAAAAAGAAGGGATTATTGATAAACCGATTGCTCAAAACCAAATGAATAAGGCAAGAATGGTGATTGCAGAACGAGGAAAAATGTCGGTTACGCATTACAAAGTCATCGAAGAATTTCGAGATTATGCCTTGGTAGAAGCGGACATTAAAACAGGTCGAACGCATCAAATTCGGGTACATTTCGAATCTATGGGGCATCCTTTGGCAGTAGATGAATTATATGGAAAACGAGAACAAATTTACCTTTCGGAAATAAAAAATAGGTTTAAAATTGGTAAATATCAAACCGAAAGACCTATCATGTCTCGGACGACGCTTCATGCCAATAAATTACAATTAATACAGCCTTCAACTGGCGAAGTTTTGCATTTTGAAGCACCGCTTCATAAGGATTTCGATGCAATTGTGAAGCAGTTACAAAAATGGGGAAAGTAGTAAGTGATACGAATTTTGTTAAGACGAACAGTATCGGTTTTTCGAATCTCAAAATAATTGATAACATTACTTTTCTACGAAATTCAATTGATGTTAATAGGAAACAAAAACAGGAAATTTTTTTATTATTAAAAACTAACAAAATCAACGAGGTTTTTGGATAGACGTTTTTCGGTCTGAATCTATAATAACTCAAATATTAAAAAATGATAGGCAGTAAGTTACTTACATTGCTAAAGACTTTTAATAAATATGAACTCAACCGACTCAGAAAGTATGTTGAATCTCCATTTTTTAATGAAAATGATTTGTTGGTTGACCTTTTTGATTTGTTGGATAAGTTTCTACGGTCGAATAGGGAAACGGTCGAACAGGAAGATATTTGGGCGAAAATGTTTCCTAAAGTACCTTATGATGATACCAAATTTCGACGATTTTGCTCGGACTTAAATAAGTTAGCACAAGACTTTTTAGCCATTGAAGACTTTAAAAGTCAGCCTTTGGCTTTTGAGTCCTATCAATTGCGGTTGCTTAATTCTAAAGGATTAGACAAACATTATTTAGCCGTAGAGCGAAATGTAGAACGGGTGCGTGAAAAATTGCAATTGCGCGATGCAATGTATTATTATAATAATGCAATGTTAGAATATGAAAAGCACGTTTATTTGGAAAAACATAGCGTCATGCGAACTAAAAAAATCAATTTGAGTTCCGCTGACTTTCAATTGGATTGCTTCTTTTTATCCTTAAAATTAAAAAATTATTGTGATGCTATCAATTATAAAAATATCTTAAATATTGATGCTAAAATCGGTATTATTGATGAATTATTAGAAATCGCTAAAATGGAACGTTATCAAGCGATTCCTGCGGTTGCAATTTATTATCAAATCCTTTTGACGCTGATTGAACGGGACGAGGAAGCACATTTTTTTAATTTGAAAAGGTTATTAAATGCGAATAATTTTAAATTTCAACAACAAGAAATGCGAAATATGTACATTTTCGCACAAAATTATTGCATCAAAAAAATCAATACTGGGAATCCAGATTATTACCGAGAACTTTTTGAAATTTATCAAATCTTAATCGAAACGAATATTATTTTAAATAAAGGCATCATCGTTCCTTGGGATTATAAAAATATTACCAGTGTCGGGCTGCGAGTTGGCGAATTCAAATGGGTCGAAAAATTTGTTAAAAACTTCAATCAATATTTACCCCGAGACCACCAAAAAAATGCGTTGACGTACAATTTAGCGATTCTTCATTTTTATAAAAAAGATTATACCGAAGTTATTTCACTATTGCGAGATATGTCGTACAAAGATGTATTTGACGCATTGCAAGGTCGTTGGTTATTGGTCAAAACCTATTACGAATTAGATGAATATGATGCGTTAGATGCGTTGATTGATAGTTTTCGAATTTTCTTGCGACGGAATAAATCCATTTCCAAAAGCTACCAAAAAATGTATCTGAATGCCATTAAGTTTTTACAAAAAATTATGAAAATTCCTTACGAAAGCAAAGGTTCGGCGGTCAAACTTTCAATTTTGATTAAGGAATGTAATCCGATTGCAGAAAGAAGCTGGTTGTTGCAAAAGTTAGAGGAAATTCGGTAAACTGTAAACGACGGGCGTTTTTCACAATATTGTAAAACGAAACCATTTTAGTATTTACGGTAACGTCAATACGAAAAATACATCAATAAAAATTTAACGTCCCACTTGATTTGCCAAAGAACCATATTTAATAATCAATATTTAATAATTAATCAATACCTTTGCAGCCGCAAAATGGAACTTTTTATCTAAAAGGCATTTTTAGTAAGTATTCAATAAAAGTCAAACAATTACATTTATGTTCTTAGTTTTTCAATATTAGCGACTCTACCCTTCCTACTTCCGCTCGAAGTAACGAACCCCCTATTTTTAGTTGGCAGTACAAACTTTGTCGTAATTCGCCGACGTATTTCAAATTTTTCTACAAAAAAAAAGCTAAATTAAATAGAAGTATAATCGCCTAATGTTGAATGGTTACTTGTGTAAACATCAACACGTCAGCATGTTAATACTTCAATACAATATAATAAATCATGGATATTTTAAGCAAATTAGAAGCGATACACGAGCAATATCAATATCTTGAAGAGCAGTTATCGAATCCTGAAATCGTGACGGATATGAAGAAATTCACCAAAACGAATAAGGAATATAAAAAGATTGAGCCGCTTGTGAAGGCGTATAAATCTTATAAAGCGATTTTGAACGGTATTGCAGAAGGAGAGGCAATTTTGAAAAATGAGACAGATGCAGACTTCCGAGAAATGGCAAAAATGGAATTGGAAGACCTAAAGCCTCAAAGAGAAGCCTTGGAAGAGGATATCAAGGTTTTATTAATTCCAAAAGACCCAGAAGACGAAAAAGATGTTATCATGGAAATTCGTTCGGGAGCTGGTGGCGATGAAGCGAGTATTTTCGCTGGAGACTTGTATAGAATGTACACTCGACTTTTTGATACGCTGAAATTGAAATACGAGATTATTTCCATCAATGAAGGTTCTTCGGGTGGTTATAATAAAATCGTTTTGGAAGTAAAAGGTGATGATGTTTATAGCAAATTGAAGTTTGAATCTGGTGCGCATCGTGTCCAACGTGTTCCGAGAACAGAATCACAAGGTCGTGTTCATACTTCTGCTGCAACGGTTGCGGTCATGCCGCAATTCGAAATGGAAGACATTAATCTTAATAAATCAGATTTGAAAATCGATACATATCGGGCAAGCGGAGCGGGTGGGCAGCACGTCAATAAGACGGAATCAGCGATTCGGATTACGCACGTACCTTCGGGCGTCGTGGCGGAAAGTCAAGAATCTCGGAATCAGTTGCGAAATCGGGAAATTGCTTTGCAGCGTTTGTACGCAAAAATAAATGAAATCGAACGAGCGAAATTTGATTCTGAAGTGTCGAATAAACGTAAATCGTTGATTGGTTCGGGTGATCGTTCAGATAAAATTAGAACGTATAATTATCCTCAAAATCGGGTAACTGACCACAGAATTGGTTTTACGTCGCACAATCTTTCGGGAATTATGGACGGTGATGTCGTGCCTATAATTGAGGCATTGCAAATGTACGAGAATGCGGAGAAAATGAAAGGTGAAGAGGAA